>Ga0268283_1000785_pt1 | contig 17827 bp, 13 predicted proteins | sample saktaG_13_FD_190140 | JGI IMG/M metagenome (GOLD analysis project Ga0268283, IMG submission 190140) | Saline water microbial communities from Sakinaw Lake, British Columbia, Canada - sak_2013_06_06_36m | ecosystem: Environmental > Aquatic > Non-marine Saline and Alkaline > Saline ... | reverse complement strand
CTCCAACTACAGATTTGCTGCTGAATCCCGAAAATTGCGGTGAGCTAAAAATCCAGATTAAGCAACAAGGGAATGAATTATTGGTGACACGTTCAATTAACCTGAACCAATCAGCTATTGAACCTGCAAACTATTTGAGTTTCCGCAACCTGATGAACATCTGGAACGAAAAAAAATACCGGGAAATTATCCTCAGGAAATGACGAAATTTGCAGCGTATTATTCGTAAAATATCAGGTTCTAATTGCAACAGAATAAATGGGATTCTTTCAAAGATGGATGACTATCACAATAATCTGGCTGATGGCATTCAACACTTCAGGTCAAACATATAATGGCTCCGGAGGACCTATTCCCGACAATGGCACAAGTGTATATTTCCCCATTTCAATTTCTGATTTAGGACAGATAGATACCTTGTATGGCCTCGAATCGGTTTGTATCAACTTACAGCATCCTTACGATTCCGACCTTGGCATTGAACTGATAGCGCCTGATGGCACCCACGTAATACTTACCTATGCCAATGGTGGCGATGGCGACAATTATACTTTCACCTGTTTTTCCGATTTTGCAGATATTCCAATCGGGCAGGGAACACCTCCGTTTACCGGCACATTCCGGCCACAGGAAATCCTTGGCAACATGAACAATCACCAGTCGGGGTCAGGTATATGGCAATTATATATTTACGATATGTATCCATATGCTGATGCCGGCACTCTCATTGACTGGAGTATAACTTTTGGTGATAACCCAAGTGGTCCGTTCCTGTTCGAAAGCTCCAATCTCCCTATAGTAATTATTGATTCACATGGACAAAATATCCCTGATGATCCAAAGATAAGTGTTGATTTCAGCATCATCGACAATGGGCCGGGTTTGCGCAACTTTGTTATTGACCCGCCCTCATTTACTCATAATGTGGGAATCGAAATTCGCGGTTCCAGCTCACAGATGTTTCCGAAAAAAAGTTATGGTTTCGAAACATGGGATGGTTTAAACAATTCTGTTGACACAACCATACTTGGCATGCCTTCCGAAAGTGATTGGATACTGAACGCCAATTATACTGACAAGACCTTCTGCAGGAATGCTCTTGCATATCAGACATGGATAAACCTGGGACATTACGGCACGAGGTATCGCTTTTGCGAAGTATTGATAAATAACCAATACAAAGGGATTTATGTTCTCTCCGAAAAGATAAAGCGCGATAAAAACCGGGTTGATATTTCAAAACTCACAATTGATGAAAATACAGGTGATGATGTTACAGGAGGCTACATTTTTAAAATTGACAAAAGTACCGGAAGTGGCGGAGACGGCTGGACATCAGATTATCCACCACCTGCTCATGCCAGCGGGCAGACCATATTTTTCCAGTTCGACTATCCCCAGAGTGATGTGATTACCGAACCGCAGAAAACGTACATTAAGGATTATGTGAACACTTTCGAAACCGCCCTTGCAGGCCCTGATTTTGCCGACACCCTCCTTGGATTCAGGCATTACGCGGCCGAAGGTACTTTTCTTGACTATTTCCTTGTTAATGAATTAAGCAAAAATGTTGATGGATACCGCCTCAGCACATTCGTTAATAAGGAACGAGATAGCAAAGGCGGCAAATTGCGTATGGGGCCTGTTTGGGATTACGACATTGCCTGGCACAACGCAAACTATTGCGGCGGCGATCAATTCACAGGCTGGGCTTATCAATTTCCCTGCACCGACGACTACTGGCAAATCCCTTTCTGGTGGAGCCGCCTGATGGAGGACCCGCTTTTCAGGGATCATCTTAAATGCCGCTGGCTCTTCCTGCGTGGCAACGTGCTGAGTAATGCCAGTTTCGACCAGTATATTGACTCAATCGCAGGCCTCCTCAACGAATCACAGCAACGCAACTTCACCGTTTGGCCTATCCTCGGAGTTTACGTGTGGCCCAATCCCCAGCCAATCCCAGCAACCTATGCCGAAGAAATTACAAGTTTGAAATCCTGGGTGCACCAACGTTTGGGCTGGCTTGATTTTTCACTGCCAGGCACTTGTGAAACAGTAAACGTGACAGAAACATCTCTGAATGCAGAAGAATTAAAGCTGTTTCCAGTTCCATGCAAGGATGAACTTAATATCAGGTATTCTCTTTCAGGCAAGGCTATGCTGCATTGGGAGCTAACTGACCAGGTGGGCCGGATTGTTAACCGTCAGACAGGCACATTGCAGGCTACAGGTGTATTTCAGGATCGGATAAATACTTCGTTGCTGCTACCAGGCGTGTATTTCCTGAAATTATCTGTTGATGAATTCTCTCTTCAACGCCGGGTGGTAAAACTATGATGATCCAAAGCTAACGTACTACAACCCTTCCAAGTTGTTTGTTGATGGCCATGCTGAGTTTTTTCAGTTCTTTTTGCCTCACCAGCAGGATTAACGCGTCATCTTCGGGGGTTAATGCCTTCATCTTTTTTTGAATATCTGCCATCAGCTGCTCAACCCTTCCCGACTTAAACGCTAATATCGACGAGATAACTGCACGCTGCATGTCTTCCTGTTCCAGTGGTACAGCTATTTTTTTCTTTTCCCAGTTATTGCTCAACTCGTAAGGTGTTGAAACAAGATCGTTGGCAACCCTGGCCACTTCAGCATCTGGATGGTGAAGAAAGTTAGAGTGATCGATCGGGTCACCCTTATCTACAGCAACTGAAAATTCATTAAAAATTGCCTGATATACCTTATCTTCAAACGTAATATCATCATTCCTCAGGTCATGCACAATATAATCTGCAACCTTATAAATAAGCGTCTCAACCTCTTTCTTTCCTTCGGGAGGCTGAATAATTGGAAATGTATGGTTTCCGTAAAGCATAAGTATTCGTATGATTTCTCTCTCGGGATGCAGCCTCACGGGAGCGTCCAATTCTATTCCCTGCTGAGGTGCACTGGCAGCATCTTCCATTATCAATCCTGCTTCATCCTTTGTTAGCCCAGCCTTCTGAACATGCTTATTCCGCAGTGTCTTGTTCAACTCGTTGAGGATGGCTTGTTCTGATAAGCCAAGTTTTTCGCAACTTTCTTTTACGTAAGCCAGTCGCGTTAGCTGATCGGGGATAAGTGATATTGAAGTGATGAACTCTTTGAGTACAGCTACGCGTTTCAGGGGATCATTCCCCGTTTCGTCAAGCAGCAGGTCAATTTTGAAACGGATAAAATCCGATGCGCTTTTTGTAATGAATTCCTGCACATCCGCTGTGCGGTGTTTGCGAGCAAAAGAATCAGGGTCTTCCCCATCAGGGAAAAGAACAATTTTCACATTCATGCCCTGTTCCAGGATCATATCTATCCCGCGAAAAGATGCTTTGATCCCGGCAGGATCGCCATCATAAAGTATCGTAATATTTGGGGTAAAGCGTCGTATCTGCTTTACCTGCTCATTAGTGAGCGAGGTCCCCGACGAAGATACAACGTTATTTATCCCTGCCTGGTGGAGCGAAATTACATCGGTATAACCTTCGACTAAAAAACAATTATCGGCTGCGGCAATGGCTGTTCTGGCAAAATAAATCCCGTATAGGACTTTGCTCTTATTATAGATTTCGCTCTCAGGCGAATTCACATATTTTGGTTTCGTCTTGTCGCTGGAGAGTATGCGGCCCCCAAAGCCGATAACCCTGCCCGAAAGGTTGTGGATCGGGAACATTACCCTGTCGCGGAAACGGTCGTAATGCCGCTCGTCCTTGCTAATACTCAGTCCCGACTTTTCGAGCATGTCGTGACTGTAACCATCGCGGACAGCAGCAAGTGTTAGCTCATCCCATTTGTCGGTGCAATAACCTAACTGGAATTTATGGATAGTCTCATCTGTGAAACCGCGTTCGTGGAAATAAGATAAGCCGATGGCTTTTCCCTGCTCCTGCCCGAAAAGCTGCTCCGTGAAAAACTTTTGGGCATACGCCGATACATTGTACAGGCTTTCGCGTTCGCTGCCTGCCGCTGCCTGTTCGGGTGTCTGCTCTTCCTCTTCAATGGCGATATTGTATTTTTTGGCCAGGTAGCGCAACGCTTCTGGGTAGGTATAGTGCTCGTGTTCCATCACGAAGTTAACCGCGTTGCCACCTTTGCCGCATCCGAAACATTTGAAGATGCCCCTGGCTGGCGAAACATTAAACGATGGTGTGCGTTCGTTGTGGAAAGGGCAAAGGCCGATAAGCCCGGAGCCACGGCGCTTAAGCGACACAAAGTCGCTGACCACCTCTTCAATGCGGGCAGTCTCGATAATGGCTTCTACGGTATCCGGCTTAATCACAAGGAATTATATTTCAGGCTTTGCTGTTGCTAAAGTAAACAATATCCTGGATTTCCAAATAACGAGGAATTGTAGAGGATAGGAATGTTTAGTCTGAGGAATTCTGAATTATTTTTTGTGCATATAGATGACTAACAGCAGCTATAATGAAAGGCTCTAATTAGAGTCAGTCTATTATGTCAGATTTTGAAAAGTAATATTGAATATCGAACAAGGATTAACGATTTTTGATTATTGAAGTTATTAAAAAATCAACGAATTACACTTTCTTCATAAATCGTAAATTATCATTCCTTGTTCTTAAATCAAATAAAAAACAAATTAAGAGGCGTCTGTAATTATCCAACAAACAGAATACTTCCCCCATCGAACAAAGGACCATCATAAAGCTCAATAACTGCATAACCGGCTTCCGTTATAAACTGCCTGATAATTTCACCTTGTGGATGACATGCCAGGCTCCCCGTTACAAAAACTATTTTCTGACATATTCCGCAAACACCCCCGAAAAAGCCATGACTGAAACCCGGAAGTTCAATGCCTTTCGGATCAACATACAGGACATCCAATCCTTTCGCCAACAGCGTTTTGCAAATTCCCTTGTCGGAAGTTATGAAATGTGTATCGCCCATGGCAAGCAGGTTGCAGCGCGTGTATCCCTGGTTAACATGCACTTTTTCGCGGTCACCTGCTTTACCTGACAGATAAGGATCGGTGATCTTCAGGTTATGGATAAAGTACTTTTCGGTTATAACTGCATTGTACTTTGCCGATTCCGGGTAACGAAACCCCAAAGGAGAGCGGCCTGCCCTGTAAATAATTGCCTTTTCGTCCAGCAATTGTGTATAGTTTCCGGGAATATTAGGTACCACTATTAATTCATCACCGGCCTGAACTATGAATAGGTCAGGATGCCCGCTCACGGCTTCATAAACTAAGCCTGGAGCAGCAAAGCCAACTGTTTCTCCATAGTTGCAAAGCGCTGCTATGGCTTGCCGTGGCAGGTTATGGTTATGAAATATCAGCATGGAACTCCCTCCCTTCAATTAAAGGGTCGCTATGAAATGCAACCTTTCTGAAATTTTGTTTGAGCATATCCCTGTTTTTTCCTTTATAACCAACAGCAGCATTTACCTGCCCTGCAGCTACAGCAATATCAATTCTGTTTCTGCCTTTTTCCTGCGTTAAAGGCTTGAGCAGATCATTCCATATTTCCGTAAAAACAAGTTCGGCAAAAGAAACATGAAAAGGCCCTGCCACAAGGTTTATTCCCTGCAGCAAGCCTTCCGACGGATGAAGGCCAAGGCGTATAATCTTTACTCCGGCTTCTTCAAAAATCAGGACTAATTCTTTTGCCCATGCAACAGCCTCCTCTACTGAAAGTGGCTGGTAGTTTCCTTCCCTATAGAGTGTTTCCAGTTCTGTATCCTTTATAACCAGTGTCGGATATATACGTGTGCATGATGCGCCAAGCCTTACGATTTCTTTTGCCGTTTGCAGCGATCTCTCATGCGTATCACCGGGTAGGCCGATCATCATCTGCAACCCAAGCGAAAACCCTTCCGAAATGATCATTTGCGAAGCCTTTCTCACAACAGCCACTTTATGCCCCCGACCGGTAAGATGGAGCACTTCTTCGTCCAGCGACTGCGCTCCCAGTTCTATTGTTTGCACGCTAAAGCGTTTCAGCAATTCCAGACGGGGCATATCAATGTAATCCGGGCGTGTTGAGACGCGGATAGCCGATACCGCGCCTTGCTGCAGGTATGGTTGCACCAGTTCAAGCAAATGTGCTTGTTCAGCCATTGGAATACCCGTAAAGTTCCCACCGAAAAAGCCAATCTCAATGGTGCTGCCTACAGGTATAGTTTCAAGCCGCTGCGTAATAATGTCGTGAATCTCCATATCCGATGGCTGGCAAACGGTGTCTGATATATTCTGCTGATTGCAGAAAACACAACGGTTTGGGCAAGCCAGTTCGGGAACAAAAACAGGAATGGTAAAGTGGCGGATTGGATTCACAGGACTGCTTGCTATTTACTGGTGTTCATGAAGGTGTAAAAATAGTGAATTGGAGCGAAGGGGGAACTGTTATAAACAATGTGTGTTATGAGGCACAAATTACTGATATGCGACATCCGGATTAAAAGCTTTGCTTAACTCTAATCTGGAATAGTATCACAACTATATGTTTATCAACGAGTTTTTGCTTAATTCTAATAAGGAATACAAAATTGTTTACCAACCAGTGTTTGCATTTGAGAATCCAGTTACCTGCATGTTGATTTGAAACCATTTCCCGTAATTTCATATCTTTGTCCTTATGATCTGAGGTTATGAGAAACAAACTGATTATAGAAAAGATAAGTAATTCTATTCATGAAAAAGACCCTGCCGCAGAAGCCTTTCTTTTTGGCTCACGCGCCAGGGGCGATAACAGAAAGGATTCTGACTGGGACATTCTTATATTAATTGACAGCAAAAAAGTTACCAACGAAATAGAAGATAATTTCAGGGATGAACTGTATAATATTGAACTGGAATCAGGGCAAATAATCTCTGCTTTTATTTATCCGAAAGACTATTGGAACAGCAGTTTGATGTATTCGCCTTTATATAAAAATGTTATCAGGGAGGGCATCAAATTATGATAATTGAAAACCGGAACGATTACATCAATTACCGATTCCAAAGAGCAAAGGAATCATTTGAAGAGGCATTAATTTTAGCAGAGAACAAGCACTGGAATACGGTTGTCAACAGATTATATTATGCTTGCTTCTATGCTGTTATTGCCTTATTGCTCAAAAATAATATTGAGACACAAACGCATGACGGAGTGCGGACTCAATTTGGACTCTGTTTTATAAAAAAAGGGAAAATAGATAAGAAACAGGGGAGATTGTTCTCAAAACTTTTCGATTTCCGGCAAAAAGGTGACTATGGTGATTTGTATGATTACGACGAAACTACAGTTGCTCCATTGATAGATGAGGTTAATGCTTTTCTGAAAGAACTTGAAAAATCAATTATAGAATAATCCCACCCCTAAAAAAAATGCTGACTGGCGGTTACTTAACGGAGCCCCGATGGTGAATTCCATGACTTGTCCTTGACAAATAAAATAGTTTGTAAAGCTATTAGCAAAGAATGATGTGTATCGGTTCGTATTGAAATTGTTATAATCATGCGGATGAATGTTATAAACATTCAGTATTTTTGGTAATAGGATAGAGAATGCCGTTCAAAAGGGCGAAACTGCAAAACCAAACAAGCAGGAATCATTTAAATGAATTGAAAATGAAAAAATTAGCATTTATTACCGGAGCATTATCATTTTCTTTATCGGCATTGGGAACATTGTTTAAAATAGTTCATTGGCCGGGAGCTAACATTCTGTTAGTCCTGACTTGAACACTTCTCTTGGGTCAAACTATTATCTATCTGTATATCTGATACATATCACATAGAAAATTGCAATTTTGGGTTACCCAGAACGTGTTTGGCTGAAATTGCTCTTTTTTCCTTATGGAATTCATCGGCTCTTAAGGTGCAATAATTATTTTTTGTAGGTTTGGGTGTGTTTATCGGCAAGAAGAAAAATAAGAGCGGTAAAGTAAGTGTTCGGATTTTTCAAAAAGTTAATCGAACAAACCGATTACTTAAGACCATAGGATGCAGCAGTGATCCTAATGAGATCACACGTCTTGTTACGGAAGGCTATCAATGGATTGAAGAGCATTCCGGGACGACTTCATTTGATTTTGACGGGAAGAAGTGTCAGGCGTCTCAGGTTCTTGATATGATTGATCAACTCACTGCATCGGGTGTCGAACTTCTGTTAGGTAAGATTTTTGACGAAATAGGATTCTATCAAATCCCGGATGATTTATTCCGCAAATTGGTCCTTGCCAGACTATGCTACCCTGTAAGCAAACTGAAAACCACTGCGTATCTTGCCCGCTATCATCATCTTTATCTGGATGTACATGAGGTCTACAGATACCTGGATAAGCTTCACAATACACAAAAAGAGCTGGTTCAGGACATTAGCTACAGACACACGCTTAAAATACTGGGTGGTCGTATTAGTGTTGTTTTCTATGATGTTACAACACTGTATTTTGAGACGGAAGAAGAAGATGAATTGAGAAAACCAGGATACTCGAAAGACGGAAAACCCGAAAACCCTCAAATTGTACTTGGTTTGCTTGTTGGTGTGGATGGTTATCCCCTAGCCTATGAAATATTTGAAGGCAACAAATACGAAGGGCATACCATGTTGCCAGTAATAGATGGATTTAAAAGGCGATATAAGATTCGTAAGCTTGTTGTAATAGCGGATGCAGGTCTGCTGTCAGGAAAGAACATTGAGGAGCTTACAAAAGCTAAATATGAGTTCATTATTGGAGGAAGGATCCGGCATGAGCATTCAGACATAAAGAAAAGAATCCTTGATCTGAAGTTATCCAATGGGGGCTGCACCGTGATCACTAAAGAAGATGGGTTGAAGATCGTTATCAGTTATACCGACAAAAGGGCTGTGAAGGATAGGATAAACCGCGAAAAAGGCATCAGACGTTTGGAGAAGCAAGTCAAAACTGGAAAGTTGACAAAGGCCAGTATTAACAACCGTGGATATAACAAGTTCCTAAGCATATCGGGTACTGCTTCTGTGAATATTGATTACAATAAAATCAAAGAAGAGTCCAAATGGGATGGACTGAAAGGATATGTCACAAACACAGAACTGGCCGCAGAACAAGTAATCGAAAACTATCTGCACCTTTGGAAAATAGAGCGTGCTTTTCGCATATCCAAAAGTGAACTCAAAATTCGGCCTATCTACCATCGTTTACAACGACGAATCGAAGCTCACATCTGTATTACTTTCACTGCATACAAAGTTTATAAGGAACTCGAACGCCAGCTAAAAGAAAACGGGGCGATATTCAGCCCGGAAGAAGCGATAAATATTGCCCAAACCATTTTTAGTGTGCAAATCACGATCCCGGAAACTAAAGAGCACTTAAACAAAGTGTTGATTCTAATACCTGAGCAAGAAACTCTGGCTCGGATTTTTAAGTTTTAGAGTTGGGTTACCCAGTGGCGAAGTCAGGTGACCAATTAAGTTTTTAAATAAAAAAAGCCCATCCAAACAGGACAGGCTTATGTAAAAGTAAGGGTCATACTCTATTCCAAACCCCGGCGTTCCAGCAATGGTTCAACACTTGGTTCTTTACCGTTCGTAAACAGTCGGTACATTTTCATAGCATCGTCGGTGCCACCGCGTTCAAGGATATTTTTACGGAAGCTGTCAGCAGTTGTTTTGTCGAAAATGCCATTTTTCTTAAAATAACTAAAAGCATCGGCATCGAGCACTTCGGCCCAGATGTAGGCATAGTAGCCTGCCGAGTATTCGTCTCCGGAAAAAATATGCTGAAAATAAGTACTGTGATAGCGCGGTGGTATGGAATTAAAGAGGTCTATTTTAGCCATCTCAGATTTTTCGAAAGCCTGTGCATGGATATTTACAGGGAATGTAAGTGTATGGTAATCCATGTCGAGCAATGCAGCAGCAAGATATTCTGTGGTAACAAAACCCTGGTTAAATTTATCTGAAGCCTGCATCTTTTTTATTAACGCATCGGGGATAACTTCGCCTGTTTTGAAATGTTTTGCGTAAATCTTAAGCATTTCAGGCTCACCTGCCCAGTTTTCCATAAATTGAGAAGGCAGCTCGACAAAATCACGTGGTACGGATGTTCCAGAGAGGCTGGCATATTTACATTTTGTCAACACGCCATGCAACCCGTGCCCGAACTCATGGAAGAAAGTTGTTACTTCGTCCCAGTTGAGCAAAGCAGGTGCTCCGTTGGCAGGTGCAGGGCAGTTGAGGCACATGGATATTATAGGACGCACATCTTTTCCGTTTTCCATCTTCTGGTCGCGGTAGTTAGTCATCCATGCGCCTGAGCGTTTTTCGGGACGAGTATAATAATCCAGATAAATTAATCCCAACAGTTTACCTGTTGCATCAGTTACTTCAAAGGCATCAACATCTTTCTGGTAAACAGGGGCATCTGGACGCTTCTTGAAATTGAGGCCATACAAACGATTTGCAGCATAAAAGATACCTTCGCGAACCTTATCCAACTGGAAATAAGGTTTCATTTCTTCTTCGCTGATGTCATATTTTGCGTTGCGTACTTTCTCCGAATAATACCACCAATCCCAGGGCTGCACTTCAAAACTTCCACCTTCTTTTTTAATCATTTCCTGCATATCGGCTTGCTCTTTTTTAGCCTTTGCCAGTGCGGGAGTCCATACTTGATTCAATAGTTTAAACACATTATCAGGAGTTTTAGCCATGTTGTCGTCAAGCACATAGGCGGCATAATTCTGGAAACCTAAAATCTTGCCTTTTTCAGCACGCAAAGCTGTCAGCTCATCAATAATAGCATTGTTGTCGAATTTACCTCCGTTGCAACGGTTAAGGTAATTTTCATACAACTGTTGACGGAGCTTGCGGTTATCAGCATATTGGATGAAAGGAAGGACCACAGTTTTATTGAGCCCAAAACTCCACTTGCCATCCAGCCCTTTCTCTTTGGCCGATGCGGCGGCTGAAGTTATTTGGGCCTGAGTTAATCCAGCCAAATCCCGCTGATTATCAATAGTCATGGAATAGTCATTTGTTGCACTTAGCACATTGTTGCCGAAGTCAATGCCAAGGGTTGATAGCCTGGAATTAATGTCGCGAAGCCGGGCTTTTTTATCTTCCGGTAAAAGGGCTCCGTTACGTACAAATTGCTTGTAGGACTCTTCCAGTAATTTATTTTGTTCCTGGCTGAGTTTAAGTTTAGAGCGGGAATCATAAACTGTTTTCACACGCTGAAATAGTTTATCCATCATATATATGTTATCGTAGTGCTCTGAAAGCATTGGCGATGTTTGCTTGTCAAGTTCCTTCAATTCCGGCGATGTATTTGCCGAGGTGAGGTTACTTAATATCCTGCTTGCCCTGGCAAGTATTATACCTGATTTTTCAAGAGCTTCGATTGTATTTACGAAAGTTGCAGGTAAATTGCTACGGTAAATTGCTGCAATTTCGGCATCGTGAAGTGTCATGCCTTCTTTGATGGCCGGAAGAAAATGCTCCGGTTTGATTTTATCGAATGGGGGCGCACCAAAAGGCGTTTTCCATTCTTTTTCCAATAAAGGATTTTGTTGTGCCATAACTGCTGATAACATGAGCATGAATGCGATTACTGTTAGTTTGATTTTCATTCTTTCCTGGGTTTATTTTATGTCAAAAGTAGATGTTTTAGTGCAATACATAACCCAAGGGGTTCACATTTCGGTGAATTCGTTTTTGGTAATATGTTATTTTAGGAGATATCAATCAAGAGATAACTTCAAATCCCACTTGTAGATAAGCATAGCGACAAGTTAGTGCTTGTGGAAATAAGTTTTATTTGAAGTAAGATATGTCCGAATGATATTCTTCACTGAATCCAGTCCAATTTCATTAAGGTTTATCTTTTCCGGAGAAATGAATTCACAGGAAACAACATCATCCGCAGGTTCAAGTTTGCTGAAGTCTGATACCTTGCAAATGAAAACAATATCGAGCGTAAAATATACAATGTTTTCAAAAACGTATTCGTTGGGGAATGTTCCATAGAAGTCAGAATGGTTGATATGAAGGTTAAGTTCTTCCTTGATTTCCCTGAGGAGTGCCTCTTCAGCCTTTTCCCCCTTATCAATAAAACCTCCCGGAAGATCAAGCATCCCCTCTGCAGGGGCATGCCGGCGGCGGGTAAGTAACAGGAGTCCGTCTGTGTCAAAAATCATAGCTGTAACAGCTGCCACAGGGTTGATAAAGTAGTGAAACCCACATTTCGGACATTTAAACGATTTGGTACTGTCAGGCTTAAATTCAGAGCTTCCGCAACGAGGGCAGAAGCGGAAAACATTTTCAGGGTAATTTAGATTAACCATTGATCCTTGTTTAGTAGTATCCTCCAAATCGCGGATTTACAACATTGTTATAGATAGAACCAAAGGAATAGGTTAGCCCGAAGTTGCAATTATAGAAATATGAAGTTGCCTGTTGTTTTTGTTTCAGTAGAATCTCCTCATAGGTCATGTTTTCAATTGGTAGGTAAATCTGGTCGCGAAGCCAGCCAACTGTTCCTGATACACTGACTGATAGTCCTTTAACAATGCGCCAGTTAATTGAGGGCTGCAGACGAATATTATGTTTACTGAAATCATCAAGGAAGTTAAACGAACGGGTTGTAAATGCAATTGAACCCCATTTCTGTTTCAATTGGAAAGTGATCATTAACTTTTGTCCGAATTTATTATCGTGAAGTTTGTTATAGATTGTTGTGTTTATATAATCCGTGTGTTCATAACCTATCCCGTAAAGAAAGCGAAGCTGTTTGCGGGTTGACTGGTCGTATGTAAACAGGTTATATTCAATAAGGGGGTATATGCTGTAAAAAAGTTGTGTATTTGAATAGTTACTTGTAGAAACAGACAAGCCCTCGCCAGCTGACCAATGGCTGTTGAGGCTCTTCACAGCCTTATGGGTGATTGAGTTATCGCGGAATATAGCCCTGTAATAATATTTCTTATAATTTGTATCTGAATAATACTTGTTATCAGTGTAATAGTTACCTGCATTTATTTCAATTTTCCAATCTGGAGTAACTTTCTGGGCAGAAAGTGTAGACCACAGCGAGGTGGATGAATACAATTTTTCGCCAGAGGCATATCCGCCAAAATCGATCTGAAATACCCAACTTCGCCATTTATCTTCTACAATAGCCTGCTTTTGAGGTGCATTGTAAGATACATCAAGAAATCCGGATAAAGGGAATTTAGCTACATAGCGGGCAAGCCCTATTTTTATCACTTTAACCTGTGCCTTTCTTAGCTCATCGGGCGTGGCATCCTGATTAGTGTTGCAAATGAGCGTATCAGTCTGCCCGCTAAATTGTTTTTGCCCTATAAACAGCAGGGAATATTCAGTTCCGCCACTGCCAGTGGTCTGTGAAGTGATGAGCAGATGCACATGCGCATCTTTTGGTTCGCGCACAAAATTCACGAATGTGATTTGATCATGGAAGTAATCCTGATCGCAGTCAACACAGTCGATAAATATGTTTGCGGAGTTCTTCCTGACAGTGTCACTCTGATTTTCAGCGGTTTGTCCGAAAAGGAAAGAGTCCCATACCAAAAACATTGACATACAGATAATAAAGGGCAGGTGATTTCTTGTCATCTAATAAGCATTTAATAATGATGCAAGATAAAAAATGTTTTGTTTTGGTATTACTTATTTTTATTGCAAAAACACCTTCTGGCGTAAAAATACTCTGTATGCCATGATGGATATTGTAGCTGATATCTGCTATCATTATTGGTTATATTCACAGAGCATACAATTCAACGAACTGTTGAAAGTAATAACTTATAAATATCTTTAACTTGTGTTTATAAGGTTTGCCAAGGATTACAAAGCAATTCAAAATGCCATTCATAAGTAAGTTTTTACTATTTTTAGCACATATTAATAATCAATGAAAATACTAATCATCGCTTTTTCACTCACTGTTTTTAGCATAAATTCTATATGTGCCCAGGCTATTATTAACGAGGTGCAAACTTCCAACAGAAGTACACTGGCTGATGAAGATGGCGATTATGAGGATTGGATTGAATTGTATAATTCCGGCAGTGGAGTTGTAGATTTATACAACTATGGGCTCTCTGATGACCCTGCCTCTCCTTTTAAATGGAGGTTTCCTTCTGTAGCAATTCAGCCCGGTAGTTATTTGCTGGTTTTTGCTTCGGGTAAAAACAGGAAGCCACCAGCAAATCATTGGGAAACAGCTGTATTTGCTCAGGATACCTGGCAATACTTTGTAGGTGCAGAAGAACCACCTCCCAATTGGAAAGCTATTGATTTCGATGCTTCAACCTGGCCGCTTGGAATGGGAGGAATTGGATATGGAGACGGGGATGACAGTACTGTTATAGCGCCAGTCATTTCGGTGTATATGCGAAAGGCGTTTGAAGTCGGCGATACTTCAAATATTACTGACTGTATATTAAGCATGGACTATGATGATGGTTTTGTAGCCTATCTGAATGGCCATGAGATAGCGAGGGCAAATCTTGCAGGGGTCCCCCCAATGTATAACGAAACTGCTACGATAGACCATGAAGCCCTAATGTACCAGGGTGGTGTTCCTGAGGATTATCTTGTTTCAAAAGAAATACTCCATGGAATAATTTTAACTGGAACAAATGTCCTGACTATTCAAACGCATAACGTCAGTGAATCATCGTCTGACTTGTCTGCAATACCATTTCTTTCTTTTGGAATAAGGGATAATTCTACTCTTTTTCAGCCTGTGCCGGTTTGGTTTTCAAATAACCCGATCATCAATCTGCACACAAACTTTAAGTTGAAACATTCCGGCGAACCTATTCAACTTACTCTTCCATCAGGAACCATTGCTGATTCTGTGGCTATACCATATACTGATCTTGATCATGTACTTTGCCGTATTCCTGATGCTTCACCGGGTTGGTGTATCTCAACTAACGCCACTCCCGGGATATCGAACAATTCATCAACCTGTTTTTCCGGATATGCAGCAAAGCCTGTTTTTGGGGTCGCTCCCGGGTTCTACACATCCGGACTTTCTGTTCCTGTTACTAATTTCCAACAAGGGATGGAAATCCATTATACGCGTAACGGAAATATTCCAAAAATTACTGACCCTTTATATACCGAACCTATTACGGTAGATTCAACACTGGTCTTACGCGCGCGTTGCTTCAGCCCTTCCGGCATGCTGCCAGGACAGATAGCAACATCAAGTTATATTATTGGAAGTAAGCAGTATAAAATTCCGGTTGTTACTATCAGTACAGACTCTCTGAATCTTTGGAGCTATCTTAACGGGATTTATGTAATGGGTCCAAATGCTGAACCTGCTTTCCCTTATTTTGGAGCGAACTTTTGGCAACCATGGGAAAAAGAATGTCATATTGAATATTTCACACCGATGGGAAGTCGCAAATTTGAACTGGACGCCGGACTTAGTATTCATGGAGGTTATTCGCGGGCATTTGACCAGAAAAGTTTTAATATCAAGACCCATTCTTATTTTGACAGCTCAGAAATCCATTACAAGCTTTTTGGTGAAAAACCTTACATTGATTATAAAAGCTTTATACTTCGTAATTCGGGCAACGACTGGATGATTACGCATTTCCGCGATGCCCTTATGCAGCGGATAATGAAAAACTCAAATGTTGATTGGATGGCATATTGCCCTTCTGTAGTTTTTTTAAACGGGCGGTATTGGGGAATTTATAACATTCGGGAGAGGAACAACAAGGATTTTGTGCAATCTAACCATGGTGTTGATGCCGATAGCCTGGACATGATTGAAGGCGACGGTTATCCTGCAGATGGAAATGCAGATGCTTTCTGGCAGATGTACGAATTCTTTCATACACACGAATTATCAAACCCGGAGAATTATGCCATTGCCAGTTCGTGGTGGAACGTTAACAATTATGCAGATTATTTTATTGCTGAGACATATTATGTTAATGACGACTGGATGGGCGATTGGACCAATAACATTAAGTTATGGCGCGAACGTAAACCGCTTTCCAAATGGAATTATATCTTATGGGATCTCGATTTTGGCATGGGCTTGTATAGTCCCTACACGAAGGATAATCTTGCAATTGCAATGAATCCTCCAGTTCCTTCACCTCATGCGGAGATGTTTTCCAGGATGTTGGGAAATCAAGGATTCCGGACGTATTTTGTTAACAGATATGCGGATTTGATAAATACCATTTATCTTCCAGCCAGGATAAACATATTTGTTGACCAAATGCGCGATTCCATTCAAAGCGAGATGCCATATGCCGGGCAACGCTGGTTTGGCTCTACTGACATTCTTATCTGGTATGATTACTTAAACAGTCTTTCTGACTTTATCAGCAACAGGCCTGCCTATGCAAGGCAATACATCAACAATGATTTTAATCTTCAGGGTCAAGTTCCGGTAACAATTGATGTGCAGCCTCTGGGAGCCGGTCATGTGAAGATTAACTCAATAATTCCAAGACCACTGCCGTGGTCCGGAACATATTTTAATGGTAATCCTGTTACGATTACAGCAATTGCAAAACCTGGATACGCATTTCAGCACTGGGCATCCAACACTTATGTTACAAACGACACCAACCAAACGCTAACACTCAATCTCGATCATTACGATACGTTTAGGGCTGTGTTTTCCGGCAGTCCTCAAAATGCTGAAATTACTTTTTCGGAAATTAACTATCATAGCGATTCAACAAGAAATGCTGGCGATTGGATTGAGCTATTTAATTATGGAAACACTTCCCTCGACCTTTCTGATTGTCACCTGGCCGACACAGTGTTTTATCATGATTACACTTTCGCAACAGGAACTATCATTCCTGCAAATAAGCGAATTGTGATTGTTGAAGATACTGCACTTTTTCACGCCTGCTATCCCGGAATTCCATGTTTAGGCCCGTTAGGATTTGGATTCAGTAATAAAAGTGAAAACTTGTCTCTTCTGAACCTAACCCGCGATACTATTATTTCCTTCCGCTATGCTGACAGTTTTCCATGGCCGGAAGCTGCTGATGGATATGGCCGGACACTTGAATTACGTTCATCTGCTGCAAATATAAATGATGGAGGCAGTTGGTTTGCAGGATGTATGGGTGGTTCGCCAGGAGAAGCCTACAGCCCTTGTGAGGAACCAATAATTTTCTCGGAAATAAATTATAATTCAGCCGGCACTGCTGATGCAGGCGATTGGGTTGAACTCAATAATCAGGGAAACTCACCGGTGAATATATCAGGCTGGAAATTCAGCGATAGCGATAATCTGCATTTATATACAGTTCCGGCAAATACAGAAATACTGGCAGGAGACTACCTTGTGCTATATGGAGATGCCGGTAAGTTCAATGCAATATTTCCTTCAGTGACGAATAAAATGGGCCCGTTTGGATTTGGGCTTAGTGGGTCTGGTGAAGCTATCAGGCTATTTGACAATCAGGGCAATCTTTCCTATTCAGTAATTTATGATGACAGCCCGCCCTGGCCGGCAGGAGCTGATGGGCTTGGCTATACGCTTGAGATTCTTGATGCCAATGGAATTGTATGCGATGGAGATAATTGGTTTGCCGGTTGCCTGAGCGGTTCACCAGGAGAGCCTTATGAGGGACCCTGCAATACCGGGATAAATAGCCACGCAGGACAATCATTTTTAATATTTCCAAATCCAGCTTCTACGCAAGTTTTTATCAGGAATAAAGGTAACTGGCATAAAACTGCGATTATCAGCCTGAACAATACATTAGGAACAACAATATTCGAAAAACAAATAGATTTTTCAGGAGGAGATACACAACGCGTTATATTTCCACGCCTGTCTG
>Ga0268283_1000784_pt1 | contig 17837 bp, 12 predicted proteins | sample saktaG_13_FD_190140 | JGI IMG/M metagenome (GOLD analysis project Ga0268283, IMG submission 190140) | Saline water microbial communities from Sakinaw Lake, British Columbia, Canada - sak_2013_06_06_36m | ecosystem: Environmental > Aquatic > Non-marine Saline and Alkaline > Saline ... | reverse complement strand
ATTCTTTTAGGCTACGTAGTGCAGACAGCAAAGCGCGGTCTCCTGCGTCGTCTAAATTTGAGTTTGGTTCATCTAAGACTACTAAAACGGGTGAACCATACAAAGCTCTAGCCAATGCCAACCTTTGCCGCTGCCCTCCAGACAAAGCAGTGCCCCCCATTCCAATTTCAGTATCATAACCTTTGGGCAAGTGCAGAATCATATCGTGTACCCCCGCTTGTTGCGCAGCAGCAGTAACTTTTTCAGAATCAATTTCTCCGAACCGAGCAATGTTTTCTGCTACGGTTCCGGAAAAAAGTTCTACATCTTGTGGCAAGTAACCCACGTAAGGGCCAAGGTGTTCTTTTCTCCATTGTGAGATCTCTGCACCATCCAAACGTACACTGCCTGCGGAAGGTCGCCAGACTCCCACTAACATTCTGGCAAGGGTTGACTTTCCAGTGGCACTTGGGCCAATCACTCCGAGAATTTCCCCGGGACGTAACTCAAATCCTACATTTCTAAGTACATGAGTGTTTCCCTTAGGAGGCGCAGCAGTAATGATACTTGCAGTAAGTACTCCTTTTGGGGCAGGCAAGTCCATCGTAGGAGGAAGCATTGGAAAACTACTTAAGAGTTCATTAAGCCTTTGGTAGGATTCACGTACGGAAAGAAATTGTTTCCAAGAGCCAATTAACATTTCGACAGGTGCCATCGTCCGACCACCGAGGATTGCGCCCACGATCATAACGCCACCGGTCATTTGGCCATCAATCGCGAGATAAGTCCCTGTTGTCATCAATAGGCTTTGGATCACGACACGAATAAAACGAGTCACGGCACTGATCATACCTGCACGATCACTTGCTAAAGATTGCAGTGCAAGCATTTTTTTATGCCGTTCCAACCATCGACGGCGTATTCCGCCTAACATCCCCATGGCCTCGATGACTTCTGCATTTCCCAAATTGGCATTGGTCATGGAGTAGGAAGCCACCATCATTCGATTGGACTCAGCAGTGGGTGGAGCTGTTATTTTTTCGGTCAAAATGGTCAAAAATAAAAGGATTACCGCACCGCCGAAGGTAAGCCACCCTAACCAAGGATGTAGCAAAAATACTACTGCTAGATATAAAGGAAACCACGGGATATCAAAAATGGTTTGGATCCCAAAGCCGGTCAGGAATTGTCGTATATTTGCCAAATCACTAAGGGCCTGCACTGGATTCCCGCCTGCTGCCTTCAGATTGCGCTCAAAAGCAGCATCAAAAATACGTGTGCCTAGCCGTTCGTCGAGCATGACACTCAATCGAGTTAAAACTACAGTGCGAATGAGCTCAAGTGATCCCATAACCAACATGAGAAACAACATAATGAGCGTTAGCATCAATAGTGTTTCCATGTTCCTGCTGCTCATAACTCGGTCGTAAAGCTGGAGCATGTAAACAGAAGGGACTAGCATCAACAAATTGATAATAAAACTAAAAAATGCGACGTAGAAAAAAACTCGGCGGAAGGATCCTAGAATATTGCCGAGCTCACCGGGTATTTTGCTGGACATAGAACCCCCACAAAACTAAGAATTTTAACATCAACAATTTGGAATAGCCCTATGATATAAAAGGTGACAAGGAGAAATCGGAAAAGAGAAAATCAACACAACATTTTTGTACTGTCTTGGTTATTATTTGAAATAAAGTGAAAGTCTGATCTTCAACTCCGATATTCCGCGTTAATTCGAACATAGTCATAAGAAAGGTCACAAGTCCAGACGGTGGATTGTGCTTTTCCACGTCCGAGTTTTACTCGCACGGTATATTCTGGTTTTGCTAGGATTACAGCTCCGGCTTCCTCTTTATATTCTGGATCTGGCTCGCCACCATGCACGATGCGAACTTCATCAAGATACAAATCTACCCCTTGAATAGATAATCCTGAGAGGCCAGACCTTCCCACGGCTGCTAAGATCCTGCCCCAATTCGGGTCTCCAGCAAATAAAGCAGTTTTAACCAATGGGGAATGCGCAACTGCGTAGGCCACAGCAAGACATTCAGCCTCAGAAGCTCCCTCTTCAACAGTTACCGTTACAAGGCGTGTTGCTCCCTCCCCATCTTTTACAATCGCTTTGGCTAGGTCTAGGCAAACTTCGCCTACTGCTTGTTTCAGTGCTATCCAAGCTGGTTTTGTAGTCGAACTGATCTTGATAGTACCTCGCCCCGTGGCAGCCAAGACACAAGAATCGTTTGTAGAGGTATCACCATCAACGGTAATACGATTAAAAGAGTTTTCAACAGCCCCCACCAAACATTGTTGGAGCATTTCTTGTGGCACCGAGGCATCCGTGGCTAAAAAGGCAAGCATCGTAGCCATGTCCGGACGAATCATCCCAGATCCTTTGGCAATCCCGATGACTGTAAAGCAGTCATTCTCTACCGTAACTCGACGAGATGCCAACTTTGGCACTATGTCAGTTGTCATGATAGCGCTTGCCGCATCTTGCCACCCGTCTTCGGCAAGATTCAAAATGGCTTCTGGCAAAGCAGCAATCAAACGCGAGATAGGAAGCCGAACCCCGATTACTCCAGTAGAAAATGGGAGTACTTCTTCTGGTCTGCAATCTTCTAGGGCTGCAAGAGCAAGACAAGTATTTTGGGCATCTGCCAACCCCGCAGCACCGGTACCGGCATTGGCATTTCCGCTATTTGCCAACCAAAAACGCGGAGGCACCAAAGACATGTGTTTTTTTGAAACTTGCACGGGGGCAGCACAAAAAGCATTTTTCGTGAAGACGGCAGCAGTCGTCGAACCTCTGGCAAGCTCAACTACTAAAAGGTCACGACGCCCAGGACGTTTGATTGCTGCTTCTGCTGTTCCGAGCCGGATTCCAGAAATCTGTAAAACACTGGCCACGTATATTTCCTCTTACTTGTGCAGTTCTACTTTAGCGGCATGTCTCTTTCCCACTTGAAAGACGTAGGATCCTATTTGCAATGTGATCCGTTTATCAACCACCCTCTCGCCATCAATTCGAACTGCCCCTTGAGTAATTAAGCGCATTGCTTCTGATGTGCTCGTTGCCAAACCAGAATCCCGCAACACATTGGCAATCGCAATACCTTGCTCTGAGACTTGTAATCTAATCTCAGGTAATTCTTCTGGCAATATACCTTGTCGAAAACGTATTACAAAATCTTGATCCGCTTGCTCTGCAGCTTTTGCACCATGAAAACGAGAAACGACTCCTTTAGCCAGCCTCACCTTGATTTCTCGAGGATTCAATCCTTCATCTACTTCTCGGCGCCAGCGAGACAATGTATTCACATCTTCAAGACCCAGTAGCTCCAGATAACGCCACATAAGATCATCGGAAATAGACATCAATTTTCCGAACATTTCCTCAGAAGGATCCGTAATCCCAATATAGTTACCAAGAGATTTTGACATCTTCTGGACACCATCCAAGCCTTCTAAGATTGGCAGAGTAATAATGACTTGTTGAGGTTGTCCGTATGCTTTTTGAATCTCTCGACCTACTAATAAATTGAATTTTTGGTCGGTTCCGCCCAATTCAACATCTGCTTTTAAGGCAACCGAGTCGTACCCCTGAATCAGGGGATACAAAAACTCGTGAATCCCGATGGGTTGCCTACTCGTGTAACGTTTTTGAAAATCATCTCGTTCTAAAATTCGCGCTACAGTGTATTGCGCTGCAAGTCGCACTAAATCTTCTAACCGTAGCGTGCTAAGCCACTGTGAATTGAAGACAACACGAGTTTTTTCAGGATCTAAGATGCGATAGACCTGATTTTCGTAGGTTTTTGAGTTTTCGAGAATTTCCTCTCTTCCTAGCGGCTTTCGTGTGACACTTTTGCCAGTAGGATCTCCAATCATGGCAGTAAAATCGCCAATTAACAGGAAAATTTCATGTCCCAATTCCTGGAATTGACGAAGTTTATTGAGTAGCAAAGTATGCCCGAGGTGGAGATCAGGTGCAGTGGGATCGAATCCAGCTTTTACCCGCAAAGGACGACCCAAGCCAAGCTTAGCCTGTAGCTCCTCTGTTGGTATGACCTCTTGTGTACCACGATATAACACTGACCCTTGCTCTGACGCCTCTTCTAACCGCACCTAGAATCCCCACAATTTAAGCAAGTCATGCAGCCTTCACTGACCACTACTGACCTAGTTAGGCATTTCTGGCACAGGTGCTCCCCGAGGTTAGCATCCCCTTGAAAAATCCCTGCTGACTTTAGATGCTCCCCAATCACGTCGCCAATTTCGGCCACTAGGGAAGGCATCCACTTTCCGCCTTTCTTGAAATAGCCACCTTTTGGATCAAATACTGACTTTAGCTCCTCGACTAGGAATCCGATATCCCCACCGTGCCTAAATACTCCAGAGATCACACGGGTGAGAGCTACGATCCACTGATAGTGTTCCATGTTTTTGGAGTTAATAAAAATTTCATAGGGTTGTCGCTTGCCGTTATGGACAAGATCATTGATAGTCACATAGATCGCGTGGTCGGAAAGAGGGGTAATGATCTTATAGGTAGAACCCGAGAGCACAGGAGGCCGCTCCGGTTGTTTTGGTAGTTCACTGGGCGGCATTTGAAGTATGGTAGCGTCCAACTGAACCACTGAATAATCGACGATCTTCTTTTCAATTCTAGTCATAGAAAATGTTGCGTGGTAACCCCTGACTTCGGTCAAGGGAAGAAACACGACTTCTCCTGTTTGGTTTGAGTCGAATCACGAGTTGCCTAGTGGAGCTCTTTATTGATACCGCACGGTGGCAAAAAAACTCTTGAAGATATACGTGAAATCTGCGACGACAGTGATACTACGGTACACAGCTAAACGGATATCGTGTAAACATGCTCATTGCGCGGCGTTTAATAAAGAAAGACGATAGCACGGGTCCGACGAATTCCCTCCCCAGCTAAAAATGGGGAGGGCGAACTTTTTTACCCAACCGCTTCAGCATGTACTCGGTTACGCACTACGGAGGCACCAGGCAAGGTAGCCCCTTTCATCCATTGTCGTTTCTTGACGTCTTCTGGGGCATAAGACGGCAACAGGATTGGGGTGACCAGATCCGATTGTATTCCTGCATCTGCCAACTCTCGTTCGTAAGCATCCAAGTGGGCTAAAGTAAGAGCAGCCTGTTCTTTGATGGACTTAGCATATTTCCCAGCGTAATCCCCAGCACGCCTACCGAAAACATTGTAATCCAATACCGAGTTGCCCATTAGACGGTTTCGTCCGTGTACTCCCCCGCTGGCTTCTCCTGCAACATATAACCCTGGAAGGTTAGTTTCGCAACGTTCATTGATCTCAACACCACCGTTCTGATAGTGCAGAGATGGATAGATCAAGATTGGCTCTTTCGTGATATCAATCTTGTATTTCAAAAATTGATGATGATGAGCGGCGAAGTGATGTGCAACATACCCAACACCATTCAACTGATCGATAATTGGGACATCCAACCAAACACCTACTCGGCCTGAAGGTGTCTGTATCCCGCCTCCATCCCGTACACATTCACGAATGATCGCAGAAGCCTCAATATCACGAGGCTCACGAGGGAACACAAATAGATTACCATCTTTGTTGACCGGTTGGCCACCCGCTCCACGAACCTTTTCTGTGATCAAGAAACCGGCGATTTGTTCTGGAAAAGCTGCACCTGTTGGGTGGTACTGAACAGAATCCATATACATCAACCGAGCACCTGCTCGGTAGGCCATGACCAATCCATCTCCAGTGGCGCCGTAATGGTTGGTGGTATCAAAACCACGAATGTGCAGACGTCCGAAGCCACCCGTGGTAATGACTGTGGCTCTGGCGCGAACAACAAAGAATTCTTCACTGTCCAAACTGTATAAAACGGCACCAGCACAACGTCCAGCTTCGTCCAAAAGAAGCTCAACGGCAGGCATAAACTCTTTGACCATGATTTCATTCGGGTGGTTACGCACTTCGTCCATGAGGGTGCGCATGATCATTGCGCCGATGTGATCTCGGCAGGACAACATGCGTTTCCTAGAAGTGCCTCCTCCGTGCAAAACCTGCAAAGAACCATTGGTTTCTTTGTCCCACACAACACCTAGGCTCTCAAGCCATTGCACCGCAGCAGGCGCATCTTCAGTTAGGGCTTTAACCAAAGCAGGTTTATTTTCGAAATGGCCACCGCCAATGGCATCGAGATAATGTCTGGTCGGAGAGTCTGTTCGGGAGACCGCAGCCTGCATTCCCCCTTCGGACATCATCGAATTGGCATCTCCCAACCGTAGCTTAGTGGCAATAATCGACTTGAGGCCATGTTCTCGCATGGCAGTCAAGGCAGCATTGCACCCGGCACCTCCTCCCCCAATGATCAGAAGATCCGTTTCTAAATCGGGACTGCTAAGATCTATTTGAGAAGAACGAAGCCACGAATGGGATTCTAGCAGATGCGCCACCTCTGCAGTCAGTGTCTCACCACGATTGGGTCCTATTTGGACTGCACGACGGGCATCGGCCTTGAAATCAGGGTGAAATCCCTCAAGGGCGGCTTGCCGCTCTTCTGCATTCATGGGAGGGAAAACCGGTACAGGCTTTTTTCCTAATTCAACACGATGTGGGCGGGTTTCTGAGACTTTGCGCAAAGATTCCGCCATGTACTCTGGATACATTCCCATTTCTCCTGATTATTCGGAATCTCGCGCGTAATAACGTTCCGAAAGGGCTGCTTGGCTCATGGCCATTAGTTCAGCGTATTCCGTTTCGTATTTCCCTTCTGCCACCGTTTTTACTCGTTCTGCCAATTCTGGGCTGTCTTTGCGCAGATAACGACCATAGAGGCGTTTTGCGAGAGTAGCCACCAATGGTTGGGTAATCTCTGCTGGACAACGCAACATACAAAGACCACAAGCTACGCAATAATACGAAAGATCCGTAATAGAGGCGATGTCACCTCGTTTGGCAGCCTGCACATAGTCCATGACTCGAATGTCCATAGGACAAGACCTAGTGCAAGTATTACAAGCTACGCAACGGAACACTACCGGATAAGTTTGCAGGATGGCACTGACATTGGGTTGGAGTTTCTCAATGTCGTAGATTGCTTTCTCTGCAGGAACTGAAGGAATCTGCGCCAGAGACATGCCCTCTTCTACGAGGGTGGTACAGGCCAATCCAGTGATAATCTTATAATCGCCGTCTAGGCGATAGATGGTGGCACAAGCTCCGCAGTACCCTTCACGGCAGCCCGCTCCACGAATGATTTGATGACCTGCATATTCAATGGCACCCATGATGGTAGCCGTTGCCGGCACCTTGTGGGCCTTTCCCATAATATAAACGGTCACTTCTTGTGCAGTCTTAGTGTCCGAGGATCGGACCTGCGCACTTTTTATACCCATAAACTCTGTACCTAGTGAAAGACGGGGTACGACCAAGCATCGAACCCCGTCAAAACGTTACGAAACGAAAGTGCACTGCGAAGCAGCGGTACGTGTGTCCATGTTGCGGCCGCGGTTGGTATGGTCGTCAATCTCACCGACGCTGCCCACCATTCGTCCGTACAAGAATGCCGTAAAGGCTGCGGTTTCTAAGGCACTCTCCGAGAAATCCCCAGAACGGTAGCGAGGCCACAACAACTTTAACAGTAGGGCTGCAATGACTGCATCAATGTTGACGCAGAAGACATTAGCCGTTACCCCTTGATCAAAGAGGGCTTGTACCACTGCACGATAGAAATCGTGGAAAACATTGACATCTCCACGCTCTTTGAACAGTCCTGCAAGGTAGGCCTCTCTGGGGTCTAAGTTAATCGGTTGTCCCTTAAAAACCGGGTGATTCACGCCCGGGATGTTGCGAACACCTTCGCCCACGCCCTTTCTCGCCTTCTTGTCAGCAGCAAAAGTGATCGCAAACTTCTTCGCCATGGCTGCTAGATCCAATCCGTGGTTGGGGTTTCCGGCGTCCTGAAGACCAGAGTTTTGGAACTGTTCGAGTAGGAACTGAATCCCCTCGTAGCCATTCCCGCCGTGGGCAAAACCAGTGTGAGTTAAAAAACCAATGATGCCCTTGTTGATTTGAATACGCTCTGGCGTTTCTGGGCCATCCGCAGAGACTGCTCCTTTAGCACCTTGGGCAGAAATTGTCCCTGGGCCATTCGACAAGATCAATCCAAGCAGGACTTGAAAAGGAAATAACTTCTCTGGCGTGGGCTTCTCACCTAGCAATGCTAAGTAGGCAATTTCGGTCGCAGACCATTGATTGATTAGTTCTTGGTTGGAGACCCCACAGAAGGAGTCAGGCTGATGGCGTACCCCTTCTATCGAGCCACCTATGATGATTCCGAACAAACGCGCATACCAAGGCATGTTCCGAGCGGTGGTGCGCGTGATCTTTTTGCGCATCAAGGCGTTCCATGAAATAGTCGTGGTAATCGCTGCTAAGACTGCGTCCGCAGTAGGAAAACCATCCAAAGATCTCAGATAATCTAAAAATGCTGACTTAGCACCACGAGAAGCAATCCCTGCCAACATTGCTTCTGCTTTTTGGTTCGGCTCAATCCCGATCAATTTCTTGCGTTGTTCTTCACTGAGGATAATGCAGGAGAAATCAAAATTGGTCTGGTCGCCGTGGTGCAACCCAGAATGCCCAAAAAGGTCAATCAACACATCTGCAGCTGCCCGAGCACCATTCACTTGGGCTGGCCCCATCAGAGCACATGCTGCGGATAATACTGTGTTTGGGGAGTTACCTGCTGCCCGGGCGGCATCAGTGACTGTGGGCACCACAGTGCCGTATAAATTAACTTCTGCGGCAATGGCTGCATTGAACAGCGCGTTGTCGTTCTCGTCGTTATGTTCGCGGAGGAGTGCTAGGCAATAATTAGACTCCAGAGGATACCGAGCAGTGTCTAGGATGGAGATCCCACTGATCTTGGTCACCTGAGTATTGGGATCCATGAGCGAACTACCCGAACGATCCTTCATGGCTTCGCGCGGGAAAGTGGCACCCACCTGTTTGGTCAGCTCCGCAATCTGATTGCGATAAGGTTGTATTGGCTCGACCAGAGGTATATCTAACTCTGGAGGCAACGGTAGCCCTTGATTGTCACCAAACCATGGTTTAAGGGTCAAATCCCCTTCGGAAGCGAAGTCTGGTTCGATCCCATATAGTTTCATGACCGCAGTAAGGGCTGCGGGGATATGTGCAATGTTGGTAACTACTGCACCTAATTTAGAAACAATAGGCGTTTCAGGGCTATAGATGCCGTTTACCTGTAAAAGATCTTGGAACCATTGTTCTTTGCCAGCGGCACCGTCTCCACTGCCTGCCATGGCTCCTGCGTGGCCAATGGCGCGGGTAAGCTTGGCTTTCCAGCGTCCTACCACACAAGCAATGACTGGTTTGCTAATCTGGAGGCCGTGTTCGTAGTAGCCACCCGGCTCAATGTACATCACTGCGGCTTTTGATCGATCGTCATTGCCGAGGGCATTGGCGAATTCTGCTGGGCCAAAGTGGATATATACATCTTTGCCGGAAGAAATGGAAACAGTAGTACCCCAACCTCCAGCCACCAAGTAACTGGCAATGGTAGTGGTAAAGTTTCCAGAGTTGGAATAAATGGCCACGGATCCCTTTTTTAGAGTTTCCCCGGGGCTATCTCCTCCGAGAGCACCGCCGATCCGAATATGATTCCAGGCGTCTGCAAGACCTAAGCAGTTAGCACCAAAGACATCGACACCTTGACGTTGTGCCGCTGATCGGATCTCTCGTGCATCGTGCACTGGTACTTTTTCAGTAAGAATAATGATCTTTTTGACTTCAGGGTTAATGAGAAGCTCTAGGACACCATCTCGCACAGCTGCAGGTGGTAAGTAGACCACACCCACGTTGAAGTGATGCCCAGCCTCCATTCCTTCCCGAACGTTGTTATAGACCGGAATGTTGCCTACCTTGGTCTCCAGCATCTCGCCACGACGTCCTGGTGAGGTTCCAAACACCACATTGCCTCCGGAGTAGGCATGGCTCACTGGAGTGACGCTTCGAGATTCATTGCCGAGGATGTTTAAGACGCATACCCGATCCTCGCGAGTGGCGATCTCTGCTAGGGATTGAACACCAACGAAGTAATCAAAATTGTTTTGCGGATTCATCGGGAGTCCTCTCGTTACCCAGCGACGCCAAGTTTTTTGGCCAGCAGTGCACGACCACCTGCTTTCATCCACTTGTCTGCGGCTTGGGCATACCGAACTACGTCAGTCATGGCCGAATCGAAAGCAAAGATACGGTAAGGCAATCCGAGAGCATCCACAACGTCCTTAAATGCCAACAATCCACGAGACAAATTGGGGCCTCCACGGCCGATGACCACGTAAAGCGGCAAAGGGCCATTGGCACTCACGTATTCGCGTAGGGCATCTGCCATGGCGCGGAAGGTCACGAAAATGTCAGTGTTGTTGGCTTTCCCGCCAATGACAAATAGGACGTTGGTCTGTTTGATCCAGTACTTCAAACAGATCCGCATCACTTCGCGCATTTTTTCGTAAGGTGGGTTGCCACCGAAGTCTGAGGAGATAATGGCATCATCCCCCAAAAATTCAGTGACCAGAGAATTGGCACCTCCTCCAAAGGTCGGAGCCAAGATCGTCCCATTTGGGTTGATTACCGAGACATCCGATTGGCCTTGGTAGGTTCGGAGTTGGTTAATTTCCTGTTCAAATGAGGTGTAATCCACTGCGAACAGATCGGCAGGTAAGCGTAATCGTTTTACACGTGGGTCGTCTTGGTCAAAACCGCACTTAAAGTCACAAGCCACTGGAGTCAAGGTACCAGGACGCCTTGGGCTCATTCGGATTGGGTTCAACTCTAGTGTCGACATGCCATGTTGGTGAAATAGATCCCAGAGTTTTGGTAGATTTTGTGCTAGAGGCGAAATGATTTCTTTGGGTGCCTTGAGATCTGACAATGCGTTGGTGATGGTAAACGACTTCAAACCTGTGAGGGGATCGAACGGGATCCGCGCCACCTTGTCTTTTGGGAGTTCTTCGATGTCCATCCCGCCATGATGTGTCAGGGTGAGCATGGGAGCACGAAACTCTGTGGAGTCCGTAATCGAACAGTAAATCTCGTGGGCAGCAGGGACAGTGGCTTCGAAAGTAACTCCCTTTGCTTTGTAAAGGTTGTTGCCTACTCGGTGTTCTGCAAAGTAAAGGCGTTCCTTTTCTCGAATGGCAGTCTTGACGTCCTTGGCACGTCCAATGAGTCCTGCCTTCCCTTTCTTGCCAATGCCACCTTGAAAATTAGGTTTTACAAAGACTTCACCACTGCGAGCGATCAGCTCTTTGATTTCCTGATCACTTGCGTCGGGTCCCAACACTTCTGGACGTGGAAACTCCACGATGTCCAGAAGTCTAGCGCCATGAAGCAACCCACTTATGTTCATAGACTCCTCGCAAGGAAACTCCCGACTTCGGTCGGGGTCTGAGTAAACATGGGAACAACAGCTTCAAAACAAAATCTGAAAATTTTTTGGCGCAGCGCGCCCCCTCCTCGACCTCCCCCACCTCCCCACCTATAATCGTAAGTATTTTCCCAAGGAGGAACCAAAACCTATAAAAAAACCAGTAACTAAAAAATCCAAAACCCTAAAAGACAAAACCCAAAACCCTAAAGGACTCTTTTAAGATTTAAGTCAAAAAAAAACCCAAAAGCCAAAAAGACTTAAAAGTCTAAGGATTTTCAGGCAACCCCCCCTCCCCCCACAGCTAGTCTCCTAAGCAGTAGGACAGATGCAACCAAACCAAGTCAACACAAAAGTCAAAGACCAAACAAAGTCAAAGTCAAAACCCAAAGTCAAAGTCAAAACCAAAGGAATAGAACATTTTCCCAAAACGGAGCATACGGCGGGGGTCTACCTCCCAAGTACGACTACGGACTACCGACTCGGACTACCGACTACGGACTACGGACTACGGACTACGGACTACCGACTACCGACTACGGACTACGGACTACCGACTACCGAACAATCAGTTCCCAAAAAAGTTACAAAGAAACTTAGAAGTACATTGCGCACTCTATCACACTTCTTCCAAAAATATTACCAGAAACACTAGACACAATGGGATAGACAGATATAACATAATTTTATGAGCTTCGGTAAAGTTCTTAACAAACGAAGTTCCCGTGCGCTTTTCCTACCCCAAATTTCAGTTGGGGAGTGTTCTTGCGAGGAGTCTATGAGCAAGCCGTTGAACTTAACTGAGAAGATATTTGCGGCCCACTTGGCAGGAGGCGGCGATCCGCCTCCAGCAGGCCAAGTCGTCAGCATTCGGATCGACGAGGCTTTCACCCAAGATGCCACTGGCACCATGGCCATGCTCCAGTTGGAAGCTATGGGAGTCAAGCGCGTAAAACCTTTGTCGGTCAACTTTGTTGATCATAGCATGATGCAGTCTGGTTTTCGGAACCCGGACGACCATGAATACCTACGCACTGTATCTCAAAAGCTAGGGATTGTCTTTTCCCCTCCTGGCACGGGGATTTGTCATTTTCTAAATATTGAGAATTTTGTTTCCCCAGGCATGACTGGATTGGGTGCAGATAGCCACACCGTCAATGCAGGGGGCATGGGTGCCCTTTATTTCGGCGCAGGAGGCTACGATATCGCTTTGGCCATGGCCACTGGGGAATATCAGCTACCTATGCCACAGGTGGTCAAAATAGGCCTTACAGGCAGCCTACCAGACGGTGTCATGGCCATGGATGTAATCCTGAAGATGCTTTCGATCTTTGGGGTCAAGGGAGGCAAGAATAAAATATTTGAATATGCCGGTCCTGGTGTGGCCTCACTGAGTGTTCCTGAGCGCGCCACCATCACCAACATGGGTGCCGAGATGGGTGCCTCGACCTCAATCTTCCCAAGTGACGAGCGGACTCGTGAGTACCTGGAGAGCAGAGGCCGTGGTAAAGATTATGTAGCTCTCTCCGCAGATAAGGGTGCACAGTACGCCAGTGAGACCGAGATCGATCTCTCTGCCCTAGAACCCCTGATTGCGCTTTATCCCTCTCCAGGCAACGTGGAGAAGGCTTCAGCCCATGTTGGAACACAGATCCACCAAGTGTGTGTGGGCAGCTGTACCAATAGCTCTTTCGAAAACATTGCTAGCTTTGCAGAACTCTTGAAAGGCAGGCGGGTAGCAGTGGATACGCTGCTCTACCCTGGTTCTCGTGCCGTTGCCATTCAACTGGCCAATGCTGGCTACATGACCTCACTCTGGCGTTCTGGAGTGAGGGTCATGGAAAACGGGTGTGGAGCTTGCATCGGGCAAGGTGGTTCTCCGATGAGCAAAGGGATTAGCCTACGCACCTTCAACCGGAACTTTCCAAAACGCTCTGGTACCCCAGATGCCCAAGTTCACCTCGTCAGTCCGCTGGTGGCCGCTGCGAGTGCCTTAACGGGTGTTATTAGTCTTCCTGACCGCAAGGTCGAGATCATTCCGACACCTCAAGTCGACGACGCTGCTTCGTTTACATTGCCACTGTCTGCAGAGGAAGCCGAAAAGGTAACGATCATTCGTGGCCCTAACATCATGGCTCTACCAGATTTCGAGCCATTGCCTGATCGTTTAGAAGGGGAAGTGCTCCTCAAGTTAGGGGACAACATCAGCACGGATGACATCCAACCCGCTGGGGTGTATTTGCCTTTGCGTTCTAACGTGAAGGAATACGCAATGCAGGCCACTTTTAACCAAATCGACCCTACGTTTTCAAAACGCGCAGTGGCCCACCGAGACGCAGGCGGTCATGGGATCCTCGTCGGACGCGAAAACTACGGTCAGGGTAGCTCCCGTGAGCACGCAGCCCTTTGCCCACGTTGGTTAGGGATCCGAGCAGTGGTCGTGGCACAATTTGCACGCATCCACGTTGCCAACCTCGTCAACTTTGGCATCGTACCCCTTACTTTTAAGAATTTATCGGACTACGACAAAGTAAGCGCAGGAGATCGGGTATCTATCGACGTCTCCCATCTCGATGGGGATCTATTCCTCGAGGTAAACGGAGAAAAGCTTCCCTTGGCAGCCGCTTTTGAGCCGAAAGACATTTCTGTCCTCAGGTTAGGTGGTGCCATGGCAGAATTCAAGGCAACCCAAACTGCTTAACCAGTATTTCTCACTAGGTGCAGAGAACTATGAACAAAATTAAGGTGTTGAATCCCATCGTCGAGATTGACGGCGACGAAATGACTCGAATCATCTGGCAGTTGATCAAAGACAAACTGATCCTGCCATACTTGGATGTTGATTTGAAGTATTACGATCTCGGGATTCAGTCCCGCGATACCACAGACGATCAAATCACGATTGACGCGGCTAACGCAATCAAACAATACAGGGTCGGCGTGAAGTGTGCCACCATCACTCCGGATCAAGCGCGCGTCAAAGAATTTAGCCTAAAAAAGATGTGGAAGTCTCCGAATGGGACAATCCGCAACATCATTGGTGGGACTGTTTTTCGTCAGCCCATTATTTGCAGCAATATTCCGAGGTTAGTACCAGGTTGGAAGAAGCCCATCGTCATTGGCCGTCATGCCCATGGCGATCAGTACCGAGCCACTGACTTCGTGACCCCTGGTGCGGGTGTCCTGACTATTCGTTTCGTTCCAGATGATGGAAGCGCACCGATTGAACATGAGGTGTTCCATTTCAAAGCCAGTGGCCCTGCGATGGCCATGTACAACACGGATGCTTCTATTCGGGGTTTTGCCCGTTCTTGCATGAATTACGCATTGAATTTGGGCTGGCCGCTCTATTTGTCCACCAAGAACACCATCTTGAAAGCCTATGACGGTCGATTCAAAGACCTTTTTCAGGAAGTGTTCGATGCTGAGTTCAAAGACCGCTACGCAGCGGCAGGCTTGACCTATGAGCACCGATTGATTGACGACATGGTGGCCGCGGCCCTCAAGTGGGAAGGCGGATTTGTTTGGGCTTGCAAGAACTATGATGGTGACGTGCAATCCGACACCGTAGCCCAAGGTTTTGGTTCATTAGGTTTGATGACTTCTGTTCTCTTGACGCCAGATGGCAAGACCGTAGAGGCCGAAGCGGCGCATGGCACCGTAACTCGCCACTACCGAATGCACCAACAGGGCAAACAGACCTCTACTAACCCAATCGCCTCGATTTTTGCTTGGACGCAGGGGCTGTCTTACCGAGGACGCTTTGACGATACCCCAGAAGTTACGAAGTTTGCAGAGACCTTAGAGCGGATTTGCGTGGAAACGGTAGAACAGGGCTACATGACCAAAGACCTCGCCACTCTGGTAGGCCCAGATCAAGCCTACTTGAGCACCGAGGCCTTCCTTGACAAGCTTGACGAAAACCTGAAGAAAGCGATGGCGTAGCAGTGGATATCCTCCGCATCCACGATAGAAGGGTGCGGGGGTTTTCTACCGAAATTCTGCAAGCTCTCCTAGGGCCAATTCATACACTCGACGCTTAAATTCGACGATTTCTTGAATTGGGAACCAATAATCTACCCAACGCCAGCGGTCAAATTCGGGACATCCAGAAGCATCTAAGCGTACATGACTGTCCGAGCTGATTAAGGCAAGTAAAAACCAGATTTGTTTTTGCCCAATGCAAACCCGACGGGTATGATGATTGAGGTATTTTCCTGGAAGCTGGTATCGAAGCCAACTTCGCGTGCGCCCTTTGATTTTTACATCACTTGGTTGTAGCCCAACTTCTTCCCCTAACTCCCGAAACATTGCTTCTTCCAGTGTCTCGTCTTTTTTAATGCCACCCTGTGGAAATTGCCAAGCCTGCTGGCCAGAGCGACGTGCCCACAACACTTCGCCTACAGAGTTGCTCAAAACGATTCCAACATTGGGCCTATATCCTTCATGGTCAATCATGTGTCTCTGCTGAGAAAAGATTTTACTGCTAAGCATACCGCGAATTGTCATAGGTTTGAAAGTTTTCACCTTCCCAATGGGGCCCACGCATGACCACCAAGTTGTTTGAAAAAATCAATGCCCCTGGCCCAATCGCAGAAATGCTCGCAGGGGTGTACACGGCACCTGATCTGCCTTCTGCACTGGTTTTACGAGAGACATTGGATTTTGGCGAGTCAGTAGTCACTCCAGAGGGTTTTTGGCTTTCACGTGGTTGGCTTCGGGTAAGTCATGTCTCAGATAAACATGCGGGTGTCTTGTTTCGTGAGCAAGAGATCCAATCTCTTCGGTCTGAATTCTTCTCTGCAGAAACCAAAACTTCTGAAATCGAATTAGAGTTGCGAGAAGGACAAGCTCGTCTAACAACTCTGGAACAAGATCGAGAAAATACTACGGCTCGATTGCATGAATCCACTCGGAACCAAGCCGAAATCGTGGCCAAGTTAGGCAACACGCGATCTAGGCTAGAACAAATCCAGGTTCAACGAGAAAGGATCCAACGAGAATTACAAGAAATTGAAGGCCAGACCCAACAAAACCTCTTCCAAGAAAAGGAAGTTCGGCATCGCCTACACGAGGTACTTCAACAAGTAGAGACTTTTTCCGAAAAAAGGGAACAAATTGAAAAAGAACGAGCAGATCGGCGAGCTTCATTGGATCAAATCAAAAACTTGGTTGCTTCTGCAAGGGAACGTGCCCACCGTTTGGCTTTGGAAACCTACATGTTAGAGAGTCGTCTTGCTGCTGCTGGTGCTAGTTTCGCTCGTACTGAAGCTCAAGTTTCTAAACTGGCCTACCACAGTGCAAATCTGTCTCGTACCCTCGCAGAAATTTTGGTGCCCACGGAAGAATGGGAGAGGCACCGAGCGAAACACAAAGAAGCTGAGGAGGTCTTGAGCCAAGCCAGACTCCGAAAAGAAGCTTCTGATCTCCGCTTAAAAGAAGTGTCTCAGTGGTCCGATGAGTCGGAAGTGGAAGAAGCGCGTAATGCTCTCACTTCTGCGCAAATGGCCTATCAAGAAATTGCAGTTCGGGTGAAAACCCTAGAAGAGCAGGCTACCGAAATGGAAATCTCTTTGCCAGAGGTGTTAGAAACTCTACCACCAGAAGCAGAAGAAAAGACTTGGCAAGAAAAATTGGATTCCTTAGGACGTCGTCTTCAGCGTGTTGGCGCGGTGAATTTAGCCGCAATCGAGGAACACCAAGCTATTTCCGAACGTGCTCAGGTGCTAGAAACCCAATGCGAAGATCTTCGGCAGGCAGTGACCACATTGGAAGCTGCGATTCACCGAATTGATCGTGAGATTCGTCGGCGTTTTCAAGAAACTTTTGACCAAGTCAACGCAGGACTCAAAAATACCTTTCCAAGATTGTTTGGCGGTGGCATTGCAATGCTAAAAATGACCACCGAAGATCTCCTAGAGGCGGGAGTAACGGTCATGGCACATCCTCCAGGAAAACGAAACAGTACAATACATCTTCTCTCTGGTGGAGAAAAAGCATTAACTGCGGTAGCATTGCTTTTCTCTTTGTTCCAACAAAACCCTTCACCGGTTTGTTTGTTGGACGAAGTGGACGCACCCCTTGATGATGCCAATGTAGAGCGGTTTTGTCGGTTGGTTCAGGAAATGTCAGGGAAGACCCAGTTTGTATTCATTACCCACAATAAAACTACCATGGAAATGGCACATCACCTGGTGGGAGTTACCATGCAAGAGGCTGGTGTGTCTCGTCTGGTAGCCGTGGATGTTGCAGAAGCAGTGCAGTTGGCAGGTGTTTAAGATTGGAAGGTTGTGTCACCTAGAAACTTTACGAGGTAAACATGTTAGAAAAACGATGTATTTTGTTAGGGGTTGCGTGTTTGGGAGCAGGGTACGCCCTCGCTACTGAGCCCA
>Ga0268283_1000782_pt1 | contig 17864 bp, 25 predicted proteins | sample saktaG_13_FD_190140 | JGI IMG/M metagenome (GOLD analysis project Ga0268283, IMG submission 190140) | Saline water microbial communities from Sakinaw Lake, British Columbia, Canada - sak_2013_06_06_36m | ecosystem: Environmental > Aquatic > Non-marine Saline and Alkaline > Saline ... | reverse complement strand
GATGTCGCCGCGCGGTATCTGAAAAAGGGCAAGCTGGTTTTCATCGAAGGGCGCATCCGCACCCGCAAATGGCAGGACAAGTCCGGCCAAGACCGGTACACCACGGAAATTGTCGGCCACGAGATGTAGTGCTTTCCGGCAACGGGGAATCCAACGAGGGAAACCCCGCCCCAAGCACAACTATAAACACCTCCGATTCAAAGCAGAACGGTGCCAAACCCGGCCCAAAAGGCGGCGGCGGTCACAGTCCGGCCAAGACTGCCGAGGGTGTTGACTTCGAAGACGACGACATCCCTTTCGTTTCGGCCTTTAGGCTGAAGCTCGACCCGCTGGGGCGGCCTTTCGGCATCTTGTAAACCAAAATCCGTCTGGGCATACGCCAGTCGAAACTGAAGGCTCGGGCTAAAAACCAATAGCCTTAGCCATTACAACTTTACCCACCAACCCGAACCGGGGGATGCCATCAATCCCTCTCGGGGCTTATGGCGTCCCCTTATTGGAGGAACGCCATGAACAAGACACTGATCCAAAAATTCGCTGAACGCTTTTCCGTCGATTCCGAAAAGGTCATCGACATCCTCAAGGCCACCGCCTTCCGGCAAAAGGCCGGTTCTGCGCCCGTCACCGACGAGCAGATGATGGCCCTGCTGATAGTCGCTGACCAATATGACCTCAACCCTTTCACGAGGGAAATCTACGCTTTCCCCGACAAGCAAAACGGCATCGTGCCGGTCGTCGGCGTGGACGGGTGGTCCAGGATCATCAACCAGCACCCCACAACGACAGCATGGAGTTCCGCGCATCCGACAAGATTGTCGAAATGCCCAGCGCGAAGCCCTGCCCGGAGTGGATGGAGTGCGTGATGCACCGTAAAGACCGCGAACACCCGACTGCTATCCGCGAGTACCTTGACGAGGTTTACCGCGAACCGTTCACCGGCAACAAGGACGGGCGAAGCTACACCATCAACGGCCCTTGGCAATCGCACACCAAGCGGTTCCTGCGCCACAAGACGATGATCCAAGCAGCCCGCTTGGTCTTCGGGTTTGGCGGCATTTTCGACCAGGACGAGGCGGAACGCATATTGGAAAACCAAGCCGAAACCCTTTCCACGGGGACGGAGTTGACGGCGGTTGTCGTCAGCAGCGAAGCCAGCCCCGATGCACGGCGCATGGCGACCAAACTCATCGCACGGGCGGAAGGCAGCAATGCCTGGCAAGCCGCAATTGACTACGCCGGCGAGCGATTCAAAGGGGCCGACTTGGCGTATGTGACCGCCGAAATCAACCGGGCCAAGCTGGAAAGGCAGCCCGCTCTGACGGCTGAACACGCAACCGTTGACACCCCAACTGTCGAGGCCCAAGCCTAATCCCATCAACCCTGCCGGGGCATGTCAGCCCCAAAAGGGCTGTCAATGCCCCGGCATCCCATTGGAGGATGCCATGAACAAAGACAACACCATCAACAAATCTGCCAATCAGGTTCCGCTCCATACTGACTGGCATCGCTACGAAACCCCTGCCGTGGTGCGCAAGCACGGGCGGCAATACCTTGAGCGAATCTGGATGCACATGGAAGGCGAGAACCCGGATGCCGCCATTAGCCGGATTGCCAAACGGTTCGGCGCACATGTCGGCGAATCCGAAGGCATGACGCTATTGTGCTTCGACGACCTTGACCGGGCCGTGGCTTGCGCCCGCACCTTGCGCGAAGCCGGGGAAGCCCTCTCCGTAACAGCGCAACTGGGCGTGAGGCGGCTGCCATGAAGGTCATCGACCTCAAACAGCGCACCCCGGAATGGCACGTCTGGCGCAATGCCGGGGTGACCGCCTCGGACGCGCCGATCCTGATGGGTTCGCCCTACAAGACTCCGTGGAGGTTGTGGGGCGAGAAGCGCGGCTTGCTGTTACCGGAAGACCTGTCCGGCAACCCACACGTCCGGCGCGGCATTTGGGAGGAACCCGACGCCAGACGGCGATTCGAGGAACGCCACGATGTCATGCTGCTGCCGGTGTGTGCCGAGTCCGACGTGGAACCCTTACTACGGGCCTTGTTTGACGGCATCACCGACGACGGCGTTCCGGTCGAACTCAAAGCGCCGACCGAGGAAAACCTGCGCGAAGCCAAGGCCAACGGCACACAGTCGGAAATGTACCGGAGGCACAAGCCCCAAGTCCAAGCCCAAATCTTCGTGTCCGGGGCCGACAAGGGTTTCCTGTCACTGAAATGGCGGAATGACTTCGTTGACTGGGAAGTACCCCGCGACGATGCCTTCATCAGCCAAATCATTGAGGCTGCAAGGGCGTTCTGGGAGTGCATCCTTACGGCCAAGGAGCCGCCGCTCGACATGGGACGCGACATGTACGTCCCGGCTGGCGAAGCACTGGACGCTTGGCTGAAGCTTGCCGCCGAGTACCGGCAGCTTGACGAAAAACTCGCATCGTATTTGGCGGAAGCCAAGCCCATCGAAAAAAAGATGGCCGAGTTGGAAAAACGCTTCCTGTCCATGATGGGCGAGTTCACCCTGGCCGAATCGTCGGGTGTCCGCGTCAGCCGCTACCTCCAGCGCGGTTCCATCGACTACAAGGCCGCGCTGTTGAAGTTGCAGACGGGCATCCAAGAAGGCGACTTGGAACCGTTCAGGCGAAACCCGTCCGAACAGGATGGCCCGTTTGCAATTCGCGTGGGCCATCCGTGACGGACAGTGCCACCAAGCCCGCTGGAAACAGGACGGCTTCGACATCAGGGCCGTGGTGATTGGCGACCCGGACGGCTGGTTCGACACCGGCATCTTCATGTACGGCAAGTTCGCCCATCACTGGCAAGCCGGGGCCGTCCGCCATTGGCTTGGCAATGAAAGAGCCTACCCATGGTTCATTCCATCCGACCCGAGTAACCGCCATGAGTATTACCGCCGCGCCTGCGACTTTGGCGACGGCTGGTCTTATGTCGGTGTCAAACTAATCGTCTCCAAACAGGGCGTGACGCTGGCAACCGAAACCCGGCTTGGCATCAAGTCTGACGCGGACATTGAGGTTTTCACCGATGCCGCGTTTGAACTGGCGGACATGGCTGTACCGGAGGCCCAAGCCAAGATGAAGGAACTGTGCGAATGCGGAAAGGCGGCTTGAAATAAAAGCCACTTCCAAATTTCCACCCAAAACCAACACTACACCCCAACTTCGGTTGGGGTTCTTCACTTGCAACTTTTGGTGCTATAGTGCGTTAGTAATCCATCATTGCACAACAAGCGGGGTTTTCATGAGCATCATCAAAACGATTGGTTCCAACGGCCAGATTTCGCTGGGCAAGGAACACGCGGGCAAGTCCGTGCTGGTCGATGAGGTCGAGCCGGGGGTCTGGGTTGTTAAGATCGGGCAGTTTGTCCCGGACAGCGAACGCTGGCTGCACGGAATTGAAGCCAAGGCCAAGCTGGACGAGGCCATTGCATGGGCCGAAAAGACCAGGCCATCCGACAACTTTGCCGAAATCGAGGCCCAAATCAATGGCGGATGAAACTGTGTTGCTGGATTTGAACAGCCCGGTCTTCCATCGCGACCTGTTCGCCTTGGAAAAGCGGGGGCAAGTTGCCTTTGTCCTAAGCTGAAGCGCATACGGGCAATGACTTGGCCGCAGGTCTACGCGGATTCGGGGTTGAAATGGGAAGCCATCCATTCCCGGCAGGGTTCGGGCGGGCAAAGGCTTTACAGCCTGCGCGTCAGCCAAGCCTTCCGTGCAGTGGCCTACCGCGACGGCGACTGGCTCAGGATGTTGAGCCTGCACCCGGACCACGATTCGGCCTACCTCTGAAATTTCAGCAAGCAAAAAACCGATGGGGCCGGTTTTCCCTTGGCCTTGGATTGCCCAAGGCCAGAGCAAAGTCTGTCTCCGCTATTCGATATTTTAGTGGCTTCCATTTGGAAGCGCTGAACCCTGCCCAGTGCAGGCGTTCCGCCATCGGGCGGCGGGGAAGTTGATGCTTCTCCGTGCAGGTTGCGTCAAGACCTGTGTAATTGATTAGTTCGCCGCAAGGCGTTTTTACCCACACGGGGAGGCATATTCCCCTGTGGGAGGACTGTCTCCCTTTTTTTAAAATTGGAGGCAGACATGAGGCAAAACCAAAATCGTTGGGCATCCAGGGCATCGCGCCTTGCCGCCCAGAACACCCTGCTGGAACTGGCGGATCAAAAGCCCGCCAAGGTTGCGGGCGCTTTGATTGAAAACCCGGATATATTCCGGGCGGGGAAGTCCACACTTCCTCCGGGGGGCGTGTGCCTGCCTTGCGGGTGAAACCCTGAAACAGGAGAACCGCCATGTACCAAGCATTTCAAGTGTCAACCACGTTCGGTGTCAACGCGCCGCCGAGCATGGTAGGCTAGGGCTTTGCAGATATTGCAAACCCGCACATCCCGTCCCGCAAGGACTACCTGTTCCGCAAAGACCCTGCGTGACAAGCTGGCGTTTTTGACCGCGCCCAAGGGCGACGGGCTGTATATCACCGGGCCGACGGGTTCGGGCAAGACTTCGCTCGTCGAGCAGGTCGCCGCCCGGATCAACTGGCCTGTTCAAACCATCACCGGCCACGGGCGGCTGGAACTCAACGACCTGCTCGGGCAATGGCTGCTGCTAAAGGGCGGCGGGATGCAATGGGCCGACGGCCCGTTGACGCCACACTCACCCCTTCGCAACGGGTACGTCCTGCTGGTCAACGAGATCGACACGATGGAGCCTTCCGAACGGGTGGGCCTTCAATGGTGGATGCAAGCCCCTGTCAATCCCGCAGACCGGCGAAACCATCAGGCCGCACGGCAAGTTCCGCCTGGTCGCCACCGGCAACAGCGCCGGGGGCGGCGACCGCAGCGGCCTGTACCAAGGCGTGTTGCGGCAGAACCTGGCCCTGCTGGACCGGTTCCGCCTGATGGAAGTCGGCTACCCCGAACCCGCAGAAGAGATGCAACTGCTGGCCGGGGCCGTGCCGACCATGCCGCCCGCCGTGGCGGACAAGATGGTCAAAGTCGCCAACGAAATCCGCAAGGTCTTCGTCGGCGGTCGGGACGGTGTAGGCGAACTTTCGCTCACCCTGTCCACAAGGGGACTGCTGCGCTGGGCGGGATTGGCGGCGGCCTTCAAGGGTGCGCCGAACGCCTAGTCCTATTCCTTGGGACAAGCATTGGCGATCCGCGCCGAACCCGCCGAGCGCGAGGCAATCCACCGCATCGCGCAAGACGTGTTTGGCGACGACTGGCTGTAAGGGGTCAAACAATGGACGAGTTTGAACTTTACCGCTTCAACCACCATGACGGCTCGTCAAAAGATTGGGCCATCCGCGACAACCGCAATGGCACCTTCACCACCCGTTGGGGCAAGACCGGGCCTAGGCTGACTCAGGAGAATTCAATGCTGTGAAGCTTTAGGTTTATCGGAGTTTACAGGTTGGGATTCCACGCTTGGCGTAGCATGGGCTTGTGCTGTACCCATGTTTGATTGATACTTTTCTTTGAGGTAATCAACCAAGCTATCCAAGTCGTAAGCGTGTTCTTTGGCTATGTTGTCTTTTATAGCCCATAATTCTTGCAATGTCGTATCAATCATCTTCATTGACCCCCATCAGTTCAATCGGCGTGGCTATTTCCGGGCAGACAAACCCATAGTTTTGGCAGATTCTGCGTATCATGGGTTTTTTCTCCGCGTTGTCGATATGTCTACAATTCCAAGTCAGCAGATAATCCATGCCATGGACTGCGGACAAGGCAATATGCAAAGCATCATCCAAGGCTTTTGTTGGTAAACCGCCTTCTTGAATCAAGGCTTTCGATAATACTACGACAGCCTCGTTTAACGGCAAAATGGGAATGCTTGCCAAAACATCAAGCCGACGTGATGCCGCTGCAAAATCGCCTCTTCCTGCTTCTTCCATTACGATGTTGGATATATAAAGATCAAAACGGTTCCTTTGCGTTTCCCACCAATCCAGGGTTTCTTTTTGCCAAGCGGCGGCAATAAGATTGCTTGAAGGTCGGGCAGTTAAATATGAAATAATCGAGGTTTCGATGTAGATTTTTTGCATAGATGATAATAATTCCTCAAGCCATTACTCAAGTCCAAAATAAATTGCAATCTCCTTTTAGCTGGTTCCCAAGCTCCAGAGCTTGGGAACGAGCAAATATTTGATATAACTTATACAAAAATATCGCTTTGAATTGTTTTGTCCCCATGCCGTAGTCTAACTCGTTTATTATTTGTTTTAGTGGTGTATTGTTCTACTTTGCCCTTCCTTTCAAGCGCATTGAGGTGTTTTTTAATCCTTCTGCCGAATATCAATCGAGGACTACCATGAGTCCGCACACCTAACTCTTTTAGTATATAAGCCGTCAGATTGTCAATTATACATGAATTATCGGGACGTTGAGATAACACTTTAATGATAGAGTTTTGAATCTCTTGATTAGTCACATCATCTAGACGACGAGTCATTACTGATGTATGAATTTTATCAAAAGAACCTAAGTCTTCATCAATATGGTCTTTTGGTTCTAAGTCATCATAATCATAATTTTCTATGTTGCTTTCTGCTTCCGTACTATCGCCTTCCTCTTCTTCGATTTCTGACAGGTTATCATTTAGCACTTCTTGTATGAAAATTTCAGGCTCTTTATGCTCCGAGTTGGAGTTATCAACAATCTGCTCTTCATCTTTTTGTATTGAAGGTTTCCAAATTCTCTTTTCTACTAGGTTTGGCGCATATTGTGTAGCTCCTATTGGTTCAATACCCATGGCAGCAAGTTGTGCTTTTAATTCTTGTAGCACTTCATCCTTTCTCAAAGTCCAAGTAGATGCAAAGCAACGCCAAAATACCCAACCCGCACGCTCCAATATTCTCTGACGTTCCATATCATGTTGCCATCTATCCGGGCCATGGAATGGATCACCATCTAATTCAATCGCCAAGCGACAATCTTCCGAACCTTCAACCACCATGTCGATACGGTAAGCACCGGCCTTCACTTGAGGAATAACACGATACCCAAGGGATGAGAGCGTGGAGAATACCTCTCGCTCAAAGCCAGAATCACAAAGTTCAATTATTTCACCTGTTAGAATAGAGGAAGTCTCAATTGGTTTGTTAAAATGTTCAATCAAGTTACGACGCAAATTATCATTTACTGATAAATCATTTAATTCTACTGAACGAATCAGATACATGCGGTCTCTTGCTCGACTAGCAGCAACATTAAACCGTTGTTCATAACTTAGACCTGAAAGTGCATGATGGTTCGATTTGTCTGCGACCATGGATAAAAAAATAATATCCCGCTCACTACCTTGAAATGTCCTCGCATCCCCGCATTCAAATTTTCGATGCAATAATTCAATTCCATCGCAACGTTTGCGCACAAGGGTGTCAATATGTTTTACATGATCTATTGAGCTTAGTAATGAAACAACACCAATTGTGCGCCCCATAAATGCAACATTGTCAAGAATAGCTGAAATTTCTTCTGCGATTGCTTGCGCCTCATAATCGTTTATATCGCGCCTATCACGAAAGCCGTCTGGTATATAAATATCCACAAGCGGGGGTTCAATTCTCTCAGATGCTGTTGGAATACGTAACGGTTGAATTTGATCCGTGTAAAAATATTTATTAGAATAAGCGATAATAGGAGGAACGCAACGGAAATGCTCACGAAGCATCACGCTAGACCCGGCAAACACTCGGCTCGCCAAGTCATAAAGTGATTTACCCTGCGTCATATCCGCTTGGTAAAATTGATCTGTTAGGAAACGTGTTCTTAGTTCGTCGATTCTTTGTGATGAAATGAAGCTACCATCTGGGGATACTTGTTTATCGTCACCAACCACCAAAATCTTTTTCCCCCGCAAGATGGCAGGTAATGCCCAAAGATCAGATTGGCTGGCTTCATCGACAATCACAAGGTCGAACGCCCCAATTTCCGGTGGCATCGCCTCAGAAATTCGGGCATGATTCATAATCCAGCATGGAACGGCATCAGCAGCGTCTAGCATTGCTTCGCGAGCATCTCTTCGATACCGTGTAGCATTTGGGCCTGTTCCTTGTCCAATTCGAGAAATAGCGTTAACATAACCCTGAAGTGCTTGGAGAACTTTGTGTGTTGCGTTCTTTTTTGTTGCCAACCATGCCGTTTTAGAAACCAATTCCTTGTATAGGCGGGAAAGCTTAATCTCATGCTCTCGGCGTTTTGCTGAGAGGTCAACGAGTTCAGCTCTTGCTTCAATATGGTCAAGATAAGTTCGCATTCGCGCCCAATTCCAAGCTTGTCGCCAATTAACTGGGAAAATGGTTTCTTCACCGGACATTCCAACAGGTTCGGATAGGATACGAGAGGCTAATTTAGAAGCGCCAGCCTGTTCAATGCACCGGGCGTAATCTTTAATTCCTGTTAGCTCAACAGACAACGAGGCAATACGCCTAAGTTCTGTCAGTAACTCTTTATATTGTGTTGCGATTGAGTCAGATGAAAAATTAGGATTTCCAAGTTGTGTTTTGACGAATTGTCTCAAGGCATCTGATACTGGCCCTGATTTGCCCTCAAGTTTTTCTTCCAGAATACTTAGCAAGGTTGATGCTTCAGAAAGTTCTTGCTTTTTTAGGTGTCGTAACAAATGTACTTTGATATTTTGGAGTTTAGTGGAACCACCTAATAGTTGTCCATTAGGGATTGAGGAAAATACCTTTTCGGCTTTCTTTGTTATTTGTGAATCAAAATGTGTGGCTAACCGATAGGAATTTTTCGCAATTGTGCAAATGCGTTCAATGTGAAGCAAAGAAGTGATGCTTGCTTCTAGGCAGGGCAAAGAGAGTTCATCTGCAATCTGATTCCAACTACTTGAAATAGAGATTACTTTTTCATGCAGGTGAATATATTTCTGAACATGAGACCAATCCCCCTTGGAACCAGGTGGATGACCAGCGACCTTGATAGCGGCAATATGTTGTTTTGTTCCTTTAGTTACGTAATCAAAAATCCCTATAGGTTTACCATTTTCCACGCCTCGAATAATAGCCTTCAGCGTCAAAGGTGTGTTTAAAGCCACAACTGGCAAGTCAACTGGCCGAATGAGAAACTCAGCACGAGCCTCAATAAGTGAATCGATACCAATAAATAAAACCTCAAGTGCCCGTCGTGCGGTAGCAAACCGCTCAAGTCGGCATTTTACTCGTAAATCAAAAGGCCAATCTTCTTGGAGTGATTCCAACTCCTCGACAAGAGTTATTGCTTCTTCAACTAAACCAAGCAATTCTCTTGCTGCGGTTAGCACGTTGTCGGTATTGGCTATTAAAGATAATAATTCGCCATTCTCAACTTCGGCATCAATAATGCGCATACTGGAAAGAACTTTATGTAGTTCAGCGATAGCACTGACAATAGGCAGAGAATCCGCAGATGGGTAATTGGATTTTATATAAACTAAATCCTGTCCCACTTTGCGCCGTGCTTCACATAGTTTACATGCTTCTTCCTCGGATAGAGGAGGCGCATTTTCCGACGAAAGTGTGATATCATCATCAAACCAGCGATATTGTTCCCCGCCAGAAATAACTTCTTCAGCCAGCTTTCTTGCAGGCATTAGAACACCGTCCACATTCATTTCTGAAAGTTGCTTCATAGCAATTTCGTCAATGTGTTTATCTATAATGGAGAGTTCGTTGTGAGTACGGTCTATGTGACTTTTCAGATTTTCGATGTCATGAAGAGTTGCCTCACGGTTTAATTGTGATACTTGATGCTGAATTTTAGCAATTGATGCTTGAAATTGGCGTACCCCTTCACGATCACTGGACATAAGAGCAACGGTTAAGGCGCGTACCTCTTCAGGAATTTTTGACTGTAAAACTTCCAGCGCAGTTTCACCACGCGAGGTAACAAGAACCCTTTTTCCCTTGGCTAGATAATGACAAATGACGTTGGCAATGGTATGTGTTTTGCCTGTTCCAGGTGGTCCTTGCACTACTACTCCGGGTTCCTTTTCAAGTCGTGAAACAATGGTAACTTGCTCTTCGTTATATGGTAATGGAAAATATAGTTCTTCGGTTTTTCCTTGTCCGACTCCTCGACTTGATAACCCTCTGAAAAGTACTGCCTCGTATTCATCTGGCTGATTTGATGGTTCGGTAACAAAAGCCAAGAGGCCCAGTGGAATATCACATCCGGCATCCAATTCTCCCTTTAGACGTTTAAGGTCATCTATAAGATAGTGAGTGGTACGAGGTCGTGAAAGCAAGACCCAAGCATCTGTTACGAGTAAATCAGGCTCGCAATCTGGTATAGGGTCGCCATTTGTGAGTATGTTAAGAAATTTACCATTGCTATCTAAATTAGAAGCAATCAATGCAAGTATATCGGTATAACTTGAAGCATCAAACGGGGTAACTGGACGGTCATTATGTCGTTGCAGTTGTTCTTTAATAGCTATTTCTGCTTCAGTTGCACCTGTTATTGAACAAGCAATGAATGCATCCATCTCAACCCGTGTAATTGTGTCCCTAGGGCGTACTTCTAAAGCCATAGTCTTATCATCAATGAAAATTTCCACTGATTGAGTCAATACAGGATATTTAAAATTGACGATACTTTCCTTGCATAGTATCTGCCAAATTGATATCCCAATCCCCCACACAAGCTCTTGAGGTTTTGCTGTCTCATCGGCTTCCATTTGATGTTTTAATGCAAACAAGTCTCCATAAAGAGAAATGCTACGTCGGCGTGGACATTCTTTTTCAACCCAAGCTTTCCATAAAAACAAATATTCCTCAAAATAAGCTTGAGCGCGATGTTTTAATTGTTCTCTTTGTTGGAATTCTTCCTGATTATTATCCGATTGTTCATCTAGGTCTGAATCAAACTCATCAATCCAACTTTCAAGTTGGTTCTCATCAAGTAAAGGAGGCTTACTAAATGGGTCGTTGCTAACTTTGAATAAATCTTTGAAAGGGTCAGCGACAACAGGGGGTCGATTTGCCTCTAGGCGCTTCAATTGCAACCAAATATGGTCGCCTTCTATGCGAAGGTCAAACTCAAGTCCGGGCAATCCGGCTAAGTCAGGATTGCATTTAACGAACCCTTTAGTATTAGAAATACAATAGCCTTTGGGGTCGATTTCCTTTGCTTGCTCTTCAATGTATTCGAGCAAATTTTTCAATAGGTCACGGGAGGAGGGCATTTTTCTTTCCTAATGGCGACATTCAACCTCTGTATTCTGATCGATTATACGTTTATCATTTTCTATGGGTCCGTTCGCTTCTTTCTTAATTTACAGTTGGTTGTTTCATAAAGTGGTACTTGCAATTCTTTTCGCTATTTGGACTAAATTATAGTTAAGTTTCAGCCTCATAGCGCAATAGCAACTTCGTTAGTCAGAAATACAATTTGTCATACACCCGACCGAAATTTTCATCCATCCCGTTCGCTGCGTCTTCTGTTTCAATCAAACCATCATTTCGCTGGTTCTCATGTTCCAGCTTGGGAACCAGATCAACAGCTTGGAAAGCTGACATTATACTACTGAAAATAAAGCATTAGCTCGACCAGACACGATAATTGATAAGCATCCTTTTCATTAGCAATGAAGTGATGTAGCTTAGTTGAAATGAAGCTTAATTCGAGGCGTCGGCATTATTCCACTTCACTTCATACGGACTACATTCAATAATTTCAATCGCTTGAAACCATAACGACCCATCGTTGCCAATATCATACAGCACGATCAAATAAGCAAACGCACCGATTCATGAGACGTTTAGCGCGAAGGATGTAACAACTGCCCCGTTCCCATAGTTATACAATGCGCTTATTTCATTAACTGCCACGATGCCTGTAACAACCTATGCGCTGTCTGAGTCAGCAAGTGCGATTGTTAAATCAACAACCGCGAATCCTGTGTCAACAATGGCCTGTTCGTAACAACATCCGCATTGAGTGTTACAACCATCGCACTGATCGTAACAACAGCCGCATTGAGTGTTACAACCATCGCAAAGTTTGTCACAACAACCCCGTTTGATGAATCAGCAAGCGCGATGTTAGTCTCAACCGCCATGCCTGATGACCTAGCAGTCGTATTGTTTTGATCAACATTTGCGCTGGATGACCAAACAATCGCTAAGGCGTTGCTATACTCTCTAATGGATCATCACTCTTTTCTTAACACTGACAGGAGAACCCTAGCCATGAGACCAAGAATAAGCACAGACTTCAATCGCCTCAAAGACGCGGAGTTGTTGCTTAAGGCCAACACTATCATTGCCGCGATGACCGACAACCCGAACTTCCCCGAACCCTGGCCGGTACAAGTGCCTTTCTTATCGACCTTGAAAGACGCGGTGGCCAGCTTTCAAACCGCCGTGCAAGATGCGCTGACCCGCGACACCACCAGGATTTTACTACGCGACAAGGCGTGGGAACACTTAATTCATCAATTATTGGATTTGGTGCCTTTTGTGGAAATGATCGCCAAAGGGGATGTCAACATCCTTATGTCCTCCGGTTTTGACCTTTGCAAAGAGCGGACGCACACCGGCAGCACTCGCACAAGTTTGGAAGCCCCCGAAGGTTTCACCGTCAAGCGCAGTGAGTTGGAAGGCGAGTTGATCGCCCATGTCGCCAAGCTGCAGGGCGCGGCAAGCTACGAGTTGCAGATTGCCGAAGGCGACCCGACCGTGGAGGAAAACTGGCATCAACACGCCATCTACACCAACGGCTCGAAAATGGTCGTCACGGGCTTGACACCGGGGCATCGGGTCTCCGTCCGCGTCCGGGGCATCAATGCCGCCGGGCCGGGGGCTTGGTCCGATACCGTCACATTGATTGTCGGATAATTGTAGTTCAGACCAGCCATTACCGGCTAACACTTCCCTTTATTAGACCGACTCGGTTTTCAAAACCGAGTCGGTCTTTCTTAAACCGTCCTTGGTGAAAGCCTATTTGCAAAGCCGGGGGCTGAACCCGGAAATGCTGCCCAAGCACATGCCGTTCCGGTTTCACCCTGCCATGCCCTATTGGGAGGATGAGGTCTATCTCGGACGGCATCCGGCAATGCTGGCCTTGGTGTCCGGCGCGGACGGCCAGCCGGTGACAATGCACCGTACATTCCTGACGAATGATGGCAAAAAAGCCACCAGCCTTAGGTGATTCCTGAGAAAGAACATCCCATCAAGAATCTGATCCGCAGGCAAATATAGAGTCCACGAAAGACACGAAAAGCACGAACAAAAGCAAGATTCGTTCGTGCCTTTCGTGTTTTTCGTGGACGATTCTTTTGGTGGGTTCATTATTGGAAATCACCTTACCCAAGCGTACCCGTCAGACCACAGTTTGACCGGGGGTGCTGTGCGCCTATGTCCATCCGAGTCTGTTCTTGGCATTGCCGAGGGCATCGAAACGGCCTTGGCTGTCCGTCAGGCCACCGGCATGGCGGTCTGGGCGGCGTTGAGTTGCACCCTGCTGGAAAGGTTCGAGCCTCCAACTGGAACCCAGCATGTTGCCATTTGGGGGGACTTGGACCGCAAGGGTGTCGGCGACGATTCTGCGCGAAAACTTGCCGAGCGTTTGTCCGAACAGGGCATCGCCGCCAGTCTGCACATGCCGCCAGCCTCACTGCTGGGCGATGGCAAGGGCATTGACTGGCTGGATGTCCTCAACAGGGTCGGACCTGCGGGCTTCCCGTCCGTGATCTGATTCGGGTTCGCGGAGGAATCGCGCTGCATGACTTATTGACGTATTTTCGATTTTACCGGTGGGGTTTCCCCTAACAGGGAAACTCCCCGGCCAACCACAACTGCCGATGGTTTCGGCAGTTTCAACCACCGCCTTGCGGGGACAGAGACTCCCCGCAAGGGGTGATCCGTTTCCCCAAGGCATCATTTTTGAGGAAACCAAGATGTCCAAAGTAAACAAAACCACTGAAACCGCTTTGTGGGTCAACCAAGAGAAACTGGTCCAAAATCTTCGCTTCAGCTTCACTAACGCGACGACAGTTTTGGGGGAGGCCCTACAAAATTCAAGGAGGGCAGGCGCGACTAAAGTTGAAATCGACTTTGTACCTGAAACCAAAACCCTCACTGTCCGTGACGACGGCTGCGGGATCGGGGACTACCAAACCCTGTTCACCCTGGCCGAGTCCGGTTGGGACGCTGAAACGATAGAAAACGAAATGCCTTTTGGTTTAGGGTTCCTCTCCGCTTTGTTCTCCTGCCAAAACTTGGAGGTGGAAAGCAAGGGCGGGCGCGTGTCCATGACCACGGCGGACATCCTGTCGTTCAAGCCGGTCAAGGTAACCCCTTGGGTGTGCTGTCCGGCGGAGTCCCGCTCGATGGCGATGTCTGCGGGTGCGGTTCCGCCAATGTGCAAGGGCCTGATGCCGAAGGCGTATATGACTGTCTGGAATGTGGCATCTTCTTCACCGCCGAATCCATCGACAACCGCTGTTGGGGAGGGGTGACGACGGTCAGGCTGGGCGGTTTCAAACCCGATGCCAGCCAAGTCGCCTCGTGCCTGTCCGAGTTGGCGAAGGGGTTTCCGATCCCGGTCATATTCAACGGCAATGCATTGCAACGGCCGTGGGCCTTGGATTCCGGCAGGGCGTTCATCGACATGCGAATAGGCAAAGTGCATTTGAAGGGGTTTGGGTCAGGCGAAAGCTGGACGAACTCGGTGCAGGAATTGCAAATCTGCCTGCAAGGGTTGCCGATTTACCGCACAAAAGGGTATTGGCGCGGGGATTCGATGGTCAACATCGTCCATCTGGATTCGCGGCAGTTCCATGCACGGCTGCCCGATCGCGACAAGCTGATCGACGAGGAGGATGTGGTCAAGCAAGTGAAGTCTGTCGTCCAGAAGGAGGCTATCAAGAAAATCATGGCCTTAAAGGAAACGCTTTCCCCCGCCGAATTCGCGGAAGGCTACGAAACACTCAGACTGTGGGATTGCCTGGCACTGCTCAACGACGTGCCGGTTAACCCTAAAGGGGTGCTGGCCTACATCCAGCACTATCCCATAAAGGAAGGTTGCAGCCCGGTAAACCTTGAACCAGCCGGTCTGGTCACCCGCGAAGACGTGGAAACAGGCAAAGTCACTGTCGCCGAACTGGAAGACATCGACGAAACCGGTGCAGCGCCTTGGATGTACGCTTGGCACAAAGACATGCTGGTGTACGATAACCCGCTGGACAAAGGCCATTGGCTGTTCCGCCATCTGGTCGATTTCACCAAGCAAGCAGTCCAAGTGGAAATGGTCGGGGAAACCCATAGAGCCTATTTCAATCAGCAATTCTCATTATGAGCCAAAGTGCTGATAGACAACTCGTCATTCCGGCATGGATGCCGGAATCCAGTCACAAGGATGTGAATCCAGGTGTCGCCATCAAGCCTTTTTCAAGCACTTACGCAACCGACATGTCACCGTCCGTGGCACTGGATTCCGGCATCCATGCCGGAATGACGGCAATGGAGACATAATGAGAATTGCTGGGCGATGGTCGTCACCAGTTCCCGCGCCCATGCCGTGCTGTATAAGCGGGAAATAGACAAGCAATTGCGTGATGACTACGGTTCCCAAACTCACGCATTGGTGGCTTTCTCCAGCAAAGTGACAATAGACGGGCATGAAGCCCCCTACACCGAAGAAAGCATGAACCCCAAGGATGCCAAAGACATCCGTGAGGCGTTCAAGAAACACGACTACCGCATTCTGGTCGTCGCCAACAAATTCCAAACCGGATTTGACCAACCGCTGTTGCATACGATGTATGTGGACAAGAAGCTAGGCGGGGTGGCCACGGTGCAGACGCTCAGTCGGCTAAACCGCAAAGGGCCAGCGGCGAAACAGGATACGATGGTGTTGGATTTCGTCAACCGACAAGAAGACATCCTAACCGATTTTCAAGCCTATTACGGGCAGACTACGTTAGACCGGGGAACCGACCAGCAGAAACCATACAATCTAAAGTTTGCAGTGGAAGCAGTGGGGGTGTTCACCCCAGCCGAGGTGAATGAATTTGCCGATTTATTTGTGCGGCAAAAGGCTCCGGGGCAGAAAATCAGTTCGCTGTTCACCAAGATCATCCAAGACCGCTTCCTCCCGCTAGAGGAAAAAGACAAAGACACATTCCGCGATGCGGTTGAGCGGTATGTGTCGCAGTATTCGTTCATCAGCCAGATTATCACTTGGCTGGACCCGGAATTGGAAAAATTTTACCTCTTCACCAAGCTGCTACTGAAATATCTGCCCCGAAAGGAAGAGTCCCTGCCTAAAGAAATTATCGACATGGATTTAGGTGGCAAAGAATCAGCTTAATTTAATCATCGGCTGATTCCGTCCAGCCCTCTGTCACGAATAGCCAAGGCTGTTCAAGTTCGGCGTATTCGATTTCGGATAAATCCAATGTGCTAGAGATGGCTTCAACTGCCGGTTTATCCAGCTTAGGCCAAATTGTCGAATATAACACCCAAAATAGGCCAGAGTCACCGTCAAAATAATCGGAGAGTGAACTTCTTAAGGCCGTAAGGCGCAATAGCGGTACTCCGCGTATTGCGCCGAATGGATAATAAATAGCAAAATGCTTGAATGTCCGGCCCCGTATCTTTGCCCACCCGCCTAGCCAGCCGGTTCGCGCCCATCGCTTGCCGTGTTGGGTTCGGGTTACGTGGCGGGCGCGGTCGGCTGAACGGGATCGTTAGGTTTTCACCATCCACTGTATTACTGAAATCATGTCAGAATCATTCCGTCGATCAAATGACAGCCGTATGGCTTTTGCCGGTTGTGGCTGCCGAAGTTACTGCGGCAAGCGGAGGATTCCTTGTACCCCATCTGCCCGATTCAATCACTCAACTGTCTACAATTATTGCAAGCTATGCCCTATGGGCTTGTTCAGTGCCTGTGGCGATGAGCATACTCGTTATTTTGTTGCTACGCATGGCACTATACAAGTTACCGCATGTGAATATGGCCGCTTCCTGTTGGCTGGCGCTTGGCCTATAGGCACAGGAGCGCTTGGATTGTTGGTATTGGGTGATGCTGCACCGGAAATATTGATTGCCAATAATATGGGCAACTATGCCGATGGCATACGGGGTTTTAGCTTAATCACCGGTGTAATGCTGTGGGGCTACGGTCTTCGGTAAACGGACAGTCTGTGGTGCTTGGCGGGGTGAGCTTTTTGTATCTCCTTGTTTGAAAGACGAGGAGGGTATTGTTGCTTGTTCACTGTCGGAAAAGGGCGGAATGGCGATTTAGCGTATTCCGCCGACTACCCACGGCTGATCATTGACAAAACTAATACCCCAAGCATTAATGTGGGATTTGAGAGGTTTCGCCCAGTGTTAGCGAGTTTCCCTCTAGCGAGGTACGGGTGTGCGTCCACAGGTCTCGCAACTGTGCGGCCAATGCCAGTCGGGAGGTCGGCATCAGGCCCGTCGAAAATCGTGTTCATCGGCAGTTTTATAAAAAATGATCCATTAACTAGTCAAGCCACGTTGCCAAAGGTTGATTGGCAAACGACTGCATTGTCGCCCTCCAGCTTTTATGGTCTAATAGCGCATCGGTTTTTCATGGATTTCTGGGGCTTTCGAGATTTTGGACGGGGTGTCGGCACGTTTGCCCGCCCGCAGACTGAAGTCTTGTTGGCTTTATGAATCAAACAAATTCTTAACCCATCTTCCTGTCAGTGTTTGAGATGCTCAAGACTGGATTGCAAGGGGAGGTGGTTTCGGCCGTTTTATTGTCTGATCAACAGGCTCGATTATGCTAATTAAAATGAAAAATGGCTTGGATGTCCCCATTACCGGGATGCCTGAGCAGGTGGTGCATAGTGACGGGGGCGTTGCC
>Ga0268283_1000781_pt1 | contig 17868 bp, 13 predicted proteins | sample saktaG_13_FD_190140 | JGI IMG/M metagenome (GOLD analysis project Ga0268283, IMG submission 190140) | Saline water microbial communities from Sakinaw Lake, British Columbia, Canada - sak_2013_06_06_36m | ecosystem: Environmental > Aquatic > Non-marine Saline and Alkaline > Saline ... | reverse complement strand
ATCTAATACAAATTAATATTTTTTTTATTCTGTTAATTAAATTTAACAGAATTTTAATAAATTCCATACCAAATTACATGGTAATTAATAAGATATGGCGTTTCTTGAAATCAGTCGTAAAGACAATAAGAAACGCAGTAATCAGCTTTAAGAACAACGGCTGAAATAAACCACTTATACTTGGATTCGCCGCATGATATACACTTTAGGTTGCTTTTGCTTGTTGCAGGTTAATGCACCTGGGAAAAGGATTTTGAAGGCATAGAATATGGATCAGATTAAGTAATTGACGGCGGAAAGGGGAAAATTCATCGGTGGTCAGTATGTTTAGAAATAAACTAACCAGCCTGTTATTTCACTAATTAAAACGTATCCGAAAATTTGATGAAATATATTGAAATAAATATAGGCATCGAAGTTAGATATTAAGAATTACTGTATATATTTACATGTGCAATTTAATAAGTTACATATAAGTCTAAAAATTACGAATATGAAAAAACTTAATTTAATCTTTGCTATTCTCGCCTTGACTACATGTGTTAGAACATTTGCTCAGAATGAAAAATGCCTGGCTTTTTCAAATCACATTATTAAAGATGCTCAGGGGAAAATTCAAAAAGAAGCTGTCGATTATAATGATGCATATTTCATTAAAGCAGAAGTCCCATCAACATATAATATTGAGATTATAAAAACAATATGTGACACCAATGCAATTAGCAAAAAAGTGTCCTTTAACTGGAGACTTAACAGCGACAGAAATCAAGAGAAAGAATATTTAATTTATGGCAAAAAAGTATTGATTACATTCTATCCTCAGGATGGATTTCTGTATTTTGAGTTTCCTAAAGAATAGAACATTGAGAATTTAGAAAATAAAACAGAGGTATCAATGAGTAATTATTTGTTTTCTATTTCCCTACAGCGTTAGTATTGATCAGCCTGCAATGATATATTCAGGATTATTAGACCTCTTAATTTTTGGATTTATTATTGCCGATTATGTTCTGTTATTTGTTGCCTGTTATCTTCAAAATATATACAGCAGAAACCATTTTTATGAAAATATAACCCCAAAATCATATAGTTATGAATGGAAAGCGATTAATCCTAAAATTATCTGAAAATCCTCGGGCAAATGAGAATTTTATTGAGGTCTTAAAGTCGGAAGCAAGAAAATACAATTTCCATTGTGGTATGGAAAAGGGTGGATTTGTATGTTCTTCAGGGCTCCCATCTAATTCTGATTTAACAAATTATTGGCAATGCAGACTTGTTATAAGCGATAGTACAAGGAAACAGTTTCTACTTGAACTTATTCGTACTGTTGAAGTTAAAACAAGAGTTCAGGCACAATTCAGGATAGAAGATATTGATTTCGCAGATTAAACTTTCAATAATTATTGTACGATTCAGGATTTACCTTTACATGTTTCTCGTTCATACTAAGTGAAACAGATTATTCAATTCTATTCATCTGTAATCTTGACAATGGTTCATTCAGATTTTTCATTCTAATCTGAAATTCTACCGAACTCTTTAAAGAAGCTATTTTAGTTCTTTGCAAATAGTGATGCAGGGCAGCAAAATGGGGGAGGAGTTAATTCTTGAAAAGTTATGAAAATTCGCGCGTAAAAATCATAAACCACTTATAAGTAATTGTCTTATAAGTGGTTAGTTAATTATTAAAGTGACCCCGATAGGATTCGAACCTATGACCCGCAGCTTAGAAGGCTGCTGCTCTATCCACTGAGCTACGAGGCCCGGAAAGGGCTGCAAAGATATAAAAACATTTCTTATAATTTCCCTTATTGGAGAGCTATGGGTAAAACAAAGGACGAACTATATGTTAGTTATAAGTCGTGGTATGCTATAATGTTGTAAATGAATATTATAATGGTTTTTTATCAAATTAGTTAACTCAAATTTATTACTTTTTCTGTGAAGTGTAATAAACTACTAAACAAATCTGTTTTTACTCGCTTTTTTACTCGATTACTGCTTTAATACACTTGTCTCACTTTTATAACTCGTACTACTTTGAAAACATCTAGTAAATATCTGAGCTCCGGAACAATTATACTGATTGTTTTAATTATCGTAGCACAGGTAACAAGCGATTTCTCGGGTATCTTACTTCTCCCTCTTTCTTGGTTTGTATATTACAGGCTCACCCTGGCTTCTGAAATGCCATTGGTTATTCAATTGGTGTTTTTCTCCGGGGCTTTTCTGTTGATAGCTAGTTTGTTGAAATTTTCAATTACAGGGAAATTTAGTATTCCAGGTTTACATTATAATCAGCTTCAATCAAACACCGGCGGCAGTGTTATTTACATGGCTTCGCAGGTGCTTGGGACTGCAAAGGATGATTTGAAAAAGAATTCTTCTGTTATTATTAATGAGTATAGTAAAAAATCAGCTGATGAACAGGGGATTGTAATGATAACTTCTGGAAGTATTATGTTTGCTAATAAGGCTTTTTTTAAAATGACTGGATACCAACCCTTAGATGTTTTTGGTAAAGATTTTGCTTCACTTATTCGTCCTGATTCATTAATAAATTTTACAATGCTTAGCCGTTTAACGGTTCAGGAAATCCAGAAATCAAAGGGGATAGGTATAATTACAAAAAACAAGAAGAATATTTTCGCTTATAGTGCCGCTACTCCCGAGAACAGGTTTAACCCGAACGGTATCAATATTTTTTACCTGACGCAGGATGATAGTGTTAAGAAAGATGAATCAACATTAGATTCCTTGTTTTTTGATTCTATAGAAAACGTAGAAACCTTACATTGGATATGGGATGAAAAAGGGATAATTTATTTAAACAATAGCTGTCGTAATAATCTTCCTTTTACTATAGGACAAATTATCAACAAACCTGGCTTGATGCTGAAAGCGGTTAGAAAAACAGATCGTAACGAAATCAGGTCAGCTTTAAAGGAGTACTTGAAATCAGGAAAATTTAACCAAGAGATTTGCTGCATTCAGGAAAACGGAGAAGAAAGGTATTTCAAAGTAAATATTACAGTTCAATATGATAATGGGAATTTCCCTATTCGGAATTATGCGATTGCGTATGATATCACCAACGAAAAACGTTCGCTCTGTCACGCCGAATCCGTAGCACTGGAAGCAGAAACTGCCAATAGAAACAAAACAGCTTTCCTGGCCAATATGTCGCACGAAATCCGTTCACCTCTCAATGGTATTATAGGATTTTCAGAATTGCTGGCAGATAAGCACCTTACCGATGATGAGCGCGAAAGATATCTGAATATTATTCAGAATAACGGAAATGCCTTGATCTCATTGCTCAGCGACCTTATTGATATCTCCAAACTGGAAACCGGTAAGCTCGAAATTACCAACCGTAAGTTTAAACCAAGCGGTTTAATGGAAGAACTGAAGCATCAGTTTGAAAATTCCTCCTATAAAAGTTCGGAAAATGTCCGATTCATATTCAATACTAATTCGAAATACAGGGATCAGGAGATTGATTCAGATCCAAACAGGCTCAGACAAATTCTTGTGAACCTGATTACTAATTCAATAAAATTTACAACAGCTGGCAGAATCGAGGTCGGCGCTGATTTTGCAGGGGAAGAAATGCTCTTTTGGGTTAAAGATTCAGGAATCGGCATCCCTTATGAAAAACAGCAGTCGATTTTTGAAAGATATCGCCAGGTTGAAACAAAAGATTCAAAACCAGTTATCGGATTCGGTCTGGGGCTTGCAATCTCCAAAGCAATAGTCGAATTATTGGGAGGCCATTTATGGGTCGAATCAATACCGGAACAAGGCTCACTCTTCGCATTTACTATAAAAACTAATATTCTAAACAACACTATGATGGAAACAACTCAATTAAACAACAGCTCTTATCCGTTTGATTTTAAACAGCACACAGTCCTTATTGCTGAGGATATCGATTTCAGCTTCTTATATATAGAGGCAGTACTTCGCCGTACCGGAGTAAAAATTCTATGGGCTCAGAATGGTAAAGAAGCCATTGAATATGTTAAAACAAACCTGGATATCGATGTCGTACTGATGGATATGCATATGCCGGTTATGAATGGCTTTGATGCTACCAGTATAATTTCAGCTCTCAGGCCAGAACTTCCGGTTATTGCTCAAACGGCCTTTGTACTTCCTGATGATGTGAAGAAATGCTATGCAGTTGGTTGTACAGGATATCTTGCAAAACCTATCCGCAAAGAGCAACTTTTGAATACTTTGTCGGAGTATTTTGAGAAAATGGAACAACGTACAGAGGAAGTTTCTGTATACAGGGCTAATGTAGGTTAGGCTTTTTCCAGCCAATAAAATCAACAAAACAATATATTTTATTGTTCAATTTGCTAGTACAATATACTGTTGTGTATTATATCTGATAATTGTTAACGACACACGAGATATCAATTCTTGAGTTCAATATTTAGATTATTTAGAAAACAAAACCCTGCGATCGCGGGGTTTTTTGTGTGCAATAGGATTTGAGTAAAAGATTGGTAGTTGGATTCTGAAATGGACATGAAGTTCAATATCCTTCAGTGTTTAGTGTTGTTTGTACGAAGTCCGAAAGTTCTAATAATCAGATGTTCAAAGGTCCATATAGTCGCACATCTTTTAACTACTGTGCACTGAAGGCATTTGAACCTCTACAAATTGATCTAAACTAAAACACTTGTCCCTCTGGAACTTTTATTTAAATAGCGGAGGTCTCTGGTTGTCGAAATCTGTTGCGTCCTGGTACAGTTTGGCAAATGACAGTAAAGATGCTTCATCATACAGGTTGCCTATAAAACTTATACTTGTAGGATGCCCATTTTTATTAAATCCATTAGGGACAACTACGCAAGGATTCCCAGTTAGGTTTGTAAGCAATGATTGATTCCCACTCATACTTGGTGAAATAATAACATCATATTGTTTCATAACCGCGTACATTTCCTGGATAAGTTTATACCGAAGCCGGTTTGCCTGAATATATTGAACAGCAGGAATAAACTGTGCTGCGCGAAAAATATTTGGCCAGGCATTTTTATCCTGGAGATTCAGTTCATCGTCTTTGTTGGTTCGTGTTAGGTCGTCAAAAGCAGCGGCAGCTTCGGCAACTAAAATTATACCAAGTGATTTTACCGGAATAGTAGCTGAATCTGGCAATGCAACCGGGATCAGAGTTATTCCCATCTTCCGGAATTCATTCAATGAGATGCTGTCGTTTACACGATTATCATTGAGGTCAAAAAGTGATTTCAGGTATCCGACTTTAAGTTTTTTTATATCACCAGAAGAATTATAATTAAATGGATAGTCTGTAACCGACTGGTCAAATCCGTCGGAGCCCAATAAGGATTTGAAAACCAAAGCACAGTCGAATGCACTGCGGCAAATCGGGCCGACTTTATCCATACTCCAGCTCAAAGCCATAGCACCTGAGCGGCTTACGCGTCCGTAGGTTGGACGTAATCCTGTTACCCCACATCGTGTGCTTGGCGAAACAATAGAGCCCCAGGTTTCAGTTCCTATGGCAAACGGAATAAGTCCGGCTGCAGTCGCCGATGCCGATCCGGCTGAGGATCCACTAGAGCCCTGGTTTAAATCCCATGGATTGCGCGTAAGTCCGCCAAACCAAACGTCATCCATTGCAAGTGATCCAAGTGAGAATTTTGCCAGGAGAATTGCGCCGGCCTCATCAAGTCTTTTAACAACGGTCGCATCTTCATCTCGAACCTGGTCTTTGTAGGGAGCGGCACCCCAGGTGGTTTTATAACCTTTTACCGCAAACAAATCTTTGATGCCATAAGGAATCCCATGTAATGGGCCACGATAAATACCATGAGCTATTTCCTCATCCGCTTTCTGCGCCTGCTTTAAAGCCCGTTCTTCGGTAAATGTAATCACGCAATGCAGTGTGCCGCTGTATTTTTTAAGCCTTTCCAGGAAAAGGTGAGTAAGTTCAACCGAACTTATTTGTCGGGTCTTTATCAACACCGAAAGATCAGCAACAGAAAGCCATGCGATTTCTTTCTTATCCCCAGGCATAGCAACACTTGCCGGAAGTTTCCAGTTAATTGCTTTTTGAGTTTCATTGTAAATTACTCCGGATGGAATCGGGTTGAACCATATAGCTGGAGGTACTGAATTGTCAATTGCCTGGCTGTGAATAATTGTATAATCACTAAGCTGGCTTTCGAGCATCGAAATCATTGAATCCCGCTCAGAACCTGTCATTGATAAGTCGAACAGCTTTTCGGTAGCTGAAACCAGGTTTGGGCTAACGGTTTTTTCACTGGATTGGTTTTTGCATCCGGCAAAAAATAAAATTCCGGAAATAAGGGCTAGCCCCAAAATAATAATCTGATTTCTCATGGGAAGATAATTAAATGAACTTTAACTCTAAAGTTTGAGGTATATGAAGCTTCAAATGTAATAATTTATTTAGCTGGTAAGAGAGGAGCTAAATATCCGAATTTTTAGTTTATTGATGAGCCAAATATAAGGTTGATGTTTAATTTTTAAACCCGGTACAGTATTAGCTAATATTAGCTCGGCTTAACAAAATTATATTTTACGTGTTGTGCGGTTAGATTTATTTAGCCAGGGCATATTTGAGGTGGTTCAACGGTTTGTTGTTTTGAATGTTGAGGTATTGGAGAAGAGTAACAGCGGTAATTTTAGTCAGTAATCTTACAGATAGCCCAAGAACTGACTTAGCATAGTTTCTTTTCAGCATAAACTGATCACATAATTGAGCAAAAAGAGTTTCAATCCTTTTTCTAACTCTACGATACACTGGTTCAAAAGGTTTGTAATCCTTCTGATTCGATCGGGAAGGCGTTTCTAACTTTACCTGGCAGTTTGTAAACAAGTCCACCTGGTATTCACTTGACAAATATCCTTTATCTGCAACTAATGTACAGTTATTCAATCCTGTGGATTTGAGCTGAGGAAGAAAATGGACATCATGCACACTTGCTTTGGTAAGGTCCATACTATGGAATATGCCTCTAACAGAAGTAATCAGATGCAACTTGTACCCAAAATAATAGGCCTTATTAACAGCAGAATATCCTTTGTCTGGAGCCGATTCATATTGCTCTTTACATATCTTGATCTGTTTTTCTCGCGCCAGCTTACAGATAGGAACGGGAATAGAATCGAGAATAAATACATCTTCTCCCAGATTCATTTGGTCAGCAACTGTTTGGTTCAGTATTTCAACAAAAGGATATAGTTTTTTCCGTCTGCGATTGTAATTGCTTCGGTCAATAAGATTAGGAAAATCATGGCTGTGGTCACTTTTAAGTTTTCCCCATAAGTAGTTTTCACTATCAATACCTAGGGCCTCGCTTGTAAGGGATAATGCAATGATCTCACAATCAGTCATTTCAGGTTTGTTTGGATAGAAAATGAGATTCCCTGAACCAATAATTCGATCCTTAAACGCAAATTTTGTCAGATCAAGAAATTTGTCGAAATTTGAACGCAAGTTATGCATAATAGATGTCTTGTTGTGGTAAATAATACATCTAATATACTGTTTATCAGTATTATGCATAACTTATTTCGTTTTATTTATTAACAGATTTTTCAACAATTCCAACCGCACAAGACGTTATATTTTCATAACGGGTACGCCGCATTAAATTTTTAAATTTACTTTTGTTAAAGTTGAAGGAGTAAGCGATTTTTAAATAGGGTATTTTTTTATCTAGACTTAAGATTTTTTCTTAAAATGCTTAAATTAAAACTCTTAAACAATTCTTTATCTTATTTTTCTTCAGCTATTTATAAATAGAATATCTCAATGCACGAACCTCCCGAAAATAGTAAAGAAAAAGATTATCAACGACGGATAAGAAAAGTACTCTCCTATATTCAGGAAAACCTGGCTGAAGAGCTTTCTTTGGAAAAGCTTTCAGGCATAGCTTTCTTTTCGCCATTCCATTTTCAGAAGATTTTTTCAATTTATGTAGGCGAATCGCCCAAACAATACATTATGCGGCTACGTCTCGAGCGGATTGCTCATTATTTAAAACTTTTTCCCGATTTAAGCATAAACGAAGCCGCTTTTCAATGCGGATTTGCCTCATCTTCAACATTCATAAGAGCTTTTAAGAAGTATTTTGCAATCACTCCTGAAGCCTTTCGCATCCTATCATTTGATGAAATCAGCAAGATTGGCACATTGAAACCTAATAAAGGCAAATCTTTTAACCTGAATCCTTCGGAATTTTGGAGCCTGAATTTGACCGATGAAGAAGTTAATGGTTTGACTTCAGCAATCAATATCGAGGTGAAAACAATGCGTTCTTTGAAAGTTGCTTTTATAGATTCACACCTGGGCGAAGAAAATGCTATTACGAATACGTTTAAAGCATTAACCCGCTGGGCTGAACCCAGAGACCTGCTTAACTCGGATACTCAGTATGTTGGTGTATTCCTTGATATGCCTTTCTTTACCGAATTTGAGAAATGCAGGTTCAGGGCTGGCATCACTTTAGCTGAAGACATTTCACTTACAAAAGAAATTGAAACTGTTTCTATTCCTAAGGGGAAATATGCCACATTTTCGATGAAAGGTTCGGTTCAGAGTGTTTTTAGCAACCTGATTGCTTTCCGGCACGGATGGTTAGAACAGTCGGGGTACCAGATTTCAGAAATTATGGGCTTCGAACTTTATGCTGAGAATCCTGCCAAGAAACCTTACGAAAGTATTCAACGCCAGATATTTATTCCTGTCAAACCTGCTTAGCTTCTCTTTTAATCAATTTCACCCATTGAATAATTCATTGGGGAAAAATAAATTTATGAAAGGAGAAATTAAAAATGAAAAATCGACCTTGGTTATCTGTAATGGGGCACACCAAACTAGTGGCTGTAATTGGCATAATTGCCTCTATTTTGATCCTGATCCTAATGCCTGCCTTGCATTGGGTGGCTGAAATCACACTTGTTGTGGTACTGGTTCACATTGCTATCTTCCTGGTTTTATCCTTGTCCGTTTTGGTGGTTTTGCCAGAGAAAATTAAAAATTGGTTAAAAGAGCACTTCATTAAAAACGATCAAAAATTTGATGCCGGATGGAGTGTAGGATGGATGAATGGATTTTGGGTGGCTTCAATAGTATTTCTGGCTGCCGCTGTCCTTATTTATTTTTCGTTTGCAAACCTGCAACTGCTGGCATTTCTATTATTCCTGTTTTCACTTAACTTTTTTGTTGGAAACCTGATTATCCGTTCACCTGAACATAATCAATACCTTACGTTACCCTGGGTTAATTTATTTGGTGAAGGAAGTACAAGAATATTAGATGCCGGTTGCGGGGCTGGCCGTACAACGGTTGCCTTAGGCAGGATTTATAAAGGTAGAATTACCGCATTCGACATGTTCGATTCCGATTATATCGACGGCGGTGGTAATACATTGCTCGAAATGAACCTGGAACTGGTAGGACTAACAGAACATGTAGAAATTGTGCAGGGTGATATTACCAAAACAGGGTTTCATGATGAAACTTTTGATGCTGTTGTCAGTTCTTATATGATAGATCATCTTGGTGACCAGAAACTAAATGCACTAAATGAAATCAATCGGATACTGAAACCCAAAGGAAGGATGCTCATGATTATTTTGACTCCCAATCTCTCAGCTTTTGGTTTACTGAATGTTCTTTCATTTATGATGATGTCAAAAAAACAGTGGAGAAAATTATTCGCTAGTTCCAATTTCAGAGTGATAGAAGAAGGTGAAGTTAATGGTGGAACCTATTTTTTGATAGAAAAATAAATTTATAAAACCAAAACACTATGTACCAGATATTTATTGGAAGCCTTGTTCTTAGCCTTATTCATGCTTTGATTCCAAATCATTGGCTGCCGCTGATTGCGGTAAGTAAAACTGAGAAATGGACTCAAAGCCAGACATTGTGGGCCACAGTCATTACCGGGATAGCACATACACTCAGTACAATTATTATTGGTATTGTGGTTGGGCTTATCGGATTCAGGCTGGCGGCCAGTTATGCCGTAATTTCAGAAACAATAGCTCCTTCAATCTTAATCGGGTTAGGTTTGGTATATATTGTTCTTGATTTCCGGAGTCATCATCACCATCATAGCCATGATATAAATCCCGATGTAATTGAACCGGGTAAGAATAAATCAAGGTGGATTGCAATATTGACGACACTAAGTATCGCAATGTTTCTTACTCCTTGCATCGAAATTGAAGCGTATTACTTCCAGGCAGGAACAATTGGATGGCCTGGGATATTTATCGTTTCGTCTGTCTATCTGATTACTACCGTGTTTGTGATGCTATTCCTGGTCTATTGGGGAATTAAAGGAGCCAGATCATTCAAATCACACTACCTTGAACATCATGAAAAACGTATTTCAGGGCTAGTCCTTATAGCATTAGGAATATTAGCGTTATTTGTAAAATTTTAAAAAACGAATCTACACAATTTAATTTACTCAAATAAAAAAGCCTATAAATCAATGATTTACAGGCTTTAAAGTCGGGGTAGTAGGATTCGAACCTACGACCCCCTGGTCCCAAACCAGGTGCGCTAACCGGACTGCGCTATACCCCGAACTATTTATTCAATCTTACCGTTGAAGCTTTTATACATTCCCAGCAGCATTTTCGAAATCCGCTCGTAGTTGTCGTACAACTCCTGGTAAACAACGGGTGATATTCCGTTGGTGGATTTCACCAGGTCAAGCAGAGATGAACATTCAAAAATGTATCCCCGGGATACGGTTATTAAATCTTTTTTCTCATTACTGTTTACTCTTGCCGAAGCCTGAACCAGATTCATCACAGCGAGCAACATTGCGTTTTTCCAATGGTCGTGAACCTGCCGGTCCATTTGATCATTTTGCCTGAGCATCAACATCACTTTGTTGTGCTGATCTTTCATGAGTTGATATACTTCTAACTTTTCGAAATCAAACATTTCAGACAGAAAAACGCTAATTTTAAACTTTAAAAGAACTGGCGGAGAAAGGGGGATTCGAACCCCCGGTACCCTAATCGAGTACGACAGTTTAGCAAACTGTTGGTTTCAGCCACTCACCCATCTCTCCAATGGTTTATGAAAAAACGTTTAAGTTCCTTCAATAAGGGAGTGCAAAAGTACACATAATAATGACAAGTGCAAATTTATTTATCGTTTCCTGAATTATTTATTCATTTCCTTTAAAACACTATAAATAGAACATCAGAAACGATCTGGAATTGACTAATAATGTTTTTTCGACAGAACCTTTTAATCTCTTACATTTGTCTTGAATTATGTAAGTTTAAGTTTTTTAAAACAGAATTCTATTCAGAGCAAAAAGTAACCAATTACAAATAACTATTTTTTATAAACCAATAACTATTAACCACCTCAATCCATTCATTATGAAAAAGATTTTCATGGTATTCCTGATTATTGTTTCTACTTCAGGAGCCTTTGCCCAGATACTGGCAACCGCAAACTCTCCCGAATACAAAAATATTTTAAAGATGTCGGTTTCCCAATTCACCCGGAGCACATTCCAGATGGGATATGAAAGATTCTTTGACCCGACTACCAGTTTTTATCTTTCTGCGGGATTAAGTTTCGAGGATTCAGAAAACACTAAAACTTGGGGTATACGTACTGAAGCACAAATGCGGTTTTATGTTTTTACCGTAATTCAACCTAATGAAAGTCACAGGTTATATTTTGCCCCGTATCTGATGAATCAATATTTTGAAAATGAAAACAAGTTTTTCAACAACAATAGCACCTATACCTGGAAAACGGATACTTTCGATGCAGTTGGTGGCGGAATGCTTTTCGGGTGGTCATTTTCTTTTGCCAACCGGATCAATCTGGATATATATACCGGTGGCGGAATAAGGAAAACATTCGGTTACGATGAAACTATGAACACATATAGCAGTGAAGGTGTTTTTGATTACGGCTACAGCGGAATTGTACCTCGTCTTGGAATTGATATTGGATTCTGGTTTTAATGGCTTACATCAGTGATTATAGCTCCTGTAATATTTATTTTGCAGGAGTTTTTTTATTCATACAATTTTCTTTTTTCTCTCATAAATTTTTCGAAATTTACCCCATCAAAATTCTTTTTAATTCACGGCATGAATAATTTGTAACACATTCATAAACAAATAAATATACACGTTATGGGAAAAACATTTGCCGAAAAAATTCTTGGTGCCGAAGCCGGTGCAATTGTATTTAGAAGACCCGATATCATTTTAACACACGATAATACGGCCAGCATAGCCAATACGTTTAAGAAGATGGGCGGCGAAAAGGTAAAAGATGCAGATCAACTCCTGATCGTACTCGACCACAACGCGCCGCCAACAAGTGCCGAACTCGCCAATGATTACCAGAAAATCCGTGATATCGTAAAAGAGCAGGGAATTAAAAAGTTTCATGATGTGGGTAAGGGAATTTGTCACCAGATTATGGGTGATTATGCAAAGCCCAATATGATTATTGTTGGAAGCGACAGCCATACCTGTACAGCCGGAGCTTTTAATTCTTTTGCTGCAGGCATTGATCGTACCGAAACCGCGGGCTTGTGGCGCCAGGGTGAAACCTGGTTTCGTGTACCTGACTCAATTAAAATTACTTTAAACGGGAAATTGCCTAATGGCGTTTACGGTAAGGATTTGTCAATCTGGATCATTGGTATGATTGGATCGAGCGGCGCTGATTATATGTCGATTGAGTATCATGGCGAAGGCGTAAAATCCTTGTCAATATCCGACAGGATGACGATTGCCAACCTTGCTTCGGAAATGGGCGCCAAGAATGCTGTTTTTCCTGCCGATGATGTATTGGAAAAACATTTGGGCAGATCAATTCAAGGGACATGGGCTGATGAAGATGCAGTTTACGTTAAAGAGATCGTAATCAATCTCAATGAATTATTTCCTGTGGTTTCGGCTCCTCATAATGTTGACAACGTAAAAGCGCTTGCTGAAGTGAAAGGAACCAAAATACAGCAGGCCATGATAGGTACTTGTACAAATGGCCGTATTGACGATTTGCGGGAAGCTGCCTTGATTCTTAAAGGGAATAAAGTGCCGGATGGTTTTCAGTTGCTCATTATTCCTGCTTCGCAGCACATCTATTTGCAGGCAATGGACGAAGGATTAATTCGAATTTTTATGGAATCCAATGCCAGTGTTCTAGCCCCGTCGTGCGGCCCATGCCTGGGAACCGGCCAGGGAATTCCTGCTGATAATATGACGATTATTTCCACAGCTAACCGTAACTTCAAAGGGCGAATGGGGAATAAAACAACATTTATTTACCTTGCTTCACCAGCTGTTGTGGCATATTCAGCACTCAAAGGTGAAATTTCCGATCCTCGTGAAAAAGATGCTAACGATATATATCCTTTCACCATTGCGCAAAGCAAGACTGTGGATATCAGCGCTGATGATGACCGGTACTCAGAAGGAACCTGGAATTATGCCGATGTCGACAACCTTAATACTGACCAGATGTTTGCCGGGAATCTTACCTATAATGTTAAAAGTTCTGAGGCTGAAAAAATTATGCCACACCTTTTCAAGGGTTTCGACGATAGTTTTGCCGAACGCGTCAAGGAAGGGGATATACTTGTTGCAGGTGCAAATTTCGGATGTGGAAGTTCGCGTGAGCATCCTTCGGTTGGATTGGCATTTGCGGGCATCAAAGCCGTAATTTGCAAGAGCGTAAATCGTATATTTTATCGTTCTTCTGTAAATCAGGGATTACCTATTATATTACTTCCCGATGCTGTTGATGCATATAAACAAGGAGATATGGTCGATATTGACTTTGAAGCCGGGAAAGTAATGATTTCGGGAAAAAATTATGGATTTTCGCCGCTTCCTGATAAACTGGTTGGAATTTTTAAAGCCAAAGGACTTGTTAATTACGTTAAAGCCAGTTCATAAGTGCATTAAGTTCTGTAAGTTAAAGAAGGCTGTTAGCATTGTAGCAGCCTTCTTTTTTTTTGCCAAACAGATTAAACTATTTTGCGTAATTTCACATGCTTGAAGTGTGCGTAAATGAAGGTGTTAAAAAAAGGGTATATTTTACAAATGGCAGTAGTTGTAGCTATAATTCTTATAGCCGGCGGCCATGAATTGCCCAAATATACCAGCCGCCTAATAATCCTTGCTGTGCTCTCTATTATTGATATGCGTTATTGGTATTCAGTGAGGAAGTACTTTACAAGGCGATTTAAGAGAGTCCTGACAGTTGCATATTGGTTGCCATTGTATATGCTTTTGTTTTTTTTTATAAGTGGATTTATAATTCCATATATTGAATGGAATTCATTCTTACGGATATACTTTCCCGGAATCTTACTGATTTTGCTTATAGGTAAGGGGATATTTATAACATTAATTGTTTTTGGGGATATTTTTATTATACCCTTGAATGTAATACGGCATATCAATCCTGAGAATATTGAAAGGTTGGGTAAATGGTACAGGCCGCGTATATTTCTGCTTACTTCTGCCGGAATTGCTTCTTTAGTTATGTTGATATACTTTTCAGGAATGTTTTTCTGGGTTAATGATTTTAAGCTCAGCAAAGTGGAATTACCTGTTAAAAATTTACCGCCGGCATTTGACGGTTATAAGGTGATACAATTAAGTGATTTTCATCTTGGTAGTTTTTTGAATGATAAACCAATAAAGGAAATTATCAGGATAGTGAATGAGCAACATCCGGATTTGATTCTTTTTACCGGTGATATGGTAAGTTTTACCACCGATGAGGTTTATCCTTTTGAAGAAGATATGAAGAAACTTTCTGCAAAGGATGGGATATATTCGATACTTGGAAATCACGATTATGGTGAATATACACGGTGGGACTCGCAGGAAGATAAAGATTTAAATAATAAAGAGTTGTTTGAGTTTTATGACCGGATCGGCTGGCATCTCCTTCGGAACCAGAATGCAATTATCAGCAGAGATACATCTTCAATTGCAGTTATCGGAGTTGAAAACTGGAGCGAAACAAAACGCTTTGGCAAAAAAGGTGATATCAAAAAAGCTATCATAGGAACTGAACGGACTCAATTTAAAATTCTCTTATCACATGATCCTTCTCACTGGGACGGAGAAGTAAATACAAAGTATCCGCAGATTGGATTGACACTTTCGGGGCATACCCATGCTTTTCAATTTGCAATTGAAACTAATTCTGTAAAATGGAGCCCTGCAGCATTTCTTTTTAAAGAGTGGGGCGGATTATACGAAAAAGTACATGAAAACAGTGGAATACAGTATCTGTATGTCAACCGGGGTGTTGGTACCTTAGGTTATCCCGGTCGAATTGCAACCAGGCCTGAAATAACACTTATCATATTACGAAAGGCACCTTAACAATTCTATCCGAATTGTTAATGAATCATTTTGAGCGAAAGATTTTCTGTGCTGCAAACCATTTCAGAATTAAATCTATTCTTCCAGTTTAAACCAGCTGTTTACCAGGTCATCCTTCTGATGCCCTTCGCTTAAGTGGATAAATTCGTTGGTGTGTTTATTGTATAAATAATCTTTTTCCCATTCAAGATGATGAACAGAAACCTGTTTAATAGCATCAATAATAAAAAGAAGCTCTTCATTTGTCATGGTAGGGTGGAGGGATAACCTTATCCATCCCGGTTTCTGAGAAAGGTCACCGTGTGTTATTAGGTCAGTTATTTCACGCGATTTTTCGTGACTTACATCTAATAGAAAATGACCATATGTACCGGCACATGCACACCCACCGCGAAGTTGTATGCCATACTTGTCGCTGAGTAATTTAACTACCATATTAAAATGCATTCCTGCAATATAAAAGGAGATAATTCCCAGTCGCTTTTTCTGACTGTCAGCCAGGATGTGAACACCTGGAATGCAGCATAATTCCTTAAAAGCCATGGCAACAAGTTCTTCTTCCCGTTGCCTGATAAGATTAGTGCCCATTTCGTTTTTCAGATTGATGCACAAAGCTGTTTTCATGGCTTGCAGGAAACCAGGTGTGCCACCATCTTCGCGAACTTCGATATTATCAATGAATTTATACTCACCCCAGGGGTTTGTCCAGTCGACCGTGCCACCACCGGGAGCATCGGGAACCCTGCAATGGTATAATGACGAATCGAATACCAAAACACCGGAAGTGCCAGGTCCTCCCAGGAATTTATGTGGTGAGAAGAAAACCGCATCCAGTTTTTCCATCGGATCACCGGGATGCATGTCTATATCTACGTAAGGTGCTGAAGCGGCATAATCGGCAAAACAAAAACCTCCCGCTTCGTGCATTATCCGGGCCAGTTCATAAATGGGTGTTTCGATTCCGGTAACATTGGAACATGCAGTAAATGAGCCTAATTTAAGTGGCCGGTCTTCAAATTTCGTAAGTAACTCTCTCAGGTTTTCAGGATTTACAAGTAAATCTTTTCCTGGTGGAATAACTTCAACATCAGCAATAGTATGATACCACGAAGTATGGTTCGAATGGTGTTCCATATGAGTGATAAAAACAACTGGCTTTTTACCGGTATACACGAATTCGCCGGCAATATTTTTTTCGGGCACTTTTAGGTTGAGCATCCGCTGGAATTTCACCAGCACATTGGTCATTCCGAAACCAGACGTAATAAGAACATCGCCAGGACCGGCATTGACATGCTCTTTGATTATATGCTGTGCCTTGTGATATGCTTTGGTCATCATCTGGCCGCTTTCACAGGTTTCGGTGTGGGTATTTGCAACCCACGGGCCGATAACTTTCGAAATCCTTTCTTCAATCGGGCCAAAAAGCCTGCCACTGGCTACCCAGTCGGCATAAATCATTTTCTGTGTTCCAAAATGCGTTGTGTATTCCAGGTCATTTCCTACTATTTCCTTGCGGAATTTGCTGAAGTGCTCTGTTAAATCTGCCATCTGAATGTTTGAATTTGCTTTGGCAAATATCTGAAAATAATAATAGAATCAAGGAATTGTTTTGATTAGATTTAGAAAATGAAAATGTTTTGCCACTAAAGCGCGGAGGATAGTGTGGATAACTGATAATTAGGCACTTAATTATCAGTTATTCACACAACTATTTGATAAATCGTCTTTCCTTTCACGTTCTCCGGGACCTTATTTTCAAATTCCCGAATTCCCGAATTCTCAAACTCTAACTACTTACTCCCCTGCAGCTATCTGAACTTCCATGATTTCAATTTCACCTGTTTCAACAGAAATACTTATCCAATTATTTTCCTCGCGAAACCATTTGTCCTGGATGCTTATGCTGATGATGTAATCACTGAGGGTGGATTTATCAAGATTCCGAAGTACAATGCCGCCGTTTTTAGTTTCATCTTTTCCATAATTAAGGTATACTTTCGGAGCGGATCTGCCAGTTGAACGCGCTTTGAGTAAGATATAGTTGTTTTTGCGTAAGCTCGGATCGATAGCAGAAAAAGAAAATTTCTTTTCATTACCTCTACTGATTAGCACTTTTTGCGAGAAGAGATCCAATATAGAGTGATCAGACATATATTTTCTGATTTTGCTGATTTGAAGTTCTGGATATACATCATCAGGATTAATTTTAGCAGCAGTTTCATATGCCTCGATAGCCTGATCGAAAACCTTTGAATTGTAAAGTTTGTCAGCATTTTCAAGTGCTTTATTATATTCAGCTGAGTGTGTCAGAGCTATTCCCTCCAGAATATTTTTGATTTCACTCATGCGTTGTTTGGGATAAGACTCATCTGGTTTTATTGCTGATGCTTTGGCGAAAGCTGCATTTGCACCAGAGTAATCTTTCATTTCGAAAAGCTTGTC
>Ga0268283_1000780_pt1 | contig 17886 bp, 14 predicted proteins | sample saktaG_13_FD_190140 | JGI IMG/M metagenome (GOLD analysis project Ga0268283, IMG submission 190140) | Saline water microbial communities from Sakinaw Lake, British Columbia, Canada - sak_2013_06_06_36m | ecosystem: Environmental > Aquatic > Non-marine Saline and Alkaline > Saline ... | reverse complement strand
TCCTTCCCTTCCAAAATTAAATGGGCCTCAAACAGAGGCCCATTTAATCTGATAATTCATTCCTGCTTGTCAATCTATTCTGAAAACTTCATACACTTTTATACCCTTAGAATATGGGATCTTACACACGTGCGCCAAGGCTTTGAGTTTCTTGGCTATAAGATCAAGCGAGGGAAACGCCCCCTGCGGTTGTCTGCAGAGAAAATCCGAAGTGGAATTATTCATGGGCAACTTTATGCCTATCCTCGCCAAAAGTCTATTGAGCACTTTAAGGAACAAATTCGCCGCCGTACATTCAGACGGGCTCCAGTCAGCACTATGGAACTCATTGCTCAGGTCAACCCAGTTATTCGCGGATGGGGGCAGTATTTCTGCAAGGCCCATGTCCGTGGCCTCTTCCACCGTCTCGATGGCTGGATCGTGCGCCGGCTTTGGTCGCATCGATACAAGCGCTGGCGATGTCAGGGTTGGAAAACGCTTCCGACCCCCAAGCTGTATGGAGAGATGGGTCTTGTGAATCTGATTTCATTGATACCTTCATTGCGTTCAGGCAGAACGCCAGCCTTTGTGAAAGCTGGATGCGGGAAAACTGCACGTCCAGTTTGAGCGGCGGACGGAGGCCAGCCCTATACGGGGCGCCTCCTCCGACCCGACAGCGTTGAACCGGGGTAATTCCTGGGGAGCAAAGGAACCCTGCTGTTAACAGTCTTGAGGCAACACGGTGAGACAGGGGCGGAATGATAAAACCGTCCATTATTCTGTAAGATCTGAGCGGAGAGATTTATTTGAAGAGGAAGGCTAAGAACAGATGGAACAGGTGGAGTAAGGCCTGATGAGGTTCTGAAAGTGCTGCCGTCCGGATCGGTCACATAAATCTTCAAATGAAGTTAACAGGAAAGCCCAATGTGGGAAATCCACATGTTGGGTTTGACGAGGCGGGGACTGGAAACGGGCTTATGAGTACCGCGCCAGTCCTCGACCCTACGTGTGGGAGCCGGAGGCGGGCAACTGTCTCTGGCGACCCGGTGCCGGTGACAACGGTGAAGACAAAATAAAAATGGCAGGCACGTAGTAGCCGCGTGCGGCAAGGCGTCATTCAAAGACTCGTCGTTAATATTTTGTTTTCATAGGAGAAGCCGGTCTACTCGACCCTTGACAATTGGTTCTTAAAACAACCATGAAATGTCAAGATAAAGATTTGACCCCTACGGTTTTCGGATACGAAAGAGCTCCTGGAAGACAAAGAGTGATTTTTTCAGGCTGTCGTACTGGATCCGGGAATTTCCCACGTGGCGCCATCTCACTGGAAATTCCGCGACCCGGAAACCGGCGCTTTTGGCAAGCCAGAGGATTTCCGGATCAAAGATCACGCTGTTCAGTTTCTGCAGTCCAAAAAGCTGCTGAGCAGCGGTTTTTGTAAACATTTTGAACCCGCACTGGGTGTCTTTGTAGAAAATCCCCAGATATGCCATTTGGATCAGGTTGTAGAGTTTGGCGGAAAGTTCCCGAAAAAAATTCTGATGATCTGCGACCACGGCGCCGGACACGGCCCGGGAGCCCATGGCCACATCGAATCCGGATTCAATCAGATTCATAGCTTTGATAATTTCTTCAATTGGCACCGCATAATCGGCATCCATGAACAAAATCATCTCCCCGTTTCCTGCCAGCATTCCCGTCCGGACCGCGTAGCCTTTTCCCCGGTTGGGATGGTATTCGATCACCCGGAGATCAACTTTGCTCCCAGAGTCGAATCCTTCCACAACCGATCGAGTATGGTCCGTGCTGCCGTCGCTGACAACGATGATTTCGCTGTGAAAATGCTGCTGGTTTAAAAAAGCAAGAGTGGCGTCAAGGGTATGGATAATCCGGTCTTCTTCATTATAGGCCGGAATGATGATGGAGAGTTTCATGCGGTGATTTCCTTTCGAACATAATCCAGTATAAAACAGCCGATACGGCATAGATGATAAAAAAGGCAAAGACGACATCGCTCAGGAAATGACCGCCCTGAAGGACTCGAACCATTCCCACGACAGTGCCGTAAATTATGGCAAACAGGATGATAAGACTGCGGCGCTTGCGATAGAGAAACCCGAAGGCGATGAAATAAAAGCCCATTGCGGCATGGCCGGAAACAAAGGAGCAGTTGTTGTGACATTCGCCGGAGATCGCAAATGGCGGGGTAAATGCGGATGCGCCGCCAAACTGTATGACATCATAAGGCCGTGCACGCCCCCAGTTGTCCTTCAGAACCAGATTGACGATCAGGCCGGGGCCAATCGCAAGCGCAGCCAGAAGGTAGACCAGATGTTTAGCTGAAATTCCCAACAGATTTTTTCTTCGAATCCATAACGCAGCCAGCAGCAGGGCAGCAAGAACCACCCAGGCAACGGACACGATTTCGATTGAATTGTAGACCCACTGGCAGAAAGGCGCATCGGCCAGATAAAAGCGGCTGGCCGGGTTATAAAAGAACATGGAAAACCGGATGTCCCATTCCGGAAATACATAAAAAAGCATCGCAGCCGCAATGAATAAACCCAGAAAAACCCGCGAGAGTCCCATCACCGCTTCACCTGTTTACAAACTGCATTTCGTACAGTTTATGGTATTCTCCCTGTCTGGCCATCAGATCTTCGTGAGAACCCTGTTCAATGATCTCGCCATTCACGATAACGATAATCCGGCTGGCATATCCGATGGTGGAGAGTCTGTGTGCGATCACGAAGGTGGTGCGGCCTTTCATGAGATTTTCCAGGGCCTTTTGCACAAGCATTTCGGATTCCGAATCCAGGGAAGAGGTTGCCTCATCCAGAATCAGGATGGGAGCATTTTTTAAAAGGGCTCTGGCAATGCACAGCCGCTGTTTTTCACCGCCTGAAAGGCGGCTGCCCAGCTCGCCGATGGAAGTGTCGAACTGTCGTGGAAGGCGCTCGATAAAATCATAGGCAAATGCAGCTTTGGCTGCATCGACTATATCCTGGAAAGGGGCCAAGGGGTTACCATAGGCGATGTTGTTGCCAATGGTATCGTTAAAAAGAATGGGTTCCTGAGTGACGATGGCGATCTGTTCCCGAAGGGATTTCAAGGATGCCTTGCGGATATCGGTTTCATCCACCCGAATCATGCCGTGGGTAATGTCGTAAAATCTGGGGATTAAATTGACCAGGGTTGTTTTCCCGCCGCCACTCATGCCAACCAGAGCCAGAATTTCCCCGGCGTTGACCGTAAGATTGATGTCCTTTAACACCTGGGTCTCATCATAGCGAAACCCGACATTTTCAAAGGATACGGAATGCGGGCGAAACGGGATCTCGACCGGATGGTCACTTTCCTGAATGTCTGATTTTTTTTCGATGATATCAAAGGCCCTGTCTGCAGCTGCAAGACCTTCCTGAATGGAATTGTTCAGGTTGCTCAGTTTTTTTACCGGGTCGTACAGCATCAAGACCGCGGCCATGAAAGAAAAAAAGGTTCCAGCTGTGGACTCGCCGCTGATGACCCGATATCCGCCGTACCAGATGATAAAGGCAATTCCCAGTCCGGCCAGAAATTCCATGATGGGTGAAGAAAGCGATCGGGCAATAACGGCTTTCATTTCCAGATGAAAAAGGCTGCGCGTTTTTTCATGAAACCGCTGTTTTTCATAGGCTTCCATGCCAAAGGCTTTTACGATTTTGTTTCCTGAAAAAGTTTCATGAAGAAAAGAATTCAGGTCTGCCATGGATTCCTGGCACCCGGTGCTGACGCGCCTGACCCGCCTTCCAAACTGAACAATGGGCAGAAAGGCGACGGGTAAAATGATAATGGCGTAAAGGGCCAGCTTCCAGTCCCGGTAAAAGATCACGCCCGTGAGGCCGATGATGGTGAAGCAGTCCCTCAGCACGCTGGTTACGGCAGTGGATACCATGGATTTGATGATGTTGACATCGTTTGTGATCCGCGACATCAAAACCCCGGTTTTTTCAGCATGAAAAAAAGACAGGGGCAGATCCTGAATGTGGTCATAGAGCATGTTCCGAAGCCTGCGGATGATTCCCTGGCCCACATAACTCATTAAATATTCCTGGCCGTACATGCCAAATCCGCGAAGCAGATAAATCATGATGACGGCCACGGGAATCAATGTGAGCATGCGAACATTCTTGTTGAAAAAAATATCATCCAGTACCGGTTTAACCAGAAATGCGGTTGCGGAAGTTGCGGCAGCCATGACCAGCATGCACAGCATGGCCAGAAAAAGCCGGAGCCGGTTGTCTTTAATCAAATCAAAGAGGCGTTTGTGTCGGTCTTTGAGAATGGGTTCGGTCATGGGGTATCCAGTTAAAAAATAGTGACGGGTAACGGTCTGTCCCGTGCTACGGGTCACATGCTTTTAAGCATATTCAGGGCAATGTCGGCAACGCGGGAAGAGGCGCCGGGGCCTCCGAGTCGGTATCTGACATCGGCAAAGGCGTGGCGGATGGCATCGAGCGAAGCCGGCGTATTTACCAGTTTCAGTACGGTTTCTGCAATCAATTCAGGCGATGCCCGGTCCTGAATGAGTTCAGGAACGATTTCCCTTTCCGCAATCAGATTGACAAGGCCGATATGCTTGACCTTGATCAGGGCTTTTCCCAGCCGGTAGCTTAAGGGCGACACTTTATAGATGATAATCACAGGCGTTCCGGCAATGGCTGCTTCCAGGGTTACGGTTCCGGATGCTGCTACAATCAGGTGGGTTTTGGCAAATACGGATCTGGCACCATTGAGGTCAATTTCCAGGTGCAGATCATCCTGAAAAGGAAGGCATAGGGTTCTTATGGCGTCATGGGAGGCGCCGGGGGCCATGGAAACCACAAATCGGACATCAATTTGCCTGGAAAGTATCCTGGCTGCCTGAAGCATGACCGGCAGAAGGCGAAAGATTTCACTTTCCCTGGATCCGGGAAGCAGGCCGATGACCGGTGGGGTGTCCTGCAGGGGAGGCGTCGAAGAAGGCAAAGGGCCCCTGAACTCATCAAGCAGCGGATGGCCGACAAAAGTTACCGGAATATGGTGTTTGCGGTAAAAAGAGGCTTCAAACGGAAGAATGACCGCGATATGATCCACCAGCCTGCCGATTTTTGTTACTCTTCCGGATCGCCATGCCCAGATCTGGGGGCTGATATAGAAAAGAACCGGAATATGCCATTTTTTGGCAACCGCGGCAATCCTCAAATTGAAATCCGGAAAATCAATCAAAATCAGCAGATCCGGGCGTGAGTTTTTCAGAAATGATTTGGCGGCAGCCATGCCGCTGAGGATGCCCGGCAGCTTTGAAAAAACTTCGGTAATGCCGACAACAGACAACGTTGCGGCATCCACCACGATCTTGACGCCGGCATCCTGCATGGCTTTGCCGCCGATGCCGGAAAAAATGATATTCGGCTTTTTTTTCTGCAGGGCTTTAACCAGGTTCGCGCCGTGAAGATCGCCGGAAGCCTCGCCGGCAATCATGAAAATACGGTGCGGTTTGTCGTTTGGCGGATTCATGAGGCTACTGAGAACCATAGCGAGCGTTGGTAGCGCGGATCTGATCCATGATGTTCAGGGCGATTTTCAGGGCGTCGCGGCCCATCTGGCCGGTGACCTCAGGCGTCTGGCGGAGGTTGATGGCATTCACAAACGAAGTCAGTTCGTCTTCCAGGGCATCGCCTTTTAAAAAGGATAGTTTCTGAATATCGGCTCCAGGGACAATGTCGCCGGCTCCGGTTCCGGTTTTCCGTATCAGCGTGATATCATGGTTGGCAAAATCCACGGAAATATACGCATCTTTTTGAAAAAGGCGGATCTTTCGCTCGTTTTTTGTGGAAATCCGGCTTGCAGTGACATTGGCAACACAACCGGTCTCAAAAGACAGGCGGGCATTGGCAATGTCGACATGATTTGAAATCACCGAAACTCCGGAAGCCTGGACGTTCTTGATATCCGATTTGACAAAATTAAGAATGATATCGATATCATGAATCATCAGATCCAGAACCACGCTGACATCGGTACACCGGTCCTGATAGATGCTGAGCCGGTGAGATTCGATGAACATGGGCTTTTTGACAACCCCCTGTAGAGCGGTAACCGCTGGATTAAACCGTTCCAGGTGCCCGACCTGGACTATCAGTCCACGGGATTCAGAAAGGCGAATCAGTTCGTCGGCTTCTTCAAGGGAGGTGGTAATGGGTTTTTCGATCAGGACATCGATATCGTTTTCAAGAAAATTCCGGCTGACGGCAAAATGTTCAGGGGTCGGCACGGCAATGCTGACAGCATCCACTTTCCCGATGAGGTCCTGATGGTTGTAGAAAGGCCGGGTACCGAATCTTGAGGCGACCCCGTCCGCCAGACTGCGTTGAGTATCGACGACGCCAACTAGATCCACATGTTCCATTCCGGCGTATTTTTCAGCATGAAATTTACCCAGATACCCGACTCCAACGACTCCCAATCGCAATTTTTTCATATCCAATACCGATGTTAATCCTTGCTTTTGCCGCAGCGGGTGACTCCCCTCTGGGATGATTTGATAAAATCAATAAACTGCACAACTTCCGGAATCTGCTCCACTTCAGCCCGGGCTCTTTCAATGGCTTCGTTCAAAGTTAACCCGATGCGAAAGATGATGCGATAGGCTTTTTTTAAAGCAGACAGGGTGGCCGGGGTAAATCCCTGCCGTTTCAGGCCCACTGCGTTCAAACTGTGCAGCGTGGCCCGATCTCCGGCGGCGATGACAAATGGCGGAACATCCTTGACAACTGCGGAGGCGCCGCCGACAAAGGCGTAATCTCCGATTCGAACGAACTGATGGATGGCGACAATCCCGCCGATGGTGGCGTAATTGCCGATGGTGATATGACCGGCAAGCGTAGCGGCATTGGCCAGAATGACTTTACGGCCGGTTATGCAATCATGGGCGATATGGCAATACGCCATGATGAAATTCTCTTCGCCCACTTTGGTGATCCCCCCGCCGGAAAGGGTTCCGCGATTGATGGTAACAAATTCCCGGATGATGGTTCCCCGTCCGATGGACAACAGGGTTTTTTCCCCCTCGAATTTAAGGGACTGGGGAATGGCGCCGATGGAAGCAAATTGAAAAATGCGGCAATTTTCACCGAGGGTTGAATACGGCTCTATGACCACATGAGGGCCGATTTCAGTTCCATCACCGATACGGACATTATCGGCAATAACAGAGTAAGGGCCAATGGAAACATTGGCGCCGATTTCAGCTTTGGGACTGACAATTGCAGTAGGGTGAATCATACAGGATCTCCATAAGTGGCCATAAACTCTGCCTCAGCCACCAGTTTTTCATTAACCATTGCCGTTGCGGACATTTTAACGGCTTTTGATCGTTTTTTGATAATCAGAACTTTCAGAATCAACTGATCTCCGGGGATGACCGGTATCCGGAATCTGACGTGATCAAATCCCATAAAATAAATGGCGCCGGGTATTTTATCAGGTGGCAGATCTGACATGATCAGAACCCCGCCCGCCTGTCCCATAGCCTCTACAATCAACACGCCGGGCATCACGGGAGTGGTGGGGAAATGTCCGGTAAAATACGGCTCATTAATGGTGACGTTTTTCAAGGCCACCACTTTTTCTCCAGGAATCAGATCAATGATCCGATCAATCAGGATCATCGGATACCGATGCGGTAACAGGGCTAAGATTTCAGAGATATCCATGCGGTGCACGATGTCATGTCTCCGTTGGGTTCAGGGGAGTTTCTATTTCATTCAGCCTTTTTTCCATCTCGCCCAGTTTCTTTTTGATCTCAGGAAGCATTGGGATGCTCCGCTGGACCCTGAGCCAGAGTTTATGCGGCATTACTGGTGATCCGGTGACAATGGCGCCGTCTGAAATTGAAGCGGCAATGCCGGACTGGGGCCCGATGGTAACGCGATCGCCGATTGTGATATGACCCGACACCCCGACCTGACCTGCCAGAATACATTGCCTGCCGATGGATGTACTGCCGGCAATGCCGACCTGGGCAATCAGCAGTGTGTTTTCTCCCACGGTGACGTTGTGTGCGATGTGTACCAGATTATCGGTTTTAACGCCTTTCTGAATCCATGTTTTTCCGTATGTCGCGCGATCGATGGTATTCCCGGCCCCAATCTCGACATCATCGTCGATCTGTACAATGCCCAGATGGGGAATTTTGTGATAGATGCCATCATCAGGGGTGTATCCGAAACCGTCGCCGCCAATAACGGTTCCCGCATGTATGGTAACTCTGCTGCCGATTCGGGTTCCGTTCAATATGGTGACATTGGGAAAAATTTCCACATCATTTCCTATTGACACATGGTCTCCCAGAACCACATGCGGATGAAGGGTCACCCGATCCCCAAGGGAAACATGTTTCTGAATAACCACAAAAGGCGCAATGGCGACATCTTTACCCATTTGGATATCCTGACCCACATGGGCAACCGGGCTGATACCGGACCATGAAGGTATGGGCGGATAAAAAATCCGAACCACATGGGAAAAAGCGATCTGAGGATTTTTGACCCGAACGACTCGTTCATCTTCTCCTGTAAAATTGAAAGGAGCTAAAATTGCACCGGCGCGGGTGTCATGAAGCCGCTTGAGAAATTTGGGGCCGGCGGCATAGGTGATATCGCAATCCACTGCGGTTTCAAACGGCGCAACACCGGTAATGCATATTTGGCCGTCTCCCTGAATTTGACCCTGAACTCGCGATGCAATCTGGGCAAGCGTCATTTCCATTTGAATCAACCTTTATTTTTTCTTCTTTTCTGGCGCAGGCGTATCATCCGATTTGGGTGTCTGCGTATTGTATATTTGGACCACAACATCGGTGATGTCAATGGACATAGGCGAATAAACAACCCCGCCGGTCCGCTTTTCTACAATCAGCGTATATCCTTCTTTTTTTCCTATTTCCTGAACCAGTTCGACCACTTCTTTTTGAATCCGGCTGATAATTCGATTTTCCAGCGCTTTGAAATCTTCCATGTATTTCTGCTGAAGGGCTTTGAAATCGCCAATCTTGATTCTCATCTCCCGCTGTTTTTCTTCACGGACTTCTTTGCTCATGACCAGAGATTCACGTTCGATCTTTTTTTCAATCTCTTCGATCTCGGTGCCCCTGTCTTTGAGATCGTTTTCCATCTGTTTTCCCTGTTTATTGATTTCAACCTGAGCCGTTTTGCCGGCGTTGGAAACCTCAAGGATCTTCTGGAAATCCACAACACCGATTTTAGCAACATCAGCGGCTGATGATGCACCTGTCAGAAAGAAAAAAGATAATACTCCAACAGCCAGAATGTTCTTCATTATGTTCATTTTGAAAACCCCTTTCAGAAATATGATGCGTATTTTATATAAAAAGTGAAAAGTTAAAGGTGGAACGGCTGTTCCTCCCCCACTCTTGTCCTAAATTTCATTCTTCAAAATGCTGAAAAAAAAGGCGATCAGAAAGCCTGCCCCATGGTAAATTCCAAGCGGCTTGTGCTCTCGCCGGGTTTCGGGTCCAGAACAAAGCCGTTTTCCAGTCGAATGGGTCCCATCGGTGAATACCAGCGGATGCCAAACCCTGCAGACTGGCGCAAATTGCCCAAATCAACATCCTGATTGTTGTCATACAGGTCGCCGGTATCATAAAAAACAACACCCATCAGACCCACGTCCTTGATCAGCGGAAAAATATATTCGGCGTTGAACTGAACGAATTTGTTCCCGCCGTACGCGACGCCGTTTGCATCCTTTGGACTCAATTGGTCCCAGGTAAAACCGCGAAGCGAGTTGATGCCGCCAAGATAAAACCGATCCCAAGGCGGCAAAATCGCGCCTGAGTGTTGTTCAACATAGCCGGCCTTGGCATGCAAAAACCCAACCGTGCTCCAGAACAGCGGAAAGTATCTGCCGGTCTCTCCGACATATTTGGTAAAACCGATATCCCCGCCCAGAGGATCTCCGGCATATTCTACCCCTAGGACACTGTTGGCTCCCTCAGTCGGGTTGAAAGCCTTATCTCTCGAGTCATAGCGAATCGATGGGGTAATACTGCTTTTGGTGTGCTGTCCGGCCATGTCCTTAAAATAATTAGAGGCCGTTTCAGACAGATCTGTCAGGTCGCTGACATCATATGCATAGGTGAAATAGGCCCTTGTGTAGTCATAGACCGGATAACCGAAACGGATGTCGCCGCCGACGCTGGCCACCTTATAAGTATCATAGTCTTTTCTCTGATTATATAGATCAAATCCGGACGAGAGGGGAATGTCAAACAGCCAGGGTTCGGTAAAAGACAAAACATAACGGGTGGTTTGGCTACCAATCTGGCCTTTGAGCTGCAGTACTTCCCCCAGGCCAAAAAGATTTCGCTGGGAGATGGAGCCGACGATAAACAGATTTTCCACACTGCTGTAACCGCCGCCAAAGCTGAATGTGCCCGTTGGCTTTTCTTTGACGTCTATTTCCAGAATCATTTTATCGGGCTCGCTGCCCTTGTTGGTGTTTATTTTAACATCTTCAAAATAATCAAGCCGGTTAAGGTTTCTGATGCCGCGCTTTAACTTCACTCCACTGAAAAGTTCCTGTTCATAAATATCAAGTTCACGGCGAATGACCTTGTCACGGGTTTTGGTATTGCCGGAGATCCGGATGCCTTCAAAATAGACTAGATTGCCTTTTGAAATCGTATAAGCAATATTGACGATCAGCTTTTCAGGATCCTGGTCAATTTGGGGAACAATATCCGCATAGGCGTATCCTTCATCCGAATAGAGATCGCCGAGAACGATGATGTCATCTCGCAGCACCTGCCTGCTGAAATATTCTTCCTTGGAGATATTGATCTGCTTCATCAGTTCGGCTTCAGATTTTAGAAGGTCTCCGAGAATTTGGACTTTCCCTACTTTGAAGCGCTGTCCTTCATCAATTTTGATCGTGATAAAAATCCAGTTATCTTTGAATTCAACGATGGGCTCACCCACCTTGGCCTGGATATAGCCACTATTGTGATAGAAAGACGTCAGCAGTTCAACATCCTGATTCAGATCTTCTGCTTTCATGTCTCCGGAGGATGTCAGCCAGGACCAGAAACCTTTTTCAGAAGTTTTCATTATTTTTTTCAGTTTTTTAGCAGGGTATGCCTGGTTCCCCACAAACTGAATCTCTTTGATCAGGATTTTTTTCCCTTCATCAATGACGAATTCAAGGTCTGCCTGATTGTTTTCCTGCTCTTTGATGTTATAGCCTACTTTGACATTCTGGTAATTCTTTTCCTTGTACATGTCTTCTATACGCTTGATATTGCTTTGTATTTTAAAAATATTCACAATCGATCCTGTTTTGATGTCCAGACTTTTCAGGATTTTTTCATCATCAAAAATGAGATTGCTCGGTTTTATTTCGGTTGTTTCCCCTTCTTCTTGAAATTTCTTGCTGGCCGCGTCTTTAATATCCTTGCCGCCCTTAATATAAATGTGGCGTATCGTTGGTTTTTCCTTGACAACAAATATGACAATCTTTCCATTTGAACTTTCCTCGGACTCCACCCGAACATCATCGAAATAGCCCATTGAATAAATAGCCTTGAGATCTTCGGATAAATTCTTGGTCAGGAATGTGTCGCCAGGCTGCGTCTTTACAACGCGTTTGATGGCATCCTGTTCAATGCGTCTGTTGCCGGACACCCGGACATCGGCAATCTTTTCCCGTTTAAAAAGCCTTGAACTGATGGCATCGGAAAGAGATCTTACGGCTGCAGGAAGAGTTTCAACGCCTTCACCTTCGGAAAAAAATGAAGCCGGCGGTTTGTCAGAGGAAACATCGACCATTCTGGCATCTAGACTGAAATTCTGCCCCAGCCAGGTCAGGCTTCCCCAGATTACGACATTGGCGCTTTTCTGGGAGCCAAGCAATCGGATGGTTTCAATTGTCATTTCTTTTCCCGGTGCTGAAGCTGCAATATCCGGCTTGACGATGGCGGCGCCATCTCTTTCCAGATGGCGCTGAATGAGCTGCGGCACCTGATCTTTTAAATACTGCAGATTCTGCTGGGCGTTAATTTCAAACGGCAAGACCATTACCTGGACGCTTTCGGCGCCAAAACCCATAACAGGAAAACCGCATAAGATTCCGATAATGATGAGACATAACCGCTTTAACATATTGACACCTCAGTTTGCTTCGACCAGTTTTCCATCCATGATGGTTACGCGTCTAGCCATATAGGACGCCAGTTTCATGTTGTGAGTAACAACCACCAGGGACATATTCAGTTCCCGATTTAATTCCATTAACAATTCATGAACCTGTTCGCTGTTTTTTTGATCCAGATTTCCAGTGGGTTCATCAGCCAGGAGCAGGGCCGGTTTCAAGACCAGTGCTCTGGCGAGCGCAACCCGCTGCTGTTCACCACCGGAAAGTTTTGTGACCTGTTGATGCAATCGGCTCTTCAGGCCAACTCGCACCAGAATCTTTTCTGCAAGATTTCTAGATATGGATTTGGATAGTCCCTTGATGAGGCCCGGCATCATGGCATTTTCAAGTGCGGTGAATTCCGGCAGCAGATGATGAAACTGAAACACAAAGCCAATGGACGAATTTCTGAAACTCGCCAGTTGGAAGGGATTCAGTTTAAAGATGTTTTCCCCCTGAAACCATAAATTCCCGGAATCCGGTTGATCCAGAGTACCCAGAATCTGAAGCAGGGTGGATTTGCCGATGCCGGATGCACCGACAATGGCAACTGTTTCTCCCGCCATTAGCGTCAGGTCGACTGATTTTAATATATCAATTGTTGATCCGCTGCTGATATAACTTTTTTTAAGGTCTTTTGCCAGAACAAGACGACTGGTATCCTGTTCGTCCCGATCAATGTTTCCATTTTTCCTGCTGTTTTCCATTAATCAACCTAACCGAACAATTCCAGACGACTATATGTAACGCTTCGTACGCAATGCGCCAATTCGATCGCACAACACGTCCAAAGGGTATCCAAGAAGCTTGCATTTCATTAATGACAGACCGGTGCAAGGCGCCGTATCCCTGTATATTGAAAAGTCATCATCCATATCGAATCGCCTCAACCGGGTTAAGCCTTGAAGCCTGGCGGGCCGGATACAGCGTGGCGATAAAACAGATGATCAGGGAAGCGGCTGCAATCGAAACGACATCAAACGTCTTTAAGAGAACCGGAAGTTTGGTAATATAGTAAACATCACCAGGAAGTTCAATGAATTTATAATGCTCAAGGAGTTTGCACAGCACAAAGCCAAGACTGACCCCCAGGGTGGTTCCGATGACGCCGATGGTCATTCCTTTAAATACAAAAATGCGCCGGATGCTTTGATCGGTTGCGCCCATGGCTTTTAATATGGCGATATCTTTTGTTTTTTCCATTACCATCATAATCAGGCTGCTGGCAATGTTAAAGGCGGCCACCAGAATAATTAATGCCAAAATAATAAACATGACGGTTTTTTCAAGTTTGAGGGCGGAAAACAGATTCCGGTTCATCTGCATCCAGTCTCTGCACCAGTAAGGAAAACCCAGACGGCTGGAGATTGTTTCGGATATCAGGCGGGCTTTATAGATGTCATTCACCCGAACTTCGATGCCTGTAATGGCATCCTCCATGTGAAGAAATTTCTGGGCTTCAGACAGGTGAATATAGGCTATGGACCCGTCGTATTCATACATACCGGATTCAAACTCGCCGACAACCTGAAATCGTTTCATCACGGGTATCAAGCCGGCCGGTGAAATCATGCCGCGCGGTGACAGGATGTGAATCGTATCGCCCCTGGCAACTCCCAAATTCTTCATCAGTTCTTTCCCGAGGACAACCCCAGGGATATCCGTGGCAGATTGCTTTGCAGCGTTGTGCAGTCTCAGGGCCTTTAATCCATCCTGACCGATCGAGGTGATCACCTTGCCGGCGGATTCCGGAACAATGCCTCTTATTACAGCACCGGACATTCCTGATGCAGACCGGATCATGACTTGAGATAAAATAAAAGGGGTGGAGGCCTCGATCCCTTCAACTCCATTGATCCAGTCGCTGACTTTGGCATAGTCCGTAAAGCTGCCGCCATGCCGCATGACCACGATATGGGATTCCACGCTCAGAATTCGGGACTTCAAATCCGACTCAAACCCCGCCATCACGGCAATGACAATGATGAGGGCCATTACGCCGACTGTGACCCCTGCAATGGACAGCAGGGTAATCAGAGAGATGAATGCCTGTTTCTGCTTGGCCCGAAGATAGCGGGCGCCAATAAATAATTCAAACTGCATAACCGTATTTCACATTGTGGGTTTAAATAATCTCGGAAGTGGTCTTTGTCAGGGGCTTCATGTGCGGAAAAAGAATCACCTCCCGTATGGAAACCGAGTCCGTCAACAACATGGCCAGGCGGTCGATGCCGATCCCCTCGCCGGCTGTTGGCGGAAGCCCATATTCCAGGGCTTCAATGTAGTCGCTATCCATACAGTGGGCTTCCTGATCGCCGGCATCTCTGTCTGCAACCTGCTGTAGGAACCGGTCTTTCTGGTCTTGCGGGTCGTTTAACTCTGAAAAGCCGTTGGCAATTTCATAGCCGGCAATAAACAGCTCGAAGCGATCCGTGATCTGGGGGTTGATGTCGCTCTTTCGGGAAAGCGGAGAAACTTCAACCGGATAGCCGGTGATAAAGGTGGGTTGAATCAGATGCGGTTCCACCAGGGTGTCAAAAAGCTTGGTAACAATTTTCCCCAGGCGGTTTTTGTGAGCAATCGGTATTCCCTTTGAGGCGGCGAACTCAAGAAGCCCCTGCCTGTCATTTTGCAGCGCCGGATCGATTCCGGCAATTTCGGAAAGGGCGGAGGCCAGGGTCATGCGTCGCCATTTTCCGGACATCTCAATGATGTCCCCCTGGTAGGCGATTTGTGTCGATCCGGTAACCGCTGAAGTAACTTCGGAAAACATCTGTTCGGTCAGATCCATCAGGTCTTCATAGGTTGCATACGCCTGATAAAACTCCAGCATGGTAAATTCAGGGTTATGCCGAGTGGAAACTCCTTCGTTCCGAAAATTCCGGTTGATCTCGAAAACCCGTTCATATCCGCCCACAACCAGGCGCTTGAGATAAAGCTCCGGTGCAATCCTTAAAAACAGATTGATGTTCAGGGCATTGTGAAACGTGACAAACGGGGTGGCTTCCGCGCCTCCGGCAAGGGTCTGCATCATGGGTGTTTCGACTTCCAGAAAATCCCGTTCCAGCAAAAAAGTCCGAATCGCCTGAATCATTCGGCTGCGCTTGATGAAGATATCGCGAACATCGGCATTCATGATCAGGTCGATATAGCGCTGGCGATAGCGTTTTTCAGGATCCTTGAGTCCGTGAAATTTCTCGGGCAGGGGTCTTGTGGCCTTGCAGAGCAGCCGTATTTCTGTAACCAGAAGCGTCCATTCCTGGGTCTTGGTCTGGAACATGCCTCCTTTCAGGCCCACAAAATCGCCGACATCCAGTTGTTTGAAAAGATCATATGCGTCATCCCCGACGCTGTCCTTTTTGATATAGGCCTGAAGCTGTCCGGTCCGGTCCCGGAATCGAATAAACGTGGATTTTCCGAAACGGTTGATGGCCATCATCCGGCCGGCAGCAACAAATACGGGCGTTTCCGGTGTAATGGATTCCGGATGATTGTCAATATGAAACAGGATATCTCGAACCGTATGCAAGACTTTGTAGTCATTTGGGAAAAGCTGAACATGTCTGGCTTTCAGTTCAGCCTGTTTTTCTCTCCGCTTGTCGATGACATCACTTGATTTTTCATTGTCCATTGATGGTAATCTCTTTGTCTGAGCGCTATTAAAGCTTTAAGGGAACAGCGGCACAAAAACGCAGGGTTGATGCCAGGATTTCCCGAAGCTGATTATTGTTTAATCCGAAACAACTAACCCATTGCCCGATTTTTGTCAAATTGATAAGAATTTTCTTTTTCGTGGTGGCGAGTATATGAAGAAGGATCTTGTGTGTCAAGAGGTATTGACCACAAAATATGGTGGTGGGTAGCCGATCATTGTGCGAATAATGTATCGAGGGTGGCGGTTCTTTCAACTATGCCGGGACGCGATGTCGGCATATTGGGTGCTTTTTATATGAAAATGATCAATTTTTATCCTTCTTTGAGGGGCGACCCGTTGTGAAGGCCGTCCTCAGGTGACACGCGCAGGGGGTGATTATCTCTAAATAAGATTAAATGTTTTTGAAAATCATCTTTAAAACCATCTTTATTTAATAATATTTCTTCCATTATATTAACAGCTTTTTCAAACATATTATTTTCGGCATAAGCAGCTGCAAGGGTATGTAAATTAATTATGGTAGGATTAAGCTCCACTGCCTTTTTAGCATTTCTAACGGCTTTATCACCATCTCGATACTTTTCATCCATGCAGGTAGAATAAATCCACGCCAAATTATTATAGGCGAACGAATAGTCCGGGTTAAGATATATTGCTTTTTGACAATCATTTATCGCCTTTTCATATTCATGCATATGGTAATACGAATCAGCGCGCCCGATTAAAGCAGCTTCACTTTCATTCTTATTTTCTATCGCAACAGTAAAATCTGAAACTGCTTGATTAAAGCATCCTTTCAGTAACCACAATTCTGCTCTAACCAAATAGGCTTGATAGAAATTAGGGTTAATTTCGATCACCTTATGATAATCTGATAGAGCCTTATCAAGCTCTCTCTTTTCTTTCCAAATGGAACCACGGTTAATATAGGCCTTAATATATAATGGTTCTAAATCGATGGCTTTCGTAAAATCGGCTAAGGCAGAATCTAAATTTTCTTTTTTCAACCAAGCCAATCCTCTGAAAAAATAAATATCTGGATTGGATGGGTAGGATTCAAGCCCCCAGGAATAATTTCGTATTGCTCTATCATAATCCCCTCTGTCAAAAAATCGATGCCCCCTTTCTACGTCTGCTTTTCCAGGATTGCATGCAAAAAACAAACACATCATTAAGGGATAAATTAACCAACACAATAACTTTTGAGCACATTTATTTCTCATTTTTGTCTCCCATCTTCACAAGGGTAGCTTGTGTAGCCATCACCAAATAAATTCCCGAGAAGTGATGAAATATATGCAATCGGCATTGTCGGAATGTTGACAAGCCAGTCTGGAAGTCCGTTTGCACGCAAATTATCTACTATCCCATCATGGAGATAACCCATATCATGCATACCGGGAATGTAATTTTCTAATAACGCCCCGATGCCTTTCCCGGGCTCAATCAGTGAACCATATCTTCCGATATAATATGGTGCACCTTCAGGTCTGAACCAAACCAATCCTCTCGGATCCACCCAATTCGCCGGATTATTGAGGACATACGCATACAGATTCATCCCGCCAGCCAGCCCAATGGGATCAGCAGTAACATACCGCCCGGATTCCGGATCATAGAACCGGTTCCAGTTATAATGCAGGCCGGTCTCTTCATCGAAGTACTGGCCCGGAAAACGGAGGTTGTTCTTGACCGTCTCCGTCCGGATCTGGGCCTTGCCGAACGGCAGATAGGCGGCCTGCCAGACAACTGCGCCGGTGGCGGTTACCAGTTGCCGCGGGGTGCCGAGATGGTCGTTGATAAAATAATAAGTGCCGGGATGGGTCTGGTATTCCCGCAGGGCTGCCGGTTCTCCGTCAAGATATATATACTCCCTGAGCAAGGCGCCATCAACAAGTGTTTCGGCAATAAGCCGGCTGTTCAGGTCATAGAGATAATGGATGGTCGTATCACCGACGGTCTTGCGGATCCGCCGGTTGCTGCTGTCGTAGCCGTAAGTGGCCACGGTGCTGCCGTCCTGT
>Ga0268283_1000779_pt1 | contig 17913 bp, 12 predicted proteins | sample saktaG_13_FD_190140 | JGI IMG/M metagenome (GOLD analysis project Ga0268283, IMG submission 190140) | Saline water microbial communities from Sakinaw Lake, British Columbia, Canada - sak_2013_06_06_36m | ecosystem: Environmental > Aquatic > Non-marine Saline and Alkaline > Saline ... | reverse complement strand
TAAGTTTTTTAAAAGTTTCTATTAGTTGGATTTAAATCGTTTTGAGCGATGCTATAATAAATTCACAAACCGTGCCAAGTACTTGTTATTATTTCATGCCAAAGACGATGAAAGATTTGTTAGAATATTTAAATAACACATAATCAAGGTTTTAAAATTATATATATATTATTTTAAATAAATACTGATGTTGAAGTTGAAGAGAGGCTAAAGTGATAATGTTAGCATTTTGCGACAAAGCAATTCGCAAAATGAGATTGATAATAATAAAAATGTAATATCCCGATTCTGTTTAGGGTAGATTTATTAAATGCAATCCAATCAATCTGATACAAAAAAAGAAATCCTTTGATTTATAATGTGGATAGCACAACATGGGCTCTGGTCGAAGGTATTTAGTGTTTTCTTTAATTTGGTTTTAAAAATAATTTAGTTTTCCAGGCGGCCATATAGCTTGAACTTATAGGCGTTGAAAAGCCTGAATAATAAGTTTAACCATAACACTATTTTTTGAACCAAATACGTGCAAAAGGATTGGAAAGATAATGGCTTGTTTAATAAGATGAATGTGTTTTAAGAATTGAGGGAATTATTTGATTCAAAGCCTTAACTATGCACAATGCTCATTAGATTCTGGTTTTATTGAATTTTTTGCAGTAGGATCAATATATAGTAAGTTCAAATCAGGCAAAATATTGAAAATGATATTTGTTCTTGGTTACGAGTATAGAATGAAAGGAATTAAAATTGTTTATAGCTGGTAATCCAATTCAGAGTATGGCTTTTGAATGCAAAACCACCAAAGAAATTAATCTTTGATGGCAGTGCGGCTCAAAAACAACGAATTATTCCAACTCTTAATTCGTATTTCTAATATTCTTGTTTCTTTGATGTTTTTATGATCAATCAAATGATACGGTAAAACCATTCTTTAATAATCTGCCGCTGGGAATATTTTTGCTGATACAGATTTTAACCAATAAAAAAAATGGATGCTGTTTGAAGTGCAATAATTATTAATTCAGATTCTGTTAAAAAGTATTGTAATGCGAAAAGGTAATATAAATGGAGACAAATTGTTATGGCAAACTGAAACGATCTAATTCAAGCAAAAATTGGGTAATTGTCTAGTTATATGCAAATGTGAGGTTAAACGCTCCTGAATATAATCCAACCGGGTTGTCAAGCATTGATCCTACATTCAATGTAGCTCCCAGGTAAACAAATTGCTGTCCATTTTCAAGTATCCCGGTTCCGTTTCCAGCCTGGGGATAAGATACCCAATTACTTACTAACATGGTTTTGGAAGATTTTTGATGTACCAGCACTGCAGGGCCGCTGGGAAGTTGTATGGAAAATGCTGCATCAGGAGCACCGGTAATATAAAAAATTCCGGAGTTGGCTATTCCGCCACTCAAAATTACCGATCCACTTGTGGTGCGTATTCCATCGGGTGTAACAATAACTTGTCCTCCCTGTACTTCGGGCGAAAACTTGCCGAAGTTTAGCTGTGAAGTTTCGGTTGCTGTTAAGGCAGATATTACTTCGGCAAATGCCTGGGCTGCTACACTGGCTTGGCTGAAAGCCTTACATGAAAAAGAAATAAGGATGATTAATAAAAGTAGGTATCTGGACATAAAAATAGCTTGTTATTAAAAGGAATTGTAATCAATATTTCAATAGTATGATAATAAAAGGGTGGAATGAAAATCCATTCTCACCCTTTTTAATTTTGGCAATTTATTAGTTGTAATTAACTGTAACTTGAAAAGGAGTGCCGGAAACGTATGTGCCGGCAGCCTGGTTTGAAGCAATATTTAATGTTGCTCCTACATCAATAGTTTGTGTTCCTGCTCCACTTAAAGTTCCTGTTGTGCCAGGGTTACTTGTAAATGCCGTTACCGTCATGGTATTAGCACCTGATGTAACCGTAGTTGCAGTTGAAGGAAGCGTGATTGAGTAAGTGTAATTTGAAGTACCGGTAACGGCAAAATGAGCAGCAGATACAGTTCCTGCTACAGCTGGAAGGGTTACACCGCCAGTAATTGTACGGGTACTTGCAGGAGCGAGAATTACAGTTCCTGCTGTGGCGCTTACGGCAACATTGCCGAAATTCATGTTACCTGCATTTGTAATTGTAATCGGGGTAATAATAGTACCAGTTGCGGTGGCGGTGGCTGTAACCTGGGCGAAAGAAGTTGTTGCGAATCCAAGAACTACCAATGTGATTGCAAAAAATTTAGTAATGTTTTTCATTTGTTTGAGTTTGTTTTAAGTTATTTTTGAGTTGGATTTAATTCGTTTGAGCGATGAAAGGTAAATTTCATAAATCGTGCCACAACTTGACAGATACTTATAGAAGTAGGTAGAGGTGTTAAAAGACAAATTGCTAAATGACATATAATCAATAGTATACTTAGAATCCGGAATAGCTTACAAAATGATACATGTGAGATTTTAGATATGTTTCTCTCAAAATAATATTCTCAAATTGCGACAAGTTAAATCGCAAATTGAGATGCAAATGAACAGGAAATTGTTTTTGGAGAAAAAGGGATCTTGTAATTTAGCTTATAAAAGCTGGATATTTTATTTAAACTTACATATATTAATGGCATTCGCGAAGAACATGAGAATAAATTAATTCAAAGTTTTTGCTTCAATTTAAGTCTGAATTGTGAATGTGGTTCCACAGATTCGAGTCTCGCAAAGATTTAAATCAAAACGTCGTATTCAGAAGGTATTGATAATGTTTTTTTTGGGAACTAAGCCAGGTAGGTATTTTTGAAATAATAGCTTTAACGCTTTTGGATTAAAAGGTTTAATATAAAAATCATATAAGTAGTTGAAAAACAAAATATTAATTATATGCCAGCACTATGTTAATATTACCTGTATAAGCCGAAGCATTTTGATCCAGGTTGCTATCACCCGGATGGCATTGCAGGCTGATGGATTGGGATCCGTTTATTGCATTGGTTTCTACTCCAAGGTCGCTGTATGCCGAAGTTACCATCGCAATTTGTTGATTGTTGTCACTTGTTAGAATTGCGTTACCTAATATTAAGGAACAGGAAGCTGATTCTGCACTTTTAATTTGGATTTGCCCAAAATCAATTCCTTCCGTCTGATTCCTTTGAATTGTAAAAGATGATTGTGCAAAAGAGCTTGCACTTACCGACTCTACTACTTCCGCAAAAACATGTCCACGCACTGTCGTTTGGGCATATCCTGATGCTGAAGTGATTGTCAGGAGTGCTAAAATTAAATAAGACCAAAATCGTTTCATGACGCAAGAAATATTTGCTGAATGCTTTTTTTAATTCTGCTAAGGTAGTGACGCAGAGGAGCTGAGGCAAATATTCTATGTAATATATTTTATACCCGTCTTTAAAAGTATAGATAATAAATTAAAAAACACCTAGATATCAGCATGTTGGCGCTGATCTAGGTGTAAAATAATTATTTCATTGATGTAAGAATAATTTACGAATGAAATTTGTTTCTTGTTCTGATTTTAATAAATATATCGGTAAACCGGAGTTTGTGTAAAGTATTTATAACTTATTTTCTGGTTAATTGTAGTGCTTAATTTGTCGTTATCCCGTATTTTTCGATTTTGGCATTTAAAGTAGGTCTGGATATACCCAGCACGCGGGAAGCTTCCACTTTATTCCATTTCACCTGTGTTAATACCTGTTTGATATAAACTTTTTCAACTTCGTCTAAAGTAGTAAGTTCCGTGATTGATATTCCTGCCATAGTCTGGGAATTCTGAGGAATAGTAATGTTATCCTTATCTAAAGAACTTCCCCTTCCAACAATCATTGCCTGCAAAATTAAATTCTCCAGTTCCCTTATATTTCCCGGCCAGTCGTAGTTTTTAAGTTTCTCGAAAACCCCTTCACTAACCTGGTTAATATTTTTTTGAAGTTTACGGTTGTAGCGTTGGATAAAAAAATAGGTCAGCTCGTTGATATCGTCCTTTCGTTTACGCAAAGGCGGTAGGTCAATAGTAAATACTTTGAGCCTGTAATAAAGTTCCTCGCGAAAACGTCCATCGACAATTAGTTGTTCCAGATTTTTGTTGGTAGAAGCAATTATTCGGGCTTTTAAGGGCAGAAGTTCAGGGTTTCCTGGTTTTTCAAATTCCATATCCTGCAATATTCTGAATAGTTTTACCTGGAAATTATCGGAAAGATTAGATATTTCGTCCAGAAATATAGTGCCTTCTCCTACAGATTCAAATTTCCCTCGTTTGTTTTCTTTCGCGCCTGGAAATGCATCTTTTTCATAACCAAAAAGTTCCTTTTGAAGCATATCGTCATTTAAGGCTGAGCAATCGATAGTAACGAAAGGGAAATCGCGGGTAATACCGCTATGATGAATAAGCTTTGCAATCAATTCCTTACCGGTACCTGTTTCGCCAGTGATAAGGACATTGATTCTGTTTAATGAAATGCGCCCTATATTCTTGAAAATTTCCCGCATCACAGGAACTTTCCCTATCAGGGAGTTTTCTTCGATCATTTTCCTGGTATCACGGGTAAATGGTTGTGATACACTAAGATTTTGTTCGCTTATTTCAAGCGTTCGTTTTATGACTTCAATTAATTCTTTTGAATGTATTGGCTTTTCAATAAAATCTACCGCTCCAAGTTGTATTGCTTTAATGGTAAGTGCAACATCACCATGACCAGTTAGGATAATAATAGGAAGTAAAGGTTGGTTTTGCTTAATAATACTCAGCACTTCTATTCCCGACATTCCCGGCATCATATAGTCGGTAAGCACAAGATCAACTTGTGATGTTGCCAGTAATGTGATACCTTCTTCGCCGCTGGTAACTGTAAAAACACGATAGCCTGCCTTGGTGAGAGTTTGCTTCAGTATCATTAGGATCATATTGTCATCATCAATGACCAATATTGTTTTCATAGTAATAATATAAGTTTAATTTACTGTTGTGGAAATACCTTCATTTGAAATGAGGTGATAAATTTACAAAATGTTCTTTACCTTTTACAAAATGTTGTAAAAATATATTACTATTTTATTTTTATTGAACACATTGATTTAGGTAGAATTCCAGTGGCGAAAAAACATATTTGATGTTTTCGGGAATCATAAAAATAAAGTTATCTGACTTAAAGATAAGCTAATACGTTGTCAATAATATTCCACTCATCACTATAGTAACAAGAACAACAAATCCGGACCCAATGGCAAATCCACCCCAAACCTTTTTTTTCTTGATAGTGTGAGCCGTTTTTGTATAACCTTCATAATAGCTTTGATTTTCCATTAGTTTCGGATCTTTGTATCCGAGGCTTTTCATTGAAGGATGAGTGGCAGAACAAGCTATAGCCGGAATTACTCCTAAAGGAAAATACAAACTGGTGATCATTGTGCCAATTGCTGCTGGCTTATATCCCTTATAATTAAGAGTGGCATCGGTTACGCCCAACATAAAAAGACTATCATTCGCCGGACTGTTATCTAATACAGGCATTTCAGCTTCTGACAAATATATAATAATTCCGCTGCTGTACTTTAAGCTGGTTGCTTCTATACGCAAAAGATGCGTTGTATCGAAACTGTTTTCAGAAATAAAAGTAATATCTTTAGTGTTAAGCTTAAGGATCCTGCCTTTTATTTCCCCGCCCGATTTAAGCTTGATTACATCCTGGGCTAAAACAACTGATATTCCGCTTAGTACTAGAAATAAAATCACAAGTGTATACTTCATTATAGGTTCCTTAGTTGCGTTCAAAATTAGATAAAATTAATCATTGATTCCGACTGGTTTTATTTTTTTATTTAGTGCTATTCCTCACTTGTTTAGCGTACTTTTGCCGATGATATCCTTGCATGTGAAATAATAGATCAAGGTATAACAATTCATGAGATTCGGTTGGTATTCAGTTTAATAACTTAAAACAAAATTATGGCAAGAGCACGTGAAACTTTTGGAAAAAGGGAAAATCGCACTAAACAAGAGAAAAAAAGAAAAGAAAAAGAAGCAAAGAGGCTTGACAAGAAAGATGGCAGGGATGGCAATAACCTGGATGAAATGATTGCTTATGTTGATGAATATGGAAGAATATCCTCCACACCTCCCGATTTAACCAAAAGAGTAGTGATCAAGGCCGAAGATATACAGATTGGAGTTCCGAAATATATTGAGCCAGGCGCTGGCGAAGTCATCCGCACTGGCATAGTCGCTTTTTTCAACGATTCAAAAGGTTACGGTTTTATTAATGACACGCTATCTGGTAAAAGTGTTTTTGTTCATATTAATGGGCTAGAAGAGCCTATCAAGGAAAACAATAAGGTTACATTTGAAGTTGTTGATGGTCCCAAAGGGCCTAATGCTGTAAATGTCAAACTGGTTAAATAATAATTTCTTCTTCCGGTTTATTCATAAACTGCCAGCCATTCATTTGGATCTGGCAGTTTTTACGTTTAATATAAAAACAGTGATATAAAAAAGAGAATTCCACATCTAATAGCTTATTATTAACTAGTTTTATACTGTCAAATAATTCTATCACTGACCTATAGTTTCTTTCCTGATGAAATATATCTGCTTACTTGTTATTACACTCTTCACATTATTATCCTGTAAGAAGACAGATGTTCCTGAACCATTGGAAACAATTCATGTTGTAATTATACAGGGATGCAGCAATGCCAAATTATTGTGGCAACCAATAACCGGATATTCCGATTCAGTTGTGGAGTTTTCAGTATTTTTAGATGATAGTCTGATTGCCGATCATTTAAAATCCAGGCAGTTTAATATTAAAAATCTTTCAGAAAATAAATCGTACGATGCTAAAATTGAGGCATTTGTTATTGACAAGAAAATTGCTGAAAGCTCATTTCAATTTACAACACTTCAGAATCGGCCACCACTTGAATTTGATATTACTGAAATAGCAATTCAAAAAACATCTGTTGGGTTGGCATGGACCGAGTCCATAGATCCTGAAAACAATGATATCGTTTATGATATTTATCTCAATGGTCAGTTAAAAACGAATGGAATTAAAGCATTGACCTGCACGATAGATGGATTAATTCCCGGGAGCTATACGGGCGAAATTAGAGCCAGGGATTCTGCCGGAAATACCCAGAAGTCAAATTTTGCTTTTAAAACTATTTTGGTTGATAAAAGTATACTTGTGCACAGGTTTATTGAATACGAGGGATACAAGCGCGATTTTGCTTATTATTTGCCATCATCCTTTGACTCATCAGTCAGGTTGCCACTTGTGTTTGCATTACATGGCGCAAACGGAAATGCCTGGAATGAAATCGGATCCTCGTATTACAAAGCTATAGCCGACAGGGAACGATTTGTTCTTCTAATGCCCCAGGCATTGTTAGGCTCAGTTTTCGGAGAAACATTCTACCAGTGGAATGCACATTATATTTTTCCATGGGATGACGTGAGTCTTCTGAATTACCTGATAGATTTCATGTATACAAAATATAATATCGATTTAAGCAGAGTCTATATCAGTGGTATGTCGAATGGCGGCTTTATGGCTTTTTTCGCAGCGCGGGGTCTTCAGAACAGGGTTGCTGCAATTGCTCCGATTTCGGGCTTGATTTCACTTAATGTATTTGCCAACTATTCATTATACAGGCCTATTCCATTATGTTATATGCATGGGACAGCAGATAATATTGTGAAAATTGATAGTTATCCTTCTGCAGATTCTATAATTAGTTTCTGGATTACCAACAACAAATGCAACCGAACTCCACAGGTAACGCAATTGCCTGACATTGCTGATTATGATAATTCAACTGTCACTTTGTATCAGTATGCCGGCAAGACGACAGACTCTGAAATTGAATTTTATAAAATCGTGGGTGGTGGTCATTCGGTTCCGGGAGTTGAGCCCGGAGCGAATATGGATATCAATGCCTGTGAGGTAATCTGGTCTTTTTTCAGCCGACATTCTTACCCGAATCATATTCAAGGCAAAATTGTCGACCTGCGATAAAAATCACGACCTTTGTAATCTCAAACCAGATTAGCAGATTCAATTGAAAGAATGTTTTTGTTTCAGAACTCTAATCCAAGGAACTTTCCATGAAACCTTGATTGTAAAAATAATTGAGGTAACAATTTGAAAATCAATAATTGATATGGTAAACAGTAAAATCAACATACATATAATTGGTGGCGGTAATTTGGGCGTATCTTTAGCAATAGGATTATCAAAATTTTCTTCCAGCTCCCAAATCACAGTTACCCGTCGAAATATTCAACAAATTCAGTATCTTGAAAAGTTGAATATACGTGTATCATCAGATAATAACTTTGAAATCGACCAGGCAGACATTATTATACTTACTGTAAAGCCGTACCAGGTTGATACTGTTTTAAATGAAATCCTGCCTCATATTTCTAACAAAATCCTGGTTTCAGCAGTTACAGGGCTAAGTGTAGATGCGCTGGAGAAAAAAACCAATCATAAGCTTTCCATTGTTAGGATTATGCCAAGCATTGCAGCTCAGTTTGGCGAATCTGCGACTTGTATCTCTTTTTCAGAAGGTAGCCATGATGCAGGTATGAAAGTTTCCGAATTATTTGATCTCCTAGGAACAGCCCTGATTATTGAAGAAAAACTGATGGACGCAGCTACAATTATGGCATCATGTGGAACTGCATATGCGTTGCGGTATATCAGGGCAGCTATGCAGGCCGGTATTGAAATTGGATTTGACTCACAAACTGCCCTGGCAATCGCCTCACAAACGGTGAAAGGTGCTGCAAGAATGACCCTAGACGAGAAAATTCACCCTGAGCAATTAATAGATCGTGTAACCACCCCAAAGGGATGCACCATTGTTGGATTAAATGAAATGGAGCACCAGGGATTCAGCTCTTCTTTGATAAAAGGAATTAAGACTTCCTTTGATAAAATCAAGGAAATATAAGAGATTCAGATTTCGACTATCTTCTTATCTTACTGATTTCTATAGGATTAAGCTCTGGTTCAAAGACTCCTGTAGTATTATTTAATTTTCTCACCTTTCCCCGTGGATTTTTTCTGTATCAATGTAAATTGAAGTATGTCATAATGGCATATAAGTATGAAAAAGTATTGACAAAACGACATAAATTTTTAAGATTCTATTACTGGCTTGTTTGTTGATCAATATGATATATAATAATTCCATTAAAAATGAACTTCAACAATTATACAATCAAAGCGCAGGAAGCTGTTCAGCAAGCTCAGCAGATTGCAACAACCAATCAGAATCAAGCTATTGAAACTGCACACCTTGTTAAAGGTATTATGGCAGCAGATGATAATGTGCTCCTTTTTCTTACCAGTAAACTGGGAATTGATTTCAATACTTTCGAGAAAGGAGTCGACTCTATAATTGGCAGTTATCCCAAAGTACAGGGAGGAGAACAATTTCTGTCTAACGATGCTTCCAATGCACTTCAGAAGGCAGAATCCATGATGAAAGATTTTGGAGATCAATTTATAACCATTGAACTTATCATTCTTGGAATATTTGCGTCGAACGACAGTGTTTCGAAACTTATGAAACAACTCGGTGCTAATGAGAAAGATCTAAAAGCTGCTATTACCGAACTGCGAAAAGGCTCATCCGCTACCAGCGCTACCGCCGAAGATACATACAATGCCCTTGCCAAATATGCCCGCAACCTTAACGACCTGGCACGGAAAGGCAAACTCGATCCGGTAATTGGTCGCGATGAAGAAATAAGGCGTGTACTGACAATACTTACCCGGCGTACAAAAAACAACCCTATCCTTATCGGAGAACCTGGTGTCGGTAAAACAGCTATTGCTGAAGGAATAGCACACCGAATCGTAAGTGGCGATGTACCTGACAATCTGAAAAATAAACTTATTTTCTCACTTGATATGGGTTCGCTTATTGCAGGTGCAAAGTACAAAGGTGAATTTGAGGAAAGGTTGAAAAGTATTGTAAAAGACGTTATATCCTCCGATGGCGATGTGGTTTTATTTATCGATGAGATCCATACCCTTGTCGGTGCCGGAGCTTCGGAAGGAGCAATGGATGCAGCCAATATATTGAAACCTGCTCTGAGCCGTGGCGAACTTCGTGCCATTGGCGCAACAACATTGAGTGAATATCAGAAATATTTTGAAAAAGATAAGGCTCTTGAACGTCGTTTCCAGGTTGTTATGGTAAATGAACCTGATACACTGGATGCGATTTCTATCCTTCGTGGATTGAAAGAACGCTACGAAACCCATCATCAGGTGCGGATTAAAGATGAAGCTATAATAGCTGCTGTAGAACTTTCGCAACGCTATATTATAGACAGATTCCTGCCAGATAAAGCTATTGACCTTATTGATGAAGCTGCTGCCAAACTCAGGTTAGAAATTAACTCGGTCCCCGAAGAACTGGATGAAAAAGAACGTCGTATCCGTCAGCTTGAGATTGAGCGCGAAGCTATAAAACGTGAAAAAGACGAGGTTAAACTAAAACAACTTAACGAAGAGATTGCCAACCTCGATGAGGTGCGTAAAGCATTGAAATCGAAGTGGGAAGCCGAACGTAACCTGGTTAATGGAATTCAACAACAAAAGAAAAATATCGAATCCTATAAATTCGAAGCCGAACAAGCCGAACGCGAGGGCAATTATGGTTTGGTAGCTGAACTTCGTTATGGCAAAACCCAGGAAGCCGTTGCAAGACTCGAACAATTCAAAAAAGAACTTAACCTTATGCAGGTTAACTCTATTTTAGTGAAAGAGGAAATTGGTTCGGAGGAAATTGCAGAAGTTGTTGCACGATGGACTGGAATTCCGGTAACGCGAATGCTTCAAAGCGAACGTGAAAAGCTTTTACATCTCGAAGACGAACTTCACAAAAGAGTGATTGGCCAGGATGAAGCAATACAGGCAATTTCGGATGCAATTCGCCGCAGCCGGGCAGGATTACAAGATGCAAAACGCCCGATGGGTTCTTTTATTTTCCTTGGAACTACTGGTGTTGGTAAAACCGAATTGGCTAAAGCCCTTGCCGATTATATGTTTAATGATGAAAATGCATTGGTTCGTATCGATATGAGCGAGTACCAGGAACGACATTCCGTTTCGCGACTGGTTGGAGCGCCTCCGGGGTATGTTGGGTATGATGAAGGTGGTCAGCTGACAGAGAAAGTTCGTCGTAAACCTTATTCCGTTGTTCTGTTTGATGAAATGGAAAAAGCGCATCCTGATGTATTTAATATCTTGTTACAGGTTCTCGACGATGGCCGATTGACCGATAATAAAGGCCGTACCGCTGATTTCAGGAATACCATTATTATCATGACATCCAACATCGGATCTATGTTAATACAGGAAAAGCTAAAGACGATCAATGAATCGAACAGAGAAAAAGTATTGGATCAAACCAGAGATGAAGTTTTTGATTTGCTGAAAAAGACGATAAGGCCTGAGTTTCTAAACCGAATCGACGAAGTAATCATGTTTACTCCACTTACCGAAAATGAAATAGCAAAAATTGTCCGCCTGCAATTGAAGAAGATTGAAGAAATGCTTCTTGCCAATGACATTCATTTAGAAGTTACTGATGATGCAATTCAGTTATTGGCAACCGAAGGTTTTGATCCGCAATATGGAGCTCGTCCGCTAAAACGGGTTTTGCAACGTGAAATTCTTAACAAACTTTCGAAAATGATTCTGGCTGATGAAATCAAAAAGGTTAAAAAAATCATAGTAAGTGTAAAGGATGATCATCTGGAATTCACGAATTAAATCAAGAAGATAATATTTATCAGCAAAATAGAAAATAGGATGGTAGGCTGCTATTCTATTTTTTATTAACTATTTTCTATTTTTTACCTTGAGCGAAGCTGAAGAGAACTATTTTTCCTTAACTAATTCTCGGGCGATCCCTGGCTTATCCATATCTTCACAGTAGTAATCTGGCAATCAGATAATTTGTTGCCATTTTGAGGCATAGCTTTATATCCGGTCAAATGGCTTATCGTGCCAAAGAACTTCCCGTTATCAGCAATAGCCTTAACACCTGAATAGGTTGCAAGGTTAATTCCACCGCCCGGAGCTGCTCCGCTATGGCATCCCTGGCAGTTATTCTGAATAAGTGGTTTTATATGTGTTGAATATTTTACGTTTGTTGTATCGCAGGCGCTTTCGATGCAACTGTTGTTTTTTGCACCCTGGCCGATCCATTTCGAAATTGTTGCTAACTGAGTACTGGTCATAGGTGCTGCAGGTGCAGGAGGCATATTATCTTCACCGGTATTTACCATAGCTCTGTAAACTTTACTATTGGTTGGATTACTTACACTTATGCCTCCCGTTGACAAAATACCAGAATAGCTGTTAAGATACAATCCTTTTTTGTGCGTAATTGCATCATGACAACCACTTAATGCACAACTGGATTGAAATATTGGCAGAACCTGCTGCACAAAATATACAGTATCCTTACTGCAGGTTGTTCCGGTGGTTCCCCCGTTGTTATTGTTTCCTGTTGTATCAATAGGAATTACAATGCCAAGAAATTCAGGCTCGTGTTTGCATGAGTAGGAGAGAAGTATTGACGAAATGAAAAGTGCCGAAATTAAAATCGGGAATAGAATGCGTTTCATCAAAAGATCTGGTTTATATATATAAACTTCGATAGTATAAAAATGTTGCAAGCGAAATCCTAAAAAGTGAAAATTAATCTATTTAAATTTAATCTTCTTGGCAGCAAAAGCACTCATTTTTATCAGCAACCACCCGTGACTAAAGCGATTTATCTGGGTGCTTCCATACTCACGATCGCGGTACCTGATAATTATTTCAGTAATCTTCAGGTTAAGTTTGGCAGCACCAAATATCAGGTCGAAATCTCCGAAAGGATCGAAATCTCCGAAATAATGGCGGTTACGGGTTATCTGATCGTAATCTTTTTTGTAAAGTACTTTGGTGCCGCAAAGTGTATCTTTCAGCCGTTGTCCCAGTAAATAGGTGAAAAACATGCCAAAAAATTTGTTTCCCAGTAGGTTCAGGAAACGCATTGCGTTTTTGTCCATTGGATATACCAATCGGCTGCCATTAATAAATTCACCTTTGTTGTAACGTAAAGCATCATAAAATTTTGGTAATTCTTCAGGAGGCATGGTGAGATCGGCATCCAGTATCATTAAAATTTCGCCTTTGGCTGCTTCAAATGCTTCACGAACTGCATTTCCTTTTCCTTTGCCGCTCTGCCTGAGCACTTTAATATCTTTATCGGGATACGCTGCTTGTACTCGAAGCATTTCTTCGAACGTGCTATCGGATGAATGACCTTCAATAAATACAAATTCCTGTTGCGTTCCAAACGGAGGAGTACGTTTTACGGCATTTTCAATATTTCCTTTTTCGTTACGGGCAGGTACCACAATGGATACACTGTATTGCTGATTGTCACTTAGTAAAGGTCTGGCAATAATAAGGTTAACTAAATCGAGACGGCTGAATATGGGAAGATTAGCCAGGAATTTATTAAATATAAGATTGATGATTGGGATATATTTCGGGAACATCAGTTTCCTTTCAATCTTAATCACCTGGTATCCTTCCAGTTCCAACAAATTGCATGTATCTCCGTTCGAAAACCAGTTTTGCGCCGGCTGTTTAAGTTTTAGCCGGAAGAATTCACCCGAACGTAAAATAGGTTCCCACAGATAGTTGTATTGAGAAATCACTATCCTTGTTTGTGGATGACAAAGTTTTTTTATGTTATGAAAAGCAGTCTGCACATCCCACAAGCAGTTTGTGAGATCAGAAAGTATGATATAATCGAATATTTCGTCTAATTGTAGTTCTTCAACATCATCAACTTTGAATATAAGATCAGGATATCGTTTGCTGGCTGTTTCGATGTGAGATGGCGCAAAATCTATGCCTACTCCGTATGATGGTTTCGTGGTATGGAGTAAATTACCATTACCACACCCGATTTCAAGCACTCTTTTACCTTCCGGAATAATTGACGCTATATAACCTTCAAGCGATTTATGGTAGAAACGGTTCATCCTTTCCCATTTACTCCGAGAAGCAGCAGTTTTTGTATAAAAGTTCCTGATATTCTCTTTCTTCATGCAAATGGTTTCTAAATGTAATAATTCAGCAAAACTACAAAAAGAAATTTGCATTATGGTTTCTTTACGATCGGATTACTAAGGATGACAAGCTTTTTTAATTGACAATCCTGATTTCAACAGAAGAAATATTGATGTTGTATTAAGGAATGACGGAATGATAGATCACTTAAGAAATCTAATATTTACTTGAATTGCCAGGCCTGACATTTGATTTTCGGGAAAAAATCGGATATTTGTATTTCTGAAGCACATTTATTTCTATAGAGTTTAATTATGGCAAAAAATACCACAAATCCACAAAATCAGAAGGTTATTTCTCCAAATGCTAATAAAACAATTCCATCACAGGGAGCCAAAGATTTATTAACGTCGATGGATGCATTTTTCGATAAGCGACTTTCCTGGTTGATCTGGGTGATTTTAGGAATAACATTATTTTTTAGTTTATTACTTTTTGATTCACGCGTCAGTTTATCTGGTGATGATTCATTTTATATAATCAGGGCTTCTGATTTTATTCATTCATTTAAATACCCGGCCTTCCAGGGACCGTTGTACCCAATCGTTCTATCGCTGTTTGTCGCCATTTTTGGTATCAGCCTCGTTCCTTTTAAAATTATGTCCCTGTTTTTTGTAATGGGATTCATGTACCTTTTCTTTATAGCCTTTCGTTCGAGGATACCTTCTACTTTGCTTGTTATCAGCTTATTGGCAATGAGTGTTAATTCGTTTGTTTTGTATTATGCCAGCCAAACCTACAACGAAGCATTTTACCTTTTCATGCAGATCGTTTTGGTGTTGGTTTTCTTTAAAGGTTTTGTTGATAACGAACAGGAAGTTACCTTTAAAATTGATTTGAAACGACATGCTATACTGGCAGTAAATTTGCTGGCTCTTGCACTGACAAAAAATGCAGGATATTCTGCTGTTATTGCTGTGCTTGGTTATTTTTTATTGCAAGGGCAATGGAAAAATATTTTATACTCAGTTGCAGCTTTTGGAATAGTAATGATTGTTTTTCAGGGTGTTAAATACATGTTATGGAGCGATGGCGGCTTGCAGTTTTCATCACAGGGATCCAGCTTGATGAATAAGGATTATTACAATCCGCAGGCAGGTAAAGAAGATTTTAGCGGGTTCGTTACGAGGTTGATAGATAACTCTAACCTGTACCTTTCAAAACACTTTATGTCAATGCTTGGATTCCGGAAAATTGTTCCGGCTATGAGTGTAAGCTCTTTGGTGTCTGTATTGATTTATATGCTTTCAATAGGTTCATTGGTTATTACTTTTAAAAAGAACAAATACCTTTTCTTCACTGGATTGCTGACTGGTTCATTCCTTTTGATTTCCTTTTTAATTTTACAAACCAAATGGGATCAGAATCGTTTGATAATTCCTGCTATCCCTATGTTGCTGTTAATGATAAGTTCTTTTTTGTATTATATATCAAGCATTAAAAATTATAAATTCTTGCAAGTTGCGGTGCCTGTACTGGCGCTGTATATTTTCTTTCAGAGCCTGGCAGTAACTGCTGGAAGTGTAAAAGCAAATCAGCAAATCAGCGGGAAGTACGGTGGACTTACTCCTGATTGGAAGAATTATCTGAAAGCAAGCGAATGGGCTGCAACAAATCTTCCCAAAGAAGCAATTGTAGCCTGCCGCAAACCGTCAATATCATTTGTTTATGGTAAAGGTCGCAATTTCTATGGAATAATGCAATTGCCAGCTTATAGTACGGATGTTTTCGTCAATAACTGGGCGAAAGAGGATTCAACGTATGTGATTTTCAATTATGCTGATTTCGGTGGTAAACAACTAAATCCGGAATTATTTAGCATGCTGAAAGAAAACATGGTAGCTATGCTTTTCGTTGGTGATACTGTTTTTTTTGCAGACAAGGTTGCCAAAAGCAACAGGAGTGTTTTTTATAAAGAAATCAATTCGGCAGGGTTTAACTATATTTCATCAGCCGGATCAGTAAAATCTATTATCAATGGAGGCAAACTGGTAAAACTGTATTATCCTGATTCTTTACTAAACTCATTGCAAAATGCAGGTGTTACGCATATCCTTACTGCGAACCTGCGGCGTAATTCCACCCAGAAAGACGGATATATTATCAACACGGTTGAGCGCTATATGGCATTTATACAGGAAAAGTATCCAATGATTTTTACAAAAGTTTCGCAGGTTGGTGATGATAATAATGAGCCTGCAACTATCGTAAAAATTGAGTATGAAAAATACGGTCGATCGGTGAAAACTCAGGTTTCAAAGTAGGGGAAAACCGAAAAGCATTATTTTGGAAAATATAACTGATACCATTAACCTATTTGCTTCTGCAATTTGGTTTTATTGGTAAGATGTTTTATTAGATTTCAAATCTATTTATTTTTATTAAAAACGTCCATATAGACAGATTGAAGATAGGCTTTACCTTGCATTTCAATTATGCTGTCAGCTTTTTTTGTAGGTTCAATATAGGAATTAGTTATTGTGCTGTATACCATTAAATTACCAGGCTTTTGAAATCCGAAACCGCCGGTAAAAGTGAAAAATGAATATGGAATATAACCCGTCGCTAAAATATTTCTACTAAATTTAAAATCATCTGAATTTAACTGGAGCTGTGCAAGTAGTGTAGCTGCAAAGTCGGTCTGTGAGGCGAGATTACTGATTACTGTATCCTGAACCTTAAGTGCACCACCAAGCCAGATCATCGGAATATGATACCGGGTTTTATCAGAATTCTCGGAATTCCCGGGCCTGGTGCTACCATGATCGGCAATAATGATTATCAATGTATTGTCCCACCATTTGCGGGTTTTTGCAGCTTTAATGAAATTGCCGATAGATGCATCGGTATAATGCAATGAATTGAGGTACTTTGAATCATCGTCGGTGCCGGCTATTACTATAGCTACAGGTGTTTCGAATGGTTCGTGACTGGTGAGGGTGAGTATTGTTTTAAAGAATTTTGTATCAGTATCTGGAGAGGCAGCAAGGCATTTATTGAAAACTACATGATCAAAGGCACCCCATTTTGATTTCAAATCGGAAGCTGGAAAATCCTTATCCGAAACCATTTTATTATAACCAGCCTGCACCAGGAACGAAAGATAGTTCGCAAACTGCAAGGTGCCACCATAATAAAATTCACTCCTGTAACCAGCTGCATTCAGCTTTTGGGGAAGAAAGGCCAGTTTTTCAGTTAGTTTAGGGTATTTCAAAGGGCTGGAACCAGGTAACGACGGGTAACCTGCCAATACAGCTGCAATTCCTTTATCGGTGCGGTCGGAAGCAGCATAAACCTGGTCAAAAAGTACGCCTTCCTTAACCAGTTTATTTAACTCTGGCATAATGCCTTGCCGTCCACCGGTAGCCTCCAGTGCCTTAGCCGTAAAACTTTCGGTAATAAAAAGGATGATATTCGGACGATTATTATTTAACAGGTTTAGCGTGGTTCCATTGCCGGCCTGAAGCGGTGCAAGCAGCTTTTCTACTTCTTCTTCGCTGTAATACAGATACTTACGGTGAAGGTCACCCGATTCACTGATTGAGAATCCCACATTCCAGATCGGATTAATCGCAGCATGATTTGCAAATTGTTTTTGTGAGAAATACGCCGAACTTGTTGATAGACTTGCAATCCCGATTCCTCCCCGCATTACCACAACCAGCAAAAGTGTAAGCGGAAATAATGCAAAAACGGCTTTATTGTTTTTTTGCAACGAACCAAGCCTTGAATCAAATATTTTATAATAAATGAA
>Ga0268283_1000777_pt1 | contig 17963 bp, 28 predicted proteins | sample saktaG_13_FD_190140 | JGI IMG/M metagenome (GOLD analysis project Ga0268283, IMG submission 190140) | Saline water microbial communities from Sakinaw Lake, British Columbia, Canada - sak_2013_06_06_36m | ecosystem: Environmental > Aquatic > Non-marine Saline and Alkaline > Saline ... | reverse complement strand
ATGTGGATGCCCAATATCATTCTCTAATTATCTTATCCCTATGCCTTCCTTTAGTACCCTACCACCCCGTATCCCCCCCTCCTACCCCCCGTCAGACCGACCCCTTCTGAGGCTGGCGGTGCTACATTCATAGCCTCACATAACTCCACAAATTTTCTCAAAAAAATTTTTTATTTTCCAGATTTTTCTTTGTAAAACATAACCACTTTAAATAAATCTTATAAAATCCTGATAATCAATCACATGTTATAAATTCAAAAGCTTAATTTTTTTATAAATATTTTTCGTATTATCAGAATATGACTTTAGAATTTTTTATAAAAAATAAATTTTAATTACTCATTAGTATTATTCATTAGTATTATTCATTAGTATTATTCATTAGTATTATTCATTAGTATTATTCATTAGTATTACTTATTAGTATTTATGCTTAAAAGCATTATAATGGATAAATCGCAAAGAGAATTAATCAACACATATCTTAGGAAAAGAAATATTGCTGCGGAACAAGATGAAAAATATTATTTTAATAAGACTGAGAGTTTATATTTGATTAGTCATCCCGAAAATTTAAATCAATTTAAATTAAGTGATGGTAGACTAAATGATAATGTTGCGACAGCGTTATTAAAATATGGTGAAGATAAGGAAGCGATGGGTAAATATTTAGGAAATGTTTCTATTACAAATGCCATGTATAATACATCATATTTATTAAACGATGATGATATATCAAACAGAAGGGAAATGGCTGAATTTATATTAAGTCATAGCACCAATAAATTATATTCACATGATCTCGCATATGTTGTAGAAGCAGCTCCAGATTTATTAACACCACAACAGATATTAGAAATGATTAAGAATCAATATACTGGAGAATATGATATTGCCATGATTATTGCAAATAAGCCAGAAATGATAGATTCTTTTGATACATCTAAATATAATGTATCAAGTATTAATTTAATATTATCAAAGAATCCTTCCTTATATGTGAAATTTAAGAATAAGTTGGAACAATATAATGAAAATGATTTAACCCAATTAATGTATAAGATGAAGGGTCAGGAATATGCTGTTAATAAAGAAAAAAGATATGAGTTAATGTTAAAGCAATTTTATTTAACGTTAATGAAATTTAATTTTTTTTATTATTACTTATTTGATAATCATAATAAGTTTAAGCCTTACGACATTGCAAATTTATTGAAAATTAATCCCAAGATGGCAGATAAGGTGGATATGAATTCCATAAGCAAGTATGATATAAAAGACATATTAATTGCTCACCCATCTTTATTTTCCAAATTAGATACATCTAAATTGGATAAATATGATGTTGTTGATATGATAAATAAACAACCTTTATTATTAAATTACTTTGATTTAAATAAATTTCACGAGAGTGATATTGTTAATATAATCAAAGCAAATCCTTCCGCAATAGATAAGTTTGATTTATCAAAAATTCAAAAATATTATTTAAGGGATATTATAATAAATAATCCAATCCTGTTGGATAAGGTTGGGGTTAATAATTTTAGTAAGTATGATATTAGGAATATATTAATTGCGCAGCCCATATTGGCGACTAAGTTTGATTTGAGTGATTTATCTGGATATGAAGTTGCTTCATTAATTACAGAACAGCCGAAGATATTAAAATATTTATCAAAAGAAAATTTAGATAAACTAGATTCATATGACATTAGGGATTTAATTATTAAACATCCTTCTTTAATAAAATATTTTGATTTAACAAAATTAAGGTCATGGGACATTAAAGATATATTATTAAAGAAGCCAAATCTTGTTGTCAATTTTGATTTTGATAAAATGAGTAGATGGGATAAAGAAGATTTGATTAATGATGTTCCCAAGATTAAACAATATATAAATAATTCTAATGGATAAATCACAAAAACAATTAGTTGACACATATTTCAGGAAGAGGGGTATTGCCAATGTTCAAAATACTTCATATGAATTTGAGGCATATGAGATATTGTATTTAATTAATAATAAAATACCGTTTGATTTCTCTTCTCTTAAGGCTGGTACAATTGCTGATATATTGGTCAAACAGCCTTCATTGGTTAATAAGCTTGATTTATCAAAAATTTCATATGAGGAAAGCAACAGTTTTGATACGACATATAAAATTAATTACATATTAAAATATCAACCACAATTAATTGATTATATTGATATATCGGGGTTTGACGGATATCATATTGCTGATTTATTAATTATTCAACCATTATTAATTGATAAGGTTGATTTAAGTATTCTTAATGATGAAAATATTACAGATATATTAAAAGAACAACCTAAATTAATAAATCGGCTTGATTTAAGTATTCTTGATGATAAACATATTTCAGAGATATTAAAAGAACAACCCCAATTAGCACCATATTTCAAATAAAATAATAGTATTTATTAAAAAGATTATCAATGGACGAGAGAATTAAAAGATTATTATATCTAGCAGAGTTTGACTATAAGAAAGACAAAAAACTCATTAAGGAAAATGCTAATGTTTTATTTGAATCAAAGCAAACTGAACAACAGGCAGCTGCGATATTAAAATTACTTGATGAAAGAACTTTAACAGATTTAATTAATAAGTTTAAGACTGTTGATTTAAGTAAAAATCAAGTATTATTACCATTAATGGCTAAATCATATTTGGAAGTTGGTAATAGAGGTTTAAATGAATTATTGATTTTATTTAAGAGTGTTTCTGAATTGATTAATGCTAATAAAATTACTACTCCACAAATTACTGATGCTGGGTATGTTGTTAACAATAAAACTTTTAGGAATTATTTAGGTTTTGCTGAATATGTTCATGGTTTAGAAGGAATGTCTAAGGGACATGCTGAGTGGAAGGGTAAGATAAATACTGATGTTGATGAGCCACCAATATTTCCTGATGAAAGTAAAGGTGACAGGACAGATACTGGAATTGAGATTTATGATGGTAATGATGTTGGTAAATGTATTAAATATAGCACAGGAGGTTTAACGGGTAAACATTATAATTTCTGTATTGGTCAGCCAGCAAATACTATGTGGCAGAGTTATAGAGATAGTCAAGTAAGCACGTTTTACTATCTGATTGATAAATCTCGTGAATTAGATAACCCATTACATATAGTAGTTATAGATATGACAAGTCAAGGTGTTCAATTAACGGATGCAAATAATGCCACAGTCGGACCGTTTGCACCACATGGCAGTATTGCTGAATTTGGAACAGATGTGGGTGCATACATGGAATATATAAGAAAAAGGGGTGTTCCTATTGATAGGCTTATTAACTCAGAAAAAACTCCTGATGAAGAGGCTGAACAATCTAAATTAGGTAGTGGGAATGATGATTTGGGTTGGTTCAAGAAATTATCATATGAAGAAAAGTCCAAGTATGTTGGTAGGGGACATTTATTGAGTGATGAGCAGTTTAATTATTTATGGGACTTTAAGAATGATAAAGGTGGTTATCATTTATTGCATCAATATGTTGACACTGGTCAGGCGATTCCTGAAGCTCAATTTAATGTATTGGTGAGTGATTAGTAATAATTAGTAATAATTAGGTATTAAGTATTTTTAACTTTCTGTAGAGTTTTCTCTCCGTATTTTAAAATGAAATGTTCATGCAAGTAAATACCTCTGCAATGTCTTTGTATTTCATGCATTGACAAATTTAGTTTTTGTCCTGCAATTTCCGTATTGGGGTAAATATCAATAAACTTTCCATATTCATCATAATGTTCAACGGTATATCTTTTAGCGAATATTGGTAAGGTACGAGATTTTCTTCTATTGGCTTTCATTATTTTTATTCTCTCATAGATATAATCAATGAGTATTTTATTTGGTATTGTTGTGAAACCAAATGTTAAGATTTCTTTTTCTTTAAACCAATAGGAATTATGGGCAAGTCTATTTTTAATTAATTTACATTCCAGTACATCATAGATTTTGCTTTTAGCAGAACCGTTAATGATGTGATAGTCTTTAAATATTTCAATTGCTGCATGTTTACAGGAATCCCAGACTTTCAATAGATTTCCTTCTTCATCATATTGAACAACCTTTATATATTTACTTTCGCTAAGTTTAGTTATGGTATTAGCATCTCTAATTCTACCTTTCCAATAGCCTGTATTATTCATGATAATATAATTATTGATTTTTTTATAGTAATGGGTCTTCTTTAAAATATTCAACAGTGTTTAATTTATCAGTATCGATAGTTTTTTGTTTAACCATTATCACATTACATATATCAAATTTTCTCATATAAATATAATTTATGAATCCATCACATTTAAATGCTAAACTTTTGGCATGTTGGTCATCGGTAGCTAAAGTATAAAAGTATAATGCTTCGCCTTTAAAGACATTTGGGTTTGTATATTTAACGATCCAATAAGATTCGTTAATTACATTTACGTATAATCTTCCTTCTTTATTAAAGACGTATTGATTATCGCCAATGGATAGTGTTATCATAAAATCATCAGGTAGGTGATGGATAGTATGTTCGTCAAAAACATATCCTCGTTTATCTAATATAGTGAAACGTGTTTTCATTGTTCATTTTTTTTAAAAGCTGCTCTCACACAATATATAATATCATCAACACCTTCTGGATTTTCATGATCATAAACTTTATCTTTCCATGCTCTTATTTCATATAAGTAAACGGTGTCAGGTTTAACTCTTTCTAATTCTTTAAACCATAAATTCATTCCACCATTGCCTTCACGACATAAAAAACTTTTAACACACCAATTAGGAACTATCCTTTTCAAAGAATTATCTTCGGTTACGAATTCAACATATTGCAAATCTTCAGATTTGCAATATATATTTTGTAAAGGCTTATTTACTATTTTAATTTCCATTTTAGAAGTTATTTCCGTTATTGGAAGGTATGATAGAATTTATATCATAATGCATACATGAACTCACATTTCCGTTATTGCTAGGTGTGTTGACGATATTAGTTTGACAAACATATTCTCCTGTAGTACAAGAATATAATGCTGTTGTAGAATAATCTCCAGCAGCAGTAACAATGTTTTGATCCTTAATTCCTATTCGTGCCTTTGGGTTGGTTATTATTTCCACATAATCGATATATGGATATTGTTTTAAAAATGTTTCCATATAATCACAATTATTACATTTGTGTGCAAATTGTGGGGGATTGGTAGGAAATACCGTTCCTGTTGGTCTAAGGTGACCGATATTGCATTTTGGGCAAAGATAATCTACTTGTACTTGTTTTACGTCTTTTCTAGTTTCTGACATTTGGTAATTGTTATTAATGATCTCTAATGATTATTTCTTTATCAATTATGATTAAATTATTTACTATTTCGTCAACTTCTTTTTTATATTTTTCAAATAATTCATCGGTAATTCTAATAACGCTCCCACGTCCACATTTACAGGTATATAATCGATATGGGGGCATCGTTGCGCAATAATATTCATATTCTTCTATAATTTCACCACAGTGATCACAGATCATAATATTAATATTTTCCTTCATAATGTATATGCATTTAAACTTTTATCCAACACGCCTTTCACGTCATAAATGATTGAACTTGGGAGGGTTAAATGATCGTAGTTATATGTTAAAAATTCATCATGAGCAACGGCAAGGATAATAGCATCATAAAATTTATCGTTTTTATTTATTAACTCTATCCCATATTCGTTTTTAACCTCAACAGGATTGGCATAATTGTCATAAATATCAACATGAGTATTGTAAGACAATAATTCATTATAAATGTCTATAACTCTGCTATTTCTAATATCCGTACAATTTTCTTTAAAAGTAATCCCTAAAATTAATATGTTAGCATTATCAACTCTTATATGATTTTTAGCCATTAATTTAATTACTTCCGTAGCAATATATTTTCCCATGCTGGAATTTATTCTTCTGGCTGCCAATATTAATTCTGGATTGTAGCCGTATTCTAAAGCCTTTTGAGCTAGATAATATGGATCAACGCCAATGCAGTGTCCACCAACCAAACCTGGCTTAAATGGCAAGAAATTCCATTTTGAACCAGCAGCCTCTAAAACATCGTTGGTATTAATGTCCATGAGATTAAAAATTTTTGCAAATTCGTTAATGATTGCAATGTTTATATCTCTTTGTGTATTTTCAATTATTTTTGCTGCTTCTGCTACCTTAATTGAAGATGCTTTAAAAGTTCCGTTAAGCAAGACTGAGTTATAAACATTATCAATAACAGTAGCAACTTCTGGAGTTGAGCCACTGGTAATTTTTTTTATTTTATCTATGGTGTGTACTTTATCACTAGGATTTACACGTTCTGGTGAATAACCAACAAAGAAATCTTTATTGAATTTTAATCTAGATGCATTTTCAATCATTGGCACACATTCATCTTCAGTGGCACATGGATATACGGTTGACTCATAAACAACAATATCTCCAATAGAAATTACTTTACCAACATCATGAGATGCTATTAATAATGGTCGCATATCTGGGTGATTATATTTATCAACAGGAGTTGGGACGGTGACAATATAAAAATTTGAATCTTTGATATCATTTAAATCATTGGTACAGTATAAGCCAACTTTATCATCGTTTGATGGTTTTAGTACCTGCTTTAATAATCCCTCATCTACTTCCAGAGTGCGATCAATGCACATATTTAACTCATCGACTCTTTCTTTATTAATATCGATTCCAACCACAGAATATTTTGTGGCGAATAGTCTGGCTAATGGCAGACCGACATAACCTAGTCCAATTATAGCAATTTTCATTATTTAATACGTGTACGTATTTTCTCGATTAAATCTCTATTTTCCCGCATGAAGGTACTATTTTCTTTAATTAAGATATTATTTTTCTTTATGTTTTTTCTATTTAAAGAAATTTGTCTAATTGCGAAGATTAACACAATTATGTTTGTTAGTGAGAGTAGTGTGTAAAGAATGTCCATTGGTAATAATGATTATAATTTATTTGTTAATATTATTTGATTATTTTATCTTTTAAATTGTATGTATTGAGGTACTTTTGGTATATAGTCTGTTCCCCAGAGGTCTGAAGTTATCATTAAGTCAGCTGAGTGTCTATTGCAAGCAACTGGAATATTATGTATTCTACATTGACGTAATAGCATTTGAATATCTGCTTCATGTGGATTTGCTGATAAGTCATCGATGAGGAAAATACATAAATCAATTTGACCAGTTACAACAAGTGCAGCGATTTGGGCATCACCACCCATCGGACCGGAGTTAAATCTTGTTAGATGAATTATTTGAAAACCATTTGATGAGTTCATTACATATTCATGTAATGCCTCTTCGATTAATTTGCCAGTAGTACCTGTGCAATATAAGTCATTGTTTAGTAACACATCAGCATTATATTTCACCCACTCAATCATATCTTGTTTACGTTGGTCATGGGCAATAAGTGCAACTCTTTTATTTTTCATTTATTTTTTTCTGTAAAGCTACATAAAAAATAAATGATTTGCAAACACTTTTTTATTTTTCCAATTGTTTTTCTAAAATTTTTGCCATTTCATATAATTTATGTACCAAAGAATTTTCGTGGATTTTCTCAACGATTGTATTTCCGTACATTTCTTCAATTGATGATTCTCCGTACATTTCCAAAACGCTTGATTCTTCATTCATATAATTGATTCTAGATTTGTCGAACATCTTTTCAACAACACTATAATTTCTCATTTCCTCAATTACTGAAAACCCATGCATTTCATCAACTTTTGACATATGGTTTAACCTATCTGCTTTGGACTTATTATACATTTCCTCTATATTTGCATCGCCTTTAAGCGCAACAATACGTGCATGATCATACATTTCACATACTTTTGCTCTTCCATACATTTTCATTACTTTGGTATAATTATACATTTTTTTTATATGTGCAAATCCGCACATTTCTAAGATTTTGGCACTATCTCTCATTTCATCGATTACCGTATCATCAGTCATCATACTGATTTCTGAACTACAGCAAAATAGTTTTATTCTTGCATTATCATACATTGCAAAAATAACAGAATTTTTTACTTCATCAATAACAGCGCATTTACTTAAAATTGCACCCTCGTGTAACAATATTGTTTTACGTCCTTTAATTATCATTGAGGAAATAATTATTTTTAATTTCTCCAATATATTTTTTTTGAAATCATTGTCAAACCATTCTGGTACATAGATTTCATTAATGTATAAAGTATAGTCATTAACATTATCAAGTCTATCTTTTGGGAGGAATGTTGCTTTAAAATATGAATCTTTCTTATCATCAAATGAGATATATTTCCCAATTAAATCTTTATGGGATGTGGCAAATACGTCATGAATAATATCACCACTATTTTTTATTAGTATCAAATAAAAATTTTCCATAATCATATGTGTTTCATGTATAAATACTGTTTATTTATCATTAAGTTTTCATGTTTTTTTATAAAACATTGCAATTCTTGTTAATATATATTATATTTGAGTTCTAATAATATAAAATATGTTTGATATGAATGATAATATGCGTGTAATTGAATCTGCCGCTACGCAAACCACTGGTACTAAGGAAGATATTGAATTATTTAACGAATTAAGACTTGCATTAGAGTTAATGGATAATGATAAATTTAACTTAATGAAAGGTGAAATAAATAACATTATTAATTTCGGAATTTCCACACCATACCCACACGGATTGCCTGTTGAGGTTGGAACATTATTTTATAATGTGAACATGAATTATGATATAAACATTAAAGAAAGTTCACAATGCGTGTATGATATGGAAAGATATTTTGATATAAAGATAATTAAGAATTAATTATATAGGTTTTCAATTTCTTCTTGAATAATATTTTCCAGTTTCATTTTTTTTCTAATTTGTTCAACTTGTTCTGGAGTAATTCCAGCATTTTGAATTGCTTCATTATTTTCTTCAGTAAAGTCACGAACAAATGAACCAGATTTAAAATAAAGCAATCGATCCAATCTTACACTAATTGGTGCTCCCATAATAGGTCTTCCAGTTTCTGGATTTACCATTGGTTTATAATCAGCACCAAGTTTAGGTTTATTATTATCAAAAATTGTTATTATGTTAGCATCCTGTCTATCATATCTACCTCTTTGATCATCAGAGGTAGAGCCAGCATAAACTAATTTTTTTCCGTTTGCAAATCTAATTGAATTATCGGCTTTGATAAAGGTTACTGAATGAAATTTACCACTATTGATGATATCTTTCATTTCTTGAACTTCTTGTGGGTGGGTTTTAAATGATAGCATAGTTATAACGTTTTGTTATAAATACTATGCGGATACTCTTTTTGTTCCCCAGCAATGTGGACATACTTTTGTACCTGATGATGAATTATCGTCACGTATTGCTCCAGCACCTAAACAATATGGGCACAATATACGTGCAGATGTTTGGGTTTCGGTCACAAAATCAGTAATGTCTTCAACAAGAGAATATAATTCATCAAATTTATTAATCTCATTCCAATTGTCGGTTGATTCCAAACCATTATTCCATCTAACATGGTATGCTGTTTTTGTAATCAACAAAATTGTTATATTATATAATTTAAATTGACAACCGAATTTTATTAGGTACGTATGGTCTTTTATTAAATCTTTCATGATTAATATTTTTAATCTACAAACCCAATAATTTTTAAACTATTTGGGTCGCAGAGCATTTTAACATCCTTTCCGTCCACATCAATATGTACGACAGTTTTTTTATTTATTTTTTTTTCTTTATGGTATGTTCTACCCTTTTTACCTGTTTTTGTTTCAACAAGGTATCCCGCATCTATACTCATAGTATTCTATTTTGTCTTTTGCCCCCAACAATGGTTAATAATATTTCATATGGTTCATATGGTTCTTGTGATAACGTTCTTTCGTTATAATACACGATATCATAGCCTCTGGTAACTAAATCATCAAAAACCGTTTGAATTTTATCCTCTTTAATTTTAATGCAAAATCTTTCGTATTTGATATATCCTTCCATTTTCCAAAATTTTATTTAGTATTAATCGACAAATGTACAAAAATCATTTGACATTATCAAGAGTTTTAGTATTTATAGTAAAAATTAGTTTGATTTAATTATAACAATTATGAATATAAAGCGAGAGATTGAGGTTTTAAAATATAAAATTAATGACCTTGAGAAGAAAATTGCAAATTTTGAGAAATTTAAAATTTCTGATGTGAAAACCGAAAATTTAAGAATATTAAAGCTGAAATATGAAGATCAACTAACCGAACTGGAATTAGGATAAGAAAAGGGTAGCTTAGTCTACCCTTTTCTTTTGAATGTATATTCGAACACGAATGCATAGTCTCTATAATATTCACTTGTAAACATTGCAGTATCATGAATAAATGCATCATAATCATTTTTATAATGATCAATAAATTTATCAATTTCTATTATTATATCTGATTCGTTTTTAATGAATCCTTTAAAGAATAATTGTTTTAGACAAACCATTGACCAAGTTTTCCAATCTGAAGATAAGTCCAAATGTTTTTCTTTAATATAATTGAATCCTATATCAAAAGTATATATGAAATATGGAAGTTGTGGTATATTTTTAATTGTCCCTAATATTGGCTGATATTTATTATACAGTTCTTGGATAAAATTAATATCTGTATTATTTACTTTATTTATTAAATCTGTCATATGCGCTTTTAGAGATTTGAATAATCTCAACTTTACCAATAAAATCTTCTAATGTTTTTGCATCTGCGTAACTCATTGCATTTCTAAGATAGTGTTGAAAATTCTCAACCCATCCATATAAATGATACTCAACTTTTCTATATCTTACAACACCTTCAGATGTTTTAAATGTATTTTTACCCATTGCCTTTTGTGCTTCTTTAGTACTCATACCTCTGAAATACTTTTTAATTGGGAATCCTTTATCAAATAAATATTCACCAATCTTTTTATTTAGCTTTATTCCATATAAATAATTATCAGCACAACTTTCTAAAGCCTTATTAAATATTGAGCCAATCATCACATAATCAGCACCTAACGCAAGTGCTTTAATAATATCAGAATAATCTTTCATACCACCGTCAGCAACAATTGCTGGTGGAAATTTAAAATCAATATCATCCTTATGATCTAAGACGTATAATAATTTTTCGTTACGAACCTCATGAATCAATGATGCCATTGGGTGTCCAACGCCAGACTGTTTGGTGGTTAAACAATTATGTACAACCATTTTATTTTCACCAACACAATAACTATGCGAACCATTAATTGTTAAATCATTAACAATTGGAGATTCCAAATAAACATTATTTTTTACTACCTTATTAAACTTAATTTTCATTTTTATGTCTTTTATATTGTCTGTTTAGAGCATTTAATATTTCAATATTTTTTGATTCACTATCTTTTATTCTAAAAACTATAAAGCCATTTTTTTGTGCAATAGCATTTTTAATCTTATCGTTTTCCATGTGATTGGGTTTTGAGTGCCAATAATCACCATCATATTCAATTAAAATTTTATTAATTAAAATATAGTCATAATGTTTTTTTTCTAATATATAATTTTTTTGTACGTCATCACCATAATAAAATTTTAAAACATTATAAAATTCAGTCTCTGGTCTTGAGGAAATTCCAAGTTTCAGCATGGAATCAATTTCTTTTTTATCGAAATGTTCTATCAATCTTTTATATATTACAAGTATTGTATTTTCAATACTAAACAATTCTTTTGTTTCCTTTAATGTATATTTATTTGGGTTAGTTTTTATAAACTTATATATTTCATATAAAACATCTTCGGAAATTCTTTTTTTATGACCATCGTTTTTATTCGACCAATAACTTTGATGCCTTTTGCAAATTCTATTAAAATTTTCATTATTTTCAATTAATTTTAATTCGTTCCAATATTTTTTAAGTGTTCTTTTGTCTATCCCATAAATTTTCTCAATATCACTAAAATTAATTTCAAACCCTATGAATTTTTCATATAAGTTTGTTAATTCTTGAATTGTAAAACCTAATCTTTTTAACCTAAAATCAAAACCATTTTTTAATAATCTATTAATATGAGTCTTTTTTTTTGCTTCATCGGTTGGCATCGTATTGTTTTTGTGATCGTTAAAATATTTAAAATAATTACCTTTGAAAAATAATGTTTCTTTTCCACATCCACATAAGCACATTGGTTTCACGTTTTTGTAATAATATTTTAAAACATATGCTTCAAATGAAATTTTGTGGTGTGACTCTACATATCTTCGTAATTTACTAACTGCTCTACCATTTTCATCTTCAATTAAAACTTTATCGATTTTGCAGATATTTGAATATTTGTTAAGCATGATATAATATTTTATATAAATACTATGGTTATACAAAAAATACCGTTTCCAATCAAATATTGTTAATCATTCTCAAAACTAATAACAACGTGTAGGTCTTCATTAATATTTTTTGCTTCAACCCAATAACAAAAATCCAAATAATTATCATCATTAATTTGATGAACATCTGAACTATTCGCCACATAAATTTTATGGTTGTCAGTACAAATCTCACCATTAACTTCTAATAACTTTTCTGATGTGGGGTATGAAACCTTTGATATAACTTCCTGATATGTTTTATTGTGTGTCAAAACCATTTCACCAATTTCCACATCTTCTATATTAATTAGACCATTATTTTTGGTTGCAATTTTTGTACCATCAACCCAACAACCACCACCATTGCCAATGCCTACACGAATATAGTCAACACAATTTTGTTCTGCATACCATGTATATGTTTTTGGATTGGCAATATTACCCACCATGATTTTAATGTCTGGTCGATGTGTTTTTATGTCTTTAGCATAATTAATAATTTTTGACATATGACCATTCGCAACATCAATAAGTATATGAGTATTTGGTTGATAGTGAGCAAAATCTCTAGTATCATGTCCATAAAATTTTGCTGGTTTATCGATGTCTTCAAATCCCAAACTAATGAAAATATTTTCATGAATATGATGTCTGTCATAGTAATTACTACTATGTTTGAGGAAGTCAATATATTTAACTGTTCTTGGTAGCGTGATGTTAATACGGTTATCAATATAATCATCAATATTATCGAGATTCACAACAGTATCCATTGGTGCTGTGAAAAGTGGTAATATTTCTGGTAAGGTAATATCTTTGTATCTGCTTGTAATTTCTGTTGAAACTGATGGCATTATTAGTATGTCATCAAAATCGAATTTTGTGTTTAAATTTTTCATAAAAATATTAAAAAAGTGTGTGTTTGCAATTAATTATAAATATCGAAATTGAATTTTAACTCTTGATTTTTAAGTCTTTAAGTCATGAATTCAGGATTTTTGAACATTCTAATCTCTATCGTTTTGTCCATAAAGGAAATAACATTTACATTAATAGTCAAACAGCACACTTCTATGTTATTCTACATCCCAAGGAATGTCGGTTGTATAATTATACGTATCGATTTCTTCTTGAAGTGCATCTACTTTTATTTGTAATGCTTTAACAATTTCGTTACGTTGGGATTCGTCAACTTGAACTTTGTATTCTCTTAGAGTTTCACTATATCCTTTAGATTCCATGCCCTCAACAACGCTTACTTCATTCCAAAATGCAATTAGTGCTTTATTTTCCGAAAGAACATAAATTTTTGATTGAATTTCAGCATTGGCTTCATTAATTGCAAATTTTAATCCGACAAGATCATTAATCTTGTTAAGAAGCTCCAGATATAATTTATTTACATCGAATTTTTCTCCGTTAAGTGAACCTGTCAAATAAGAATTTTTTTCTTTAATTTGCTGTTTTAGTTTAGTGATTTCACCAACTAAACTTTTTCTTAATTTTAACGCTTTGTATAATTTCATATTATTTATTTTTAGATTACAAATATAGTTATTTATTATTAATAAAACAAGTATTTTAAATATTAGTTTTAATTCTGAAATCAACAGACCATCCATATGGCATGTATTCGGGTTGCATGATATTAATAAAATGATTTCTCCATAGCTTTACAAAATCTATGATCTTTTCTTCTGTGTTTAGTTTTTGCATAACATAATACCCATGTTCATACATATATCTATTTTCACCTTTAAATTGTTGGGTATTTGTAATATGTTCATCGGTTAATTGTAAATATAATTTATATAGCTGAATGTAATTGAGCTTAATTAAGGCATCATAAGGAAGATTGCTATTTTCTGAAATATAAACCAATTTGTTTATTTTCACCTCTTCAGGCATCTTATTATAATTTCTAAATAATGAATGGATGTTATTCAACAACATTGAGCCATCCTTGCCGTTTTCACGTAGTTTAGCGGTATATTCGATGTTGAGTTCGTTTATTGTTTTAACTTCGTAAATTCGAGCTATTTCGTCCTTATATTCATTTGCCATTTGTTCATATTCAGAATGTTTTTTATCGTTAATTAAAACAACATCATGATGATTTTTTGATTTAAACTTTTCAGGAAAAAATTGCCTATAGCAATATGGAACAATATGATGACGTTGTAAGTCGGTTTTTATCCCACTTACAACGCATCTAGATTCTCTCATGCCACGACCAAATTCTTCATTATCTTCAAAACCATTTCCTTTTGGTACAAAATTAAATTGAATTTGTTTGTTGCCAGTTATAGCAGCCAGATTTTTATCCAAATACCAATTAGCTTTTTTTTCGCCACAAGTAAACATATGTCTTCCACTTGGATGATAAACCTTCCAATTTTCGGTATTCAAATTTTTGCTTCCAGCTTTTAAAATGTTGTTTAAACTACCCATTATAAATTTCAAAAAAACGACTATGAATCTGTATATATGTTGATCTTAAAACGAAATTATCATAATCTTCCCCAAGTGCAGATTTAAATTTGCCGATTGCAATACCTAATTCTTTACCTTGTAAGTTTGGAAGCCATGACATAACAATATCCCCATTGAACTTTTGTGAGATAACATTATTAAGTCTATCTTTTTCCTTTAAAACATATAACTTATCCATTAAATCTGCTTCAGGAAAAAACTTGTTAATAGCATCAAGATAATTATCTTTATTTCTATCAAAAGGATATTCTTTAACAATATTATTTTCAGTTAGATAATTCAAGAAAATATGATATGAACCACGTTTACGATTTCTTTTTCTATCGAGATGCTTAAGATTTTCAATTTTAAACATCTCCGAATCAAAATATTTACCATCAATTGTAAATTTAAGAATATCCTCAAGAGTTTCAAAACCTTTCAAATATCTATCATAATCGTATCCACCAAATTCAAATATTTTTTTAGCATCAGCAGACAATAAAATGTCGGCAGAATTATTTCCATTAAAATTTCTGAATTTATAGAACAAACCTTCCCATCCATAAGACAACCCAAATTTATGATAAGTTTTACCCATTATGTTACCCAATGGATCAAATGAAAAGTAAGTTTTTGCTATTTCCCAGTTACTTGCTTTTATTGGGATAAAATCAATTTGGAAATCTTTATAATCAAATGAGTGTACACCACCGTTTGAATAAACGGCTTTAGGATTAAAAGCTGTTTTGATATACTCATTCCAATTGATATTAGTATCAATATCAACTTTAATTAATAAATCTAAATCACCGTGATCTGCTTTTGTGTTATAACATTTAATAACATGACTAAACAATGCCAAATCAAAAAATACTTTAACGCCAATTTCATAACCAATTTGATTGAATTCTTCTGTGTTCTTTCTTTCTGTAAAAACACCGTACCTATTTAATGCTTTGCCTCCCATAATATATTTCTTTTTTGCAATATTACGAAAAAGAAATCACATATGTTACAAGAAATTAAAATATTTTGAAAGAAATTGTGTCGTCAATAGTTTCTGGTTCTCCAATAGTCCAATCTTGAGTTTCATCCAATTCGTCTAGTAATCCTTCAACCTTCTGAAAATCATTATCATACGCTTCCAATAATAATTCTTCAGAACTTGTAGATTCAAAATCAAACTCTAAAAGTTCATCTTCTTCATCATCGCTATAAAAACTTTTGTTATAATTAGTATTATCATAATTGTCGAGAACATATGTCCAAACAATACAATTTCCTCCAACAGTAAACTCTCCACTTAAATCTTCTGAAGAGAATTTATTTTGTATGTTTTTGAATAATTCATTAATATTCATGTGAATAATAATTTAAGGTTAAAATAATTTTTCACATAAATACCACATTACAATAAAAAAGCCAGAAAAATCTGGCTTTAAATCTCAATCACTATTGGTTCATAAACACATTGATAATCTTCATCTAAATTCGATGCATTAATAAATAAGGTATTACCAATCCTTTTAGTCCCATGACTTGAGTGAATATGACCAAAAGCATGTATTTTTGGCTTAACTCTAGTTAACACAATATCTGTTAATGAAGGAGAACCTAAATTTATACCATCATTATTTACTTCATCTAGAATACCATATGGTGGATTATGTGTAATTAAAACATCAACATTATCGGGTATTCCCTCAAAATATCTTCTTAAAGATTCTTCGGTTCTATTAAAAGCCCAATTATAAAATTCAAGATTTACTGGTGTACCATAGAAATTAATACCTTCGATTTCAATTGCTTCGTCTTCCAAATAAATAATTCCTTCTGGTATTAATGATTTGGCTAGTGTTCTATTTCGTTCAAACATCCAATCATGATTACCAGCAATAAAAATCTTATGTTTAGCCTTTTGTTTATTAAACCAAGAAAGAAAACTAATAATTTCATGCTCATAACCCATAGAACTAATATCACCACAATGGATTAAAAAATCACATTCAGGAATTATTAATTGTTTGTGTTTGTTGTGGGTATCAGAAATACAACATATTTTAACATTTTTTTTCATTTTAATTTCAATAAAACTGGAAATAATTTATTAAGAGTATTCACTTCTTCGTTAAGTCGTTTAATTTTTTCTTCATGTATTTCAGATGTTAATTTAAGTTTATTAATATCTTCCTTGTCTTTCTTAATTTCTTCAGTGTTTTTTTTAATATCTTCAGTATTGGATTCAATCTCATTAGTCCAATTTGACACAATATTACCAATGGTATATGCACCAACAATCAACGTAAATGATATACCAATAATCCATTTAACAAACTTTATGGTGTTTTTTGGTTTTATTACAATTTCATCGACAACATCGTCTATAATATTACTCATATATAAATTTTATCAAATATAAATACACGACAACACGCTATTTGTTTAGCAATGGAAGCTCGTTTAATGAATTAAGTCGCATATGACCAACATCATATTTAACATTCCAAGGTGCTGTATATAGATATGTAAAAATACCATTATTATTTAAATCAACAAAATTATCATATGAATCATCAATAAATATTTCAACGCCAGCTTCTTTTGCAACTTCCACCTTGCTTTTTAATATATCAACGCTATATACGGGTTTGGCTGGAAATCCTTTACTGTCGAGCCAATCTTCACTTACTTTTTGTGAAACTGGTCTAGATGTTATATAACACCAAGGTTCAAATGATAGTTCTGTTGGGTCAAACAAAGGTTTAATATTTAGATAGAAATCATCTAACGTTCCTTCTTCCCGCATTGTATTAAATCTTTCTTTGATATTTCTGTCGAAATGCCATGATGTTTTCATTTGTACTTCGGGATATAATTTATGCCACGAACCGTTGAAATCTGCCAACACACCGTCAATATCTAAACCGATCTTAGGCATTTTTAAAAATTTTTTGGGTCTGTCATCTCCTTGTGGAAAATCATAATAAAAT
>Ga0268283_1000776_pt1 | contig 17970 bp, 10 predicted proteins | sample saktaG_13_FD_190140 | JGI IMG/M metagenome (GOLD analysis project Ga0268283, IMG submission 190140) | Saline water microbial communities from Sakinaw Lake, British Columbia, Canada - sak_2013_06_06_36m | ecosystem: Environmental > Aquatic > Non-marine Saline and Alkaline > Saline ... | reverse complement strand
ACCTCCTTTGTTTTGAGCTCGAATTTTTTCTTCGCCCGAAAATTGAAATAACCCTTGCCGAGCAAAACTAGAAATCCCACAGCTACTACAATTATAAAAGTAGGACTCCCAACGATTGCTAAAAAAACATTCACCATAACCTCCTTTCCTGCAGATTAAATAAGCTGTCGCTGAGCTTTTGCCGGGGGACTCACTTTTGCTCTCGGCATAATTCCCAGCCCGAGCGTATCCTTTTCAAAGGACTTTTTTTCTCCGGTAATGACCGGTTTGGGAAATTCCCTTTCTATTTCTTCTTTATCGGGATCATCCCCTCCCGCTACACATTTGCGATCAGCCATAGACATCCTCCTTTCCCCTCTCGAGAAAATTTTGAACGGCGTTTTTAAGGTTCTTTCCAATAACTCCCTATCGTAGACTAAAACAACAATTCTGTCAAGCCCCCTCGTGAGATAGTATCTTGTATCTTGTATCTTGTATCTTGCCCCCCTATTCCACCGTCACACTCTTGGCCAAATTCCTTGGTCGATCGACATCATAACCCTTTTCGGTTCCGACATAATAGGCAAACAAATGCACAGCTGTCGCGCTAAGAAAGGGCGAAAAAGCTTCGCTGGTTTCGGGAATAAAGATGACGTCATCGGCCAAGGCTTGGACTTTTTTATTGCCGGTCGTGACAATGGCCACAATTTTGCCCTTGCGCGCTTTGATTTCTTGCATTCCGCTCAACGTTTTTTCATAGACACTGTCACTTGGCGCGATAAAAAACGAAGGAAAATTTTCATCAATGAGCGCAATTGGTCCGTGCTTCATCTCTCCAGCCGGATACCCTTCAGCGTGCACATAAGAAATTTCCTTGATTTTGAGTGCGCCTTCCAAAGCGATTGGAAAACTATACTTTCGTCCCAAGTAAAGCCAATCGGAATAGTGCGCATATTTCTCGGCAATTTTTTTGATCTTGTTTTTTTCTTTGAGAATCAGTTCAATCTTTTCCGGAATTTTTTCCAACTCGCGCGCCAGAGCTCTCGACTCAGAGAAAGACAATCTTCTTTGACGTCCGAGCGTCAAAGCCACCAGCACCAAAATGGAAAGCTGAGAAGAAAACGCTTTGGTCGAAGCCACACCGATTTCCGGTCCGGCGTGGCAATAGATTCCCGCATCAGTTTCCCGGGCAATCGTTGAACCAACCGTGTTCACAATTCCTAATGTTAGCGCGCCTTTGAGTTTCGCCTCGCGAATCGCCTCGAGAGTATCAGCGGTTTCTCCTGATTGAGAAATAGCCACCACTGCCGTGTATTCATCAATCGTCGTTTTGCGATAACGAAATTCGCTCGCTTGCTCGACTTCCGTTTGGATTCCGGCAAATTCTTCCAAGAGATATTTCCCCGCGAGGCCCGCGTAACTGGATGTCCCGCAAGCCACGATCACCACGCGTTTGATTTTCTTGAGTCGCTTTTCCACGCCCAAAAGTCCACCGGGAATCGGACCGCCTTCTTCACTCAAGAATTTTCCCACCCGACCAAGCAGAGCACTGCGCACGGCCTGCGGTTGCTGATGGATTTCTTTGAGCATAAAATGCGCAAAGCCTTGTTTTTTCACTTGCTCATCGGTCAGATTGACTTCAAAAATTTTCTTTTCTTCCCTGTGATTTTTAGCATTAAAAATATTGAAGCCATCGACAGTAATTTCCGCGATCTCACCATCCTCCAGATAGACAATTTTTTTGGTGTGACTGACAATCGCTGACGCGTCAGACGCCACGATATATTCGCCGTTTCCCACTCCCAAGATAAGCGGACTGCCTTTGCGCGCGCAAAAAAGCTTTCCCGGTTCTTTTTTTGAAATTATTGCCAATCCGTAGGTGCCTTCCAAAATTTTTACCGCTTCTTTCAGCGCCTCCAGGAATGTTTTCTTCTTGGCCAAGTCTTCAATGAGATGCGCGATCACTTCCGTGTCGGTTTCGGATGAAAATTTGTGGCCCTTTTTCATGAGCATTTTTTTCAGCTCCGCGTAGTTTTCAATAATCCCGTTGTGCGCGAGCCAGATCTCCTTTTTACAATCGCAGTGGGGATGAGCATTTTTTTCCGACGGTTCGCCGTGCGTCGCCCAGCGCGTGTGAGCAATCCCGATCATTCCCGATTCTTCCAAATTTATTTTCTTTTCCAACTCACTCACCCGTCCTATCGCGCGCCAAGTTTTAATTTTATTTTTCCGCATAAGCGCGATCCCCGCACTGTCATAACCGCGATATTCCAGTCGTTTTAGTCCATCCATTAGCACTGGAAGCGCGTTTCTTTTTCCCACATACCCGACAATTCCACACATAAATTTATTTTCAGCTAGTTAGTCTTGTTATTTTTTAATTATAGCATAAAAATCAAAAAAGAACCCCGGTGGGTCCGATTTCAATCTCATACTGGGGAAGGGGAAAGAACGCTCTCTCTCCCCATTCCAAATTCACACAAAACCCCTCTGTTGAAAGGTTAACACACTGGGACTCTGGAAAGAGTCACCTGCCACTCTGAAATAACTCCCGCGAAACTTACTAATCGGACCGGAACAACGACAGCGCTCCAAGCGATAAGAGCAATCTTTTTCTCTCACGCAATGGCGACAGGAGATGAAGCCATCGGCGCTGGTGCACCCGATCACTTTCCGACAATCACCACAAGCTTTCAAGTCTGGCATGTTCCCTCCTTTTTCTTCTGGTTATCCGAAATGGGATCCCCGCCACCCTACACTTCTCAATAAAATGCCTGCGCTGATTCCACCAACTGCGGATATCGCGCCTGAGCCAATAAATCTTCGCTGACCATTTGGTCAGTATTGCCTTTATCCAATTCACACAAGCCTCCTTTCTCGCTAACGACTTTATTGCAAGATTTGTTTCAAAATAGCTTGTTCGAATTCACTCTTCTCCCTTGCCTTCCAACGACACGGCGTGCATTGCCTGATGATTGTTTCCTCCTGTGGCAAAAGCGCGTCCTCAGGATAATGCAATTTCAAACAACTTTTATCATAAACACACTCATGACACCAACTGATTGTTCCGCTGAAATTGAAGCAGTAGTTCATCTTGCAGTCCGGACAAAACCCGAGTCGGTTCAGCACGGCCTTATTTTTGGATGGTTGTGTGGTGAAAATTATGGCATAACTTTTCGCCACTCGATTGATTTTTTTAGCCAATTTGTGTTGACCTCTGGCCAGCGCCAGCAGTTGATTTTTATAACGCTTCTTTTGACTCCTGGTCATACCCCTGGTCTTCTTCCTAATTATTTCTTTATTCTTTTTGGGCATATTCCTCCCATCGGCAAATTTTTGCCTCCTAGCTATCCGCACCGAAAACCGCAAGCCTGGGAACTTATCATCAGTAATGATTTCAATTATTAAAGAGCCAAATAAAAAAATCGACGCAAAAGCCCAATGCTTTCAGTCGATTTGTGATGATACCTGTAATTGCTATTTATCATATTACCTCCATCATACACCCTGCAAAATATTATGCAAATTTTGGCTTGACAAAAAGAAAATCTAGGTCATAATTATTTTCGCCACTTAGTCCTCGCAAGGGTTCGACACCAATTTAACGCCTAAAACCGGACGGTTGGAATCATTCGGATCCCGTGCCAGTTCCACCGTTTTTGCTCCGCGCTGCGTTTCCAGCAAAACCTTGTCACCCGGCTTTTTCTTTGCCAATTGATCAAAAAGATCTTGCATAGATTTAATTTCCACGTCATTAAATTTCAAAATCACATCACCCTTTTCAATTCCCGCTTTCAACACTTTGGAATTTGGCGCAATCTCCCCGATTAGCATTCCACAAACCGCTTCCGCTGGAAGATTATTTTGGACAGAATTATTATTACTATTATTTAAAACAGAACTATTCACCGGAAGCGTCGGACCGCGCGAAGCAATCCTGGAAAACACCAAAGAAATAGTCAACGGATTAAAAATAGCCACCATAAGCAAGGCGAAAATAATTTCTTTCTTTTTGTAGACTGAATTTTTCACCGCGCTGACGAGATAAACCAAGCCAGCGGAAAGAGGATAATAAATAATACAACTGACAATCCAGCTCAACAAAAAACTGACGAGCTTTCGCTCCAAAGTCAGCTGGCCAAAAATTCTGCTAAAGCCCGCTCTCGGCAAAAAAATAATTTCCAAAACTAGACCTATAGAAAGTAGCAGGTCTAAAATTATTTTCACTTTCGTCGGTCTTAAAATATTTTTCATTTTGTTTTTTACCCCGTTGAATTCCGTACTCCCTGCCCGTATCGCTACGCGAAGCGTTGCAGGCGGGCCTGCCCGAAATGCTATTCGTTGCAGGCGGGCGGACTATTCAACTGGGGTGAACCCCATTAAAATTTAACCCTCCTCTGTTTTTTAATTATAGCACAAAAAAAGCGCCCCGACCGAAGTCGGAGCGCCTCTTGTATCATTCCCGCAATCTACCAAAGAAACAACCAGGCCAGGACGCGATTATATCAATCTTTGCTCAATAAATTCCTTAAAACTCAAAATTCTTTCTTGATCATCTGATTTAATTAGAAAGGGTAAAACATCTTTGACTAATTCCTTAAAATCCAAGTTGCCCATTCGCTCTTTCAACTTATCCAAAAATTGGGACTTATTCATGCCATACTCCTTTTCCAAATATTCATAATTCGGATCAGTCAATCCCAGCAAAAAAGAAGCATCGTAAAAATCTCTGCCTTTTTCCCTTTTTCGCTGAATTATGGTTATTAATTTCTGAGAAAGAATTATGTCAACGGGATTAGCTAAAATACGACGATAGACATCAAATCCAACCAATAGATATTGTCTTGGCTCAAAAATCCTTTTTTTATGAACCGCATCTATGCGGACCAATATTTTTTCATCCGGCTGATTCGGCAATCCGTTTATTTTCAATATTTCAGGAAATTTTATATAGCAATGATAAGCGCCTTTTTCTATCATTTTAAATTCAAGCAAAAAACCTTTATTCTCCATATCTGTCATTACGCCGTTTAGCATTTCTCCAAATTCCGAAAAGGATAGTCCGAAATTATCAAAATCAAGATCCTCGGAGAATCTTGAGCTTCCGTACACCAATCTTATCGCTGTACCGCCGATAAAACTTAATTTTTCACTTCCCTTTTGCTTGAAAATTGAATCGAGAATTTCATATTGCAAATATTCCACCAAGATGGCTCGTGGATTACGCTGAATGACCTCAGTGGAATATCCGGTTTTAATTTGCGTGTAGGTTTGCATTTAATTATTTGAATATCAGAGAATAAATTTGCTCTAATTTTTTACTGCTAAAAATTTTAAGATATTCCTGCATTTTTTTCTTATCAAGCTCTTGCAAACCGATCTCATTGATACGAAGTTCGGCTATGTCATCTTGATTGTTTATTTTAGAAGAATTGAGATACAAAAAATCAAGCAAAGCTTTCTCGGGTTCGGCTAAAAAATACACATTGCCGTTTTCCTCTATTTTATTGTATCCAAAAAATAATTTCTGTTTAATATTGCGGAAAATAAAAATACCAAAGACATTTTTAATCGTTGTTGTCTTCCTTGCTGTTATAGATGTACAGTTATAAACAATTTCCGGAATCAACCCATGTTTTGATAAAGCACTCTCCAGACTAACATAGCTTGGCTCAAAAAGAAAACGAGCAATGGTTTCCATGTTTAACAAATTCTTTCTTTCGGAGAAAACATACACTCCATTTTTGATTTTAATTAAATAGTTATTTTTTGCCCATTGCGAAAGTTGCACGGATGAAACTTTGATCCCGGCTATTTTCAGATCCTGCAAGGTAAAGATAGGATCCTTGATGGTATTATTGAAATCTATATATTTCATTTCTTTTTCTTATAAATCTTTATAATAATATGAAATAAGAATAGCATATAATCCTTCTGCTGTCAATTTTCTTGCGAATCGCCAGCTATATTTTCTCTAGTTTGAGCTTATTGCCACTCTTAGGTCCCATAAATAGGGCATTTTTCGTGGATTTACTTCCCACATCTGATTTGCATCAAATTATTTGAAATTAGTTGTCATTTCAACTGACACTATTAGCATATATTAAGTCAATCATTCTATCAGCTATTTCAGACTTCGGTCTAAAAAAGCGCCCCTTATTGCCATTCCTACGACTGGGTGAATATTCACCGGTCAATCTTCACCCCCCCCACTACTGCACAGTTGCCATTTACGCTTTCAAGCCAAAAAAAAGCGCCCCGACCAAAATCGAAGCGCCTTTAAGTCTCGCAGAAGCCACGTCTTCTGAGCCAAAGCCAAATTATTGCTAACATATTTTTTTAGCGCATCTCGTAAAAAGGAATAAACTTTACTACTGTTTTTCTAATTTTTATTTCCGCCTTCAGGGATAGATTAACCACCCAAGCTTCTTTCGGATTATACTTCTCAATAAAGTTACGCAATGAAACAGTTACTTTAGCCTCTTTAAGTTTGGCATATTTTACCTCGACAGGAAGAACCGTCCGACTATCGCTTAAGATGAAATCAACCTCAGCGCCACCTAATGTTCTCCAATAACCCAAATTCTGGGCGGTATATTGAATTTTTTCTCCCAACCGATTAGCCACAAAATTCTGAAAAACAAAACCGAGTTGTTCCGGCTGGCTCAAATTTCCAAATAATCCAATCGAGAAATTCAACAACCCCATGTCGTAGAAATAAGCAACGGGTGATTTGGTTATTTCCTTGCGATGGTTTTTGAAAAATGGTTTGATTATCTTCACGGAAAAGGTCCTTTCGGCATACCAGAGGTAATTTTTGACGGTCGCCACGGCAATGCCAATCTCCTGGGCCAATTTGGAATATTTTATAATCTGCCCAGGCTGGCTGGCTAATATTCTCACTAGCATACCAAAAGCATCCACCCGATCAATGTTCAGCAAATAGGCAATGTCTTTCTCGATATAACTGCGAAATATTTCATTGATTATTTTTATTTTCTCAGAAATTTCCTGCTCCAAGATAACACGAGGATACCCGCCAAAATTTAAATATTCCACCAGGAATGCTTCGGTCTTATCATTTTCCAATCGAAAGAATTCCTCTAGCTTACCGCGATATCTATATTCTGTTTTGAAATCCACAAATTCTTCAAAACTCACCGTGCCAAGTTCAAACATTCGCTTTCTCCCCGCCAAAGATTCATGAATTTTCTCTTTCAATTCCAAGCTCCCCGATCCAGAAACAATAAACTTATAGGGCAAATTCAGATCATAAAGACCCTTCAGGAACAACCCGGCATTCTCTTTTCTTTGAATTTCATCTATGAAAACATAACCCTTATTTGTGCCAAATTCCAAATCCAGCTTTTTGAGCATATTTGCTTGCGACTCAAAAAAAACCTTGTCTGATTCAAAATCAAGATTTAATAGTACCGCCCTATCACCTTTTTGCTCCAGAAAGCTTTTTAATTCAAGCATGAGGGTCGTCTTACCTGACTGACGAGGCCCTACAATCAAGGAAATTTCCCGAGAATCAAGGTGTTTCTTGAGCTCATTGAATAATTTTCGTGCTATTTTTTGCATAAATTTGGCTTTATTTAAAGACTTTTCTATTATAACTCAATATTTCGATAAGTCAAGTTTGTCTTTTATCGGATAAATCAAAACGCCTACACCACAAAGTCGCGATAATTATCCCGACTAATTACAGAAAATTTTGATTGCGGATAGCTTGCCATAAATTTTTTTGGATAAGGCGCTTTCGCTTTTTTCCATTTGAATTCATAGGCATGAAAAATTCCATCATATTCCTCAACAAGATCAAGTTCTTTTTGATCATAGGTGCGCCAAAAATAGCGATTAGAAAACAGAGACTGATAGGAATTTTTTTTGAGCCTTTCAATGAAAAGAAAATTTTCCCACAGCGCTCCAATGTCATTTCGCAGACCTACCTCATTAAATTGGGAAAGCAATGCGTTGCGCACTCCCAAATCATAAAAATAATATTTTCTTTTATCACGAATTTCATTGCGCAAATTACGCTTCAGGGCAGAGAGCGAAACAATCACAAAACCCTTTTCCAAAATATCCAAATATTTTTCAATTGTGCGCACATTAGCACTCAACTGCTGCGCCAATTCGTTTAGCGACACTTCAGAGCCAATCTGAAGCGCCAAAAGTTTCACCAAGTCAACCAGCGTACGCGATTTTTTGACATCATTAAGCGCCAACACATCTTTCAAGAGATAGGCGTCGACAATCTCATTAAGCAAAACCATTTTTTCCTGTTTTGTCTTTGCTAAAAAAACATCTAGGTATGTTCCATAGACAAGAAACTCTTCCAAGTGATTATTAAGATCTAGTGTGTTTTCTATCCTAGCCAGTTCAATTTGGGCAAACGGAAACAGCGTGATGGTTTTTTTTCTTCCCACCAGTGGCTCACCAACCTGATTGAATAACTCAAAACTTGAAGAGCCGGTCACCACCACTTTTATTCCTGGAATTTGATCGACAATAATTTTCAGTCCCTTCTCAATATTGGGAATTTGTTGCGCCTCATCAATAGTAATCAGTTCATTATCTCCAACATATTCCTTGATTCTCTCAAAGTCGTTTGAACCCAAAATTTCTTGAGTACGAATATTCTCTCCAGAATCAGATCGGTATCTTAAGGCTGTGCTATCAAGCAATTCTTTGAGTAATGTTGTTTTGCCGACCCTTCTTGGGCCATAGAGAATTAGAACCTTGTTAGGCTCCAATAATGGCTCAAGTGGGCTAAAAAAGCGCTTAATCATAAATTTGTGTATTAGCAATACATATTTTATACTTAATTTATGTATCTATTATACACATATTTCGATATTTTGTCAAACAAGGCTTTCAAAAGCCACAAAAAAGCGCCCTGACCAAAATCGAAGCGCTTTTAAATCCCGCAGGAGCCCCGCCACGGCGGGGCTCCTTATAATTTTCAACCTACCAAAGAAACATCCTAGCACGACTAGCAGCGGTTTTGAGTGTGGTGAACATAAAACTACTGAATCCACCCGCGCCGCCACTCACGCCTCTTCTTCTGATCCACCACCAAATTGTGGAACCAAAGATCAGAGCCACAAAGATTTCAAATGGTAATGAGCGGTACCATGGAGCAGGTGCAGGTGCACCAACTTCATTCTGCGCTCCGTCACCTAGGACGCCTTGATCACCAGTCGGAGCTTGGTCACCTTCGACCGAGCCGTCTTCACCACCGCCAATACCATTGTTTTCCACACCGGCTACCAATCCCGTTCCAAAGTCACCACCAGCTGTTGTCATTGTTACGCTGCCATTTCTGCTAGAAGCATCCGTATCAGATGCAGTTAAGACAATGCTTGAAATATCAGTTCCTGCGCCTACCAAGTCCCTGCCAAATTGAATCTTATCTGCCCAGATACCCTTATCAAATGCTCCTGATTGGCTAGTGCCAGTCACTTGCGCAAAGGCACTCACTCCAGCCACATTTGTTGTGAAATTAACTTTATCGCCCGATCCATCAAATCCTTCCGCCACATTGTTGAATTGATCACGAGCTTCAATTACTGTCGTAAACCAAGTGCCAGCATAACGCGTTCCAGTTGTTGGATAGGTGAAAACAAAGTGAGTTGCTGAAGCAGGATTAATACTCACGGTGTGCGGACTGCTGTCGTTTCCATCAGTTGCATCATTGTTCGCATTGTCCAAAGCTTTGATATAATATTTCACTTCGTAATCCGAGTTTTCTTCATCAGGAATATCATAGGTGCAATGCCATGATCCGTCGCAACTCATCGCGTGATCAGTGAAACTGCTCTCGCCATGATGCTTGTAATAAACCCTGACTTCTTTCACGCCTGAATCAGAATCTGTCACATCAGCGCTAATGTGGATATCCACTCCAGCCGTTGCGCTGGAAACCGTTGAATGACTAATATTCGGATCGGTGGTGTCGATTTTGAATGGACCATAGGTTGTTGTCGCTCCATAATTTTCAGCATTATCTCTTGGTTGAATATGGAAATACCAAAGGCCATCAGTCATCCCTGTTTTGGAATTCGTCACAACCGTCTCATCTTCTACCCAAGTAGATCCGTCTGTTGGAGACATATTGTTTGGCAAGTCAGCCGTAGCACTGTTGTCCCACTTGTAGCTGAATCCACGCAAACCACTAGTCGCGTCAGTTGAAACTGTCCACGAGATGGCCGTTGCTGTTTGTGTTGTCCAGGTGTCATAAGGGGCACCAGAAGTCACAGCAAATCCAGTTGGATCAATAGGATTTGTGCGATCGAATATAGTTGAGTCATCAGCTACATTGCCCACCGGTTCAGCTTCCCATGTTCCGGCATTATTTTCCGCTCGACCATAGAATTGATACCATCCGTCTTGATCTTGCGGATTGAACGTGAACTCTCCTGCCACAGCGTTAGCAGTTGGAGTCAGATTCTGATTGGTCCAATCGAATTCATTTGTGTCCGTATAATCACCATCATGATTTGAGTCATAGCGTGCATAAAGATCCACATCTTGAACCCCGGATGGACTCGCAACCAAGGTTGCGATGTTCACACTAATCGTTCCAACCTTATCATAATCAGTTGAAGTTACTGATGAACTCGGAGTGGATGTATCAATTTTAATTGTTCGATGAGTCACTCCGCTCCAAAGACCAGATCCATTTTTAGCTTTGATATGGAAATACCAAGTGCCATCTGCCTCATCTGTATAGGTTTTATTGGTTCCGGCAGGTTCAAGCGTGGTGTCAGGATTCGTATCGGCTGTGTGATCAAGAATATAGCTATAACCAGCTATTCCGGAAGTATCAGTTAAGCCATTCCAATCCAAAGCTGGATCGTTATTATTATACCAATTAGCTTCGACTGGGTGAGTTGAGGAAGTAACTGTTGGCGCGCTGGATGCGGTTGCGTCGTAATTCAAAGTAGTATTCGCCCGATTAACAAAATCAACTAAGCCAGCATTATCTTTCAACCAAACATAAATCGTATGAGTTCCATCTCCAGTGACAGAAATGCTTGATAGAGAAGTTATACTAGCACCAGCCACATAAGTTCCGTCAGTGTTGTTGGTTGGCTCAGAGTCTAATTTATAATAGACCCCGGCGATTCCAGATGTGTCTGCTCCGTTTGTCCAACTTAAATCAAAACTGTTAGTTGGAGTCCAGCTTGCTGGGGTCGCCACTAATCCAGTTGGAGTGGAAGGTGCAACAGTATCAAGAATTATTGTGTCAGTAACCGCAGAAGAAATTATATTATTTCCACCATCTTCAAATAACACGGAAACTGTTTTTGTTCCATTGGCTCCATCGAGAGTCCAGCTCTTCGAAGAACTGAAATCTTCCCAAACTTCAGAATCAAATACCCCATCATTGGAAATTTTCATCTTGATCGGAGCCCAAGCGTCAGTCGCTGCTAAAGTCAAGGTAACATCAGCAGAAGTTGTATATGAGTCTCCGCCCTTGATTATCACACTTGTTCCTGTTGGCGCAGTGTTATCAATCGTATAAACAGTTGTCTCTCCTGGCGCCGCAGTGACTGCTTCGTTAGCATTACCCGCTCGGTCATGCGCCAAAATTGAAACCGTATGTGTTCCGTCATGTCCAGTCGGAACAACCCAAGAATATATCCAAACTTTATTATCCAAACCAAGCTTGGTCATCAAAACATTACTAACCAAAGCGGGGTCGCTGCTAATTGTTATCCTTGGTGCTGACGACTCATCTATTTGATCCGCCTCAGTAAATGTAGCGGTAATCAAAACCGTTTCTCCGTTTTTCACAATACTGCCTGCATGATCATCAGAAAGGACAACCGTTGGCGCCGTTCTGTCGATTCCACCAATTGCGCTGGAAACTGAATAGGAAATATTCAAAGCAGAATCTACAGCTTTGTAACATATTGTTTTTGTGTTATCTGCTTCAGCAGTAAATGTGGTAGAAGCATATGGAATAAATGTTAGAGTTCCATCACAAGTACTTACTCCAGCCGCATTAATTGACATAGTAAGTGTTCCATTATCTATGCTTGCAGTTACTATTTTAGACTGCGCAGGAGAAGTATCTGGATTTGTAATTGTGATTATTGAAGGCACAACATCCTTAGCCGCAGTGTCAGTTCCGCTACCACTCACATTCCCAACCGAGTCAGTCAATGTTACAGTTGCAGTTATTGTCCCATCGCTTAATCCAGTAAGATCAACAGCAATATCTTTAGGCGAAACATCAAGCGTACCACTACCAGTTACAGGTGAACCAATGGCACTGTCATCAATAGAGTAGTTGTATGTCGTTCCAGTTTCACCGGTTAAAGTTAGGGTCACACTTCCCTTATTGGCATCATTTATCGGATCAAGCAAAGTCACTCCCGGAGCAACTGGAGTTCCGGTGTCTTGAGTAGCTGTCGGGGTAGTTGCTGCAGAACTTATATTTCCAGCAGCATCAGTTGCGGTTACTAAAGGAACCACTGTTCCATCAGTTAACGTTGTTGTGTTAAGAGTAATATCATAATTTCCTCCCGTCGCTGTCCCTGAACCACTCACGGTTGCTCCACTAGTCAGAGAAACATTAACTGTTGATCCTGCTTCTGCAGTGCCGATAACATGCACAGATCCTTTTTCGGAATTATTAATATAATTATCACCTGCAATTGAAGTAATGACTGGAGTGGCAGGTGCAGAAGTATCTTGAGTAGCCGTCGATGTTACTGCAGCTCCGCTTACATTTCCAGCCACATCAGTTGCAGTTACCGATGGAACCACTGTTCCATCAGTTAACGTTGTTGTGTTAAGAGTAATATCATAATTTCCTCCCGTTGCTGTTCCTGATCCAGTTACGGTTGCCCCACTAGTTAAGGAAACATTGACGGTTGATCCTGCTTCTGCAGTGCCGATAACATGCACAGATCCTTTTTCGGAATTATTAATATAATTATCACCTGCAATTGAAGTAATGACTGGAGTGGCAGGAGCGCTGGTGTCAATCGTTGCGCTGAAAGCGCTTGATAATCCACTGACATTTGTAGCCGCATCAGTCGCAGTCGCAGTGAAAGAATACGTTGCACCATTGGAAAGCGTTGTCGCTGTGTGATCAAATGACCAATTTCCGGATCCATCAGCTGTTGTCGTTCCAATAGAGCTTGCATTTTTATAAACCGTAACTGTACTATTGGCTTCAGCCGTTCCATTGATTAATAAAGTTTGATCATTTGTAATTCCATCAGAGCTTGAAGATCCCGAATCGGTAGTAATTCCAGTGATAACTGGAGCAGCTGGCGCAATTCCGTTTGTAGTATTATCACATGTCGCGTCCGTGCAGAAAGGCAAATAATCCACGCTTCCACTTATTCTGGATGCTACAACTGCGTCATCATTACTTCCCCACCAGTTGCTTTCGGCATTGAGAGTGCCCGCAACAGCAACGTTGGAAACATTGCGGGTAAAATTTCCGGAAATATTATTCTTATCACTTATTGTCCAAGTAGCAACACTAGCCACGCTGGAATCAATATCGATACCGATTGGATTGCTGGTAATATTATTACTCTGCATACTTAGGGTTGTGATATTATCTTTCAGCCTGATACCAGCTATGATATTTGAGTTAAAGGTATTGCCTGTTAATGTGTAGCCGCTTCCGCCATTTATTCGAATACCATATTGAGTATTCGAATTTGCTGTATTATTTGTGAATGTATTGTGATCACCGGAGTCAATTTTGAAACCGTAGTTGCTGTTCGAGTTTGCTGTATTACTTGTGAATGTATTGTTGCTTGAAATATATACCTCGAAGCCCTGGTAATTGCTCGAGAGAGTATTGCTTGACAATGTGTTGTGGTTGCTACCAGAACCCAACCAGACGCCATCATAGTTACCCGTTAGAGTATTATTTGAAATATTACAGCTTGCTACGCCAGCACCAATAAATATTCCTGCTTGTCCTCCTCCGGTCGCACCACTTACGGTGAATCCCGAAATACTTACTGAATTTGAAGTTACACTAAAGACGCTAACGGCTGCATTTGCCGCAGTCACAGTCACGCTCCCACTACCGGCACCAGTCAAGGTGAGTGATTTATTTACATTTATATTTTCGGCGTAAGTCCCCGCTGCCACATTAACCGTATTACTCGCTCCTTCTTTAATAGCATTGATACCAGATTGAATTGTGCTGTAATCGTCCCAGCCAGCAGTATGTCCGCAACTTCCGGAAGGACAAACATAAACTGTGGCCGGTTGTGCGACAATCGTGTCTTGAATTGAAGCTCCTCCACTTGGCGCTGTCATTTCATTGCCAGCATTGTCAAGCGCCATGGCATAGAAATTGAAAGTCCCTGCTTGCGGGGCGACAAATGAAATCGGTGATGCGGTATAAATATGTCCGCCATTATAAACTGTCCAATCTGTTCCACCATTGACAGAATAATATAATTTCACTCCTTGCACACCGCTCTCCGGCGTTCCAGCAGTGTCCGTAGCTGTCCAAGGAATGTCAAATGTTTGACTGGTCGTTTCAGTGGCGACAATTGCAACACCAGAAGAAGTTGGCACAGTCTTGTCCATCTTCACATTATATTCTCCTACCGCCGATTGATTTCCGGCAGTGTCATAGGCCTGGTATCTGACAACCGTGTTTTGGTTTGCACTATATGAAAGACTCCAGGGACTCACTAGCGTTGTCCCAGTTGTTGGATCACAACTTGCTCCCTCGCAATATTTCACTGTGTCAGCCTCAGTTGGAGTGAGTGTTACTGTCTGATCAGTTCTGACCCAAACACCATCATTAGTATAGTTATCCGTTATTGCTGGCGCCGTTGCGTCTTTGGTCACTGTGGCAGTTGCATTAGCCCCCTGATTTAAAGCACCATCTGTCAAGTAAACAGTAAGCGTTAAAGTGCCATCTTGAACAGCAGAAACGTCAATGCTTGAAATTGTATCTGTTGCAGTCGCAATGGTTCCTGTTCCTGTTTTTGTTCCTGCTCCGCCAGAAGTAGTGATTGAATAATTATAAGTTGCGCCTACTTCTGCAGCAGCAAAGGTAAATGACATTGCTGTTTGGTTGGTATTATTAATGACAGGTTGACCAATGGTCACTGAATAACCAGAGGGAGCAGTCGTGTCTGTATAAGCCACCTTGCTCGCTTCGTTAGTTGGATTAACATTAGTCACAGCATTGGCATAAGAATCCGTTCCAGATATAGAAACATTTTCTTTCGCTGTTCCCACCGCCGCCCCATCAGAAGCAATTGTTCTTGTATAAGTATAATTATTACCACTCACCGAAGTTGTCGTGGCGTTAGTCACATCATTATTCGTGCCTTCCGCATCAATAGAAATCGTTGGCGCTCCGCTTAATGTTTCGCTGGAAATAATTTTGACATAATAGATTCCCGCTTTGAGTTTTGGATTATCACCCAAAGATGTAGCTGGAGCTAATCCGCTATCAGAATAATATTGAATTTCAAAAGTCGGATTGGTCGCATCCTTCGTCACTGTTGTTCCAGTTTTCACACTACTGTGATTCCAAGCACTATCTACTAAATAAGCTGAAACAGTCAATGTTCCGTCATTCAAACCAGTAAGATCTTTATTTCCACTATTAGTTGTCCCTGCCGTCATATTGAAATTTCCGGAAGCATCTGTTGCGGATCCACCACCCGAAGAACTGATTGTGTAATATGCATTTGCTCCGCTTTCTCCCGTTACATTAAAATCAACAGTTGTTTGATTGGCGATGTTGACTGGGCTGTCTGCAAAAGAAACCGCAGAAGGTTGAGCTGGTGAGCTGGTGTCTTTTGCTAAAGTTGTATACGCACTCCAATTACTTGAATTTCCGGCTGAATCTTCCACTCTGGTTCGCACGCGAACTGTTCCTTCGGAAGAAGGTGCTTGCTTTATTGAACTCGCATCAATTCCAGTTACAGGGACAACTCCAGCTCCGCTAATTGTCGCTGTTCCGGTCACAGCATGTCCGAGATCATCAGAAACTTCAGCATAGACCGTTCCGGATGTCATTGAATCAGCTCGAGTAACTTTAACCGTAACGCTGCTATTATTATAGATATTGATTGTATTGACTGGATGTCCAAAATTCGTCGCATCACCTTGAAGCTCAATCTCCGCGCTTGTCGGAGTGGCTGGTCTGGAAGTTAAAAGATTAAACGACTTATAGCCCTCAGTATGATTTCCATATACATCAGTTGCAATCACTTGTATACAATAGGCTGTTTCATCTAAAAGAGCCTCCAAATCTGCAACTTGATAACTAGTCGCGGTTGTTAATTGACCATTAGTTTTATGAATCAAAGGAGAGGTCACGTCAGATGCGCTGGCACAAGTTCCACTCGCTTTTAAATTCAACTCATACTGCACAGTGCTTCCGGAAACTGCGCCCCAAGTAACTCTAGGCGTGGAATCATTAGTGCTTGAAATCGGCGAAGAAAAAGTTGGCGCAGTCAATCCCGCTACCTGAAAATAGCTAGAATTTCCCAAAATACTACTTTTTTCAGCATGAATTCGAATCTCATTACTAGAATCTTGCGCTTTGGTATATTTCAAAGAAACCGTATCCGATCCATCCCCCGTAGTATCCGCTGTCATATCTCCGTCTAGCACTCCGCTAAGTGTTCCGCCTGTTTCAACCTGAGCAGTAAGGTCAACGCTCGACGAACCAACAGTCGTATTTCCGTCTGCATCTTTCGCCGTAACTGTCACATCAAAATCATTTCCCACCTTCACTCCGCTTGGTGTCGTAACAATATAACTCGCTACCACGCCCGGCTCAACTTCCACACTAGCTTGCCTAGAATCACTCAAATCTTCAAAAGCACCACTGGCTAATTTTGACTCAGTGGTAAATTCATAATCACCAATAACCGCCGGAATAGCTGCCACGTGATATTTTAAGGTAAAATATTGACTGGCTGACATTGTCTGAATATTGATAGTAATCTCTCTTCCTAAAACAGTCACATCCAGATCCTCTTCTGGGTCACTAGCATCCAGGTCTGCTCCATTTTTCTCTTCCACTAAAATTTCCCCGTCTTGGTCTAGGTCGGTTCCGCTATCCGCTCTTGGCTCCGGCCAGCCGGAAGGAATTGTCACCTTCACCGCTCCTCCATCCATATCCTCGCTTGGATCAAAAGTAAATTTAAAATTCTGCGCCGCTCCTCTGGCAGTTGCGTCATCATCATCCACAGTCATAGTCCCACTTCCATCCGCCGCCCTCGCCGTCATCATTTCCATCGCCAAAAAATTCATTGAAGTCATTTGGAAAATGATCAGTGGCAACATCACCATCGCCATAATTCTTTTCCCCCTCCGCAGTTCTTTTTGCGTCCACTGCATTTGAAACAGTTTTTTCATTTTGTTCATATAATTAGTTAAAAGTTTAAAAATTTACTAATTAACTTATCTTAAAAAATAAATTGCTTTCAATCACCACTTTCTGTTGATTAACGAAACACTATGCTGTCCATTTTTTATTAAATCTTTCCACTAGATCCCCGTCTTCACGGGGATGACACTAAAAAAATATTTGTGTATTTGTAGAAAACAAAAAAAGCCAATCGCTAATTGCTATCATTAAATAGCAGCCAACGATTGACTTTCAAAAATGAAACATTAATTCTCACCCAAAAAAATGCGTTCATACACTCACCCATTCTCAATGTCCCTCTTTCATTAAGAATACATACATATTAGATTGTCTTTTGATCTACTTTTTCTTTTGTAAGCCCATATTAGCAAACCCTAAAAACTTGTCAAGCGTTTTTCGGCTTGACAAAAGGAAATTTTATGGTCTGAGTAATTTCTCCGAAAAAAAATCTCCAAAAAAGTAGGCAGTAAAAAACGCCCGACATGAATTTTCATGTCGGGCGTCGCGATGGGAGCTATTCCGTCAACTCCCTGACTTTCGTTACGAGCTTGCTCGGAAGTAACGGTTTTCCGAGGAAATAATCGCAACCGGCT
>Ga0268283_1000775_pt1 | contig 17978 bp, 20 predicted proteins | sample saktaG_13_FD_190140 | JGI IMG/M metagenome (GOLD analysis project Ga0268283, IMG submission 190140) | Saline water microbial communities from Sakinaw Lake, British Columbia, Canada - sak_2013_06_06_36m | ecosystem: Environmental > Aquatic > Non-marine Saline and Alkaline > Saline ... | reverse complement strand
CCCTTGGAGAAAACCTTTCTTCTTTAAAAGAAAAGTAAAAATACCAGCTTCTTTAAATATTTAATTAATCCTGACTATGACATTTCTACTTTTACGCAAAGTATGACATTTTAACTTTTCTTTGACATATGATTTTCAAAACATTGCCTCAATTTTAAATATTTGGTATATTTTTATTTACCAAACTGGTAAATAAAAAATTGTTTTTTATAATTCTTCGTGTTACTATGAAAGTAGATTTTGATAATCCTAAACACGAAGCTCTAGTAAATAAGTACGATGCTTTGTGTAAAAGGTATAATAAAAAAGGGATTAACTGTGCTATGGATATTCTGGACACAATTAATGTTTTGCATGTCGCAGGTACTTTGTTTGATGTTCCGCACACTTACCACCCTCACCCACTTCATGGAGAGTATAAGGGTTGTTTCGCAGTAAACGTAGATAGTAAAAATAGAGTTATTTTTAGACCTAATCACACGGGAGATCCTAGTTTTAGGATAGATAATTTTAAGAGTATTAAAGCAATATTGATTATAGAAATATTTAAAAATTACCACTAAACTCATGAGTTACAATCCCAATAAGGCAATACATCCTGGATATACCATCGCCAAAATATTAACACGCGAAGGTATGACTCAAAAGAGTCTTAGTGAGCGTACTGGTCTCACTGAAAAACATATAAGCCAAATAATTAATGGTGAAGCATCTATTACTGTAGAAACATCTTTGCTCTTAGAAAATGCATTGGGTGGTTCTGCCTCTTTCTGGATAAATTTAGAAAAAAATTACCAGGAGACAAAAGCCCGCATAGAAAGAGTTTCATTAATAAAAAAAGAGATAGGTCTAGTATCTAAATTCCCTTATAATGAAGTGGCAAAACAAGGTTTTGTAGAACAAACAACGAATAGGCAAAAAAAAGTTGAGAATCTTTGGAAATTTTTTGGTGTTAATTCTTTACTATTTGTTCAAACAACTGAAGCTATTGCGTATCGTAAAAAAGTTAATTCGGGAATTAAAACCGAATCAATAGCCGCATGGCTTAGATGTGGAGAATTAATATCCAAGAAAAAAACTCTCCCGGAATACTCCGAAGCAAGATTGAAAGAAGCGTTAGTAAAAATAAAATTATTATCTACGAAAAGTCCAGAGAAATTTTCAGAAGAGACAACAAAAATTTTAAATAACGCGGGTATATCTCTGGTTCTTTTTCCTCATTTTCGTGGAACTGGGGTAAGCGGTGCCGTTAGATGGACTGGTAACCACCCCCTAATACAGTTGAGTGTCTATTATTCCTGGGCTGACATATTTTGGTTTAATTTATATCACGAGTTAGGCCATTTAATATTGCACGGAAAAAAAAAGAAATTTATTGAATTCGACAATAAAGCTTTATTTGTTGGGAAAGATCAAGAGGAAGAAGCAAATAAATTCGCTGGAAACGAATTAATCCCAGAAAAAGACTATGTAGAATTTCTGAATAATCCTATAACAAATCAGGGTATTATTAATTTTGCAAAGAATCTTGGTATACATCCCGGTATTGTTGCAGGAAGATTGTGCCACGATAATAAAGTTAAGTGGAATCAAGTTTCATCTCTAAGACCAAGATTAAAATTCATACGATAATTATTGATATTTTTAATGAATCCTGAAGTTAAGTTAATAATTTTTTAAGAATATTCTAAGATTTAACCAACACCGCCAAAGCACATGTTCGCATCACGGTGGAGTATCGGAGCGGTATTAGAATAGATTAAAACGGAAATATGAAACGTTTTTTCTTTGTTTATTAAATTAATCCAGCGAGCTTTTTTGCTTATTTCAATTGATAACAAAAAACCAAAAAAGAATATTTACATTATGGTTCAACAATACACGAAGAACGAACATTACATTGCGGCAGGCTCTTTAAAATTTTTTGCCGATGAAAATGGGAGAATATTTGAATTTCTTGTTGAAGATAAAAAGGAGTCATATCCAACAACTCCTGGTAAAGCAATGAGTGCAAACAAAATATATGAGCATAGGCTTTTTAGAATAAATGAAATTGAGAATGCTTTTGCTGAAGGACCGGATCAATATTTGCCCGAGGTTGTTCAAAATATTATTAAACAAATAGAAAGTTCGGAAAAAACTGGAGATTTAGAAAATACTCACAAAGAAATTGTAAAGTCAATGGGGCTTTTCTTAATATCTTATTACAGAAGTGGTGCTTTACTTGAAGAATATTCTACTGATGGCAAAGAAAAGAAAATTGCTTTAATGTTACGTAAGCTTTTAGATGTTAATTACTTAACCCTACTTGCTAAAACTATTAATAACTTATACAAGTTTGCCATTATTGAGAGCAATAATGAATTTTTGATAAGTGATCAATATATATCAACAGCAGCACTAAAAGTAAAAAGTCATTTTGTGGAAGTTAGTAATCGTCACATAGGCTTAAAAGAAACAATAATTCTCATTCCCCTAACATCAAAGTATTATGCTGTTTTTTGGAATTCTGATTCAAAAAATATATTTAATGAAGAGCAAATAAATCTTGTTATGGGCTCGGAATTAGAAAATATTAATCGAGTTATTTTAAATAATTCTTATAAAAAATGTGTGGGAAGAAAAAAAGAAGTGTGTGACTATATTAAAAATAAATTTATACATGAGTCACCCTCAGTAGTTTTTTCGCCTGATTATTATTTTATTAGAAAGAAAGAGGTTTTTTGGTATGAGCAAGAGGCCATCTTCTGGAAATCATTTAAAATGCACAAACAGCCAGAGGTTTTTAATTGTGGAAGAAATGATCTATGCCCTTGTAGGAGTGGGAAAAAATTCAAAAAATGTCATATGCAATACGAAAATTGGTGGAATAATTTAATTGAAGATTTTGATGGAGGATATCCATTTATTAATCTTAAAGGAGAGAAAGGTAAAAAATATATTATTAAAGACGCTCCAATAATAGAAGGTCCGATTGATCAAAAATTAAAAATTCTCGTCAATAGACAACCATAATCACTAATGTTTAGTAGCCAAATCCGGAATATAAATATACTCTTCCCTACTAGCAAATATATTCCGAACTGAGTCTACGATTGAGAGCATATTAAAATAACCCTTATCCTACAGGGTTATTTTTTTATATTCAAATAGGATGGCAGAATTTTTTGTGATATAGTAATCATAAATAAAATACTTTATATGCAAAGATATATTGCTCTACTTCGCGGAATAAATGTGGGTGGGAATAGAAAGGTTGAGATGAAAAAGCTCAAAAAAATTTTTGAGTCTCTTGGCTTTTTTAACATTATTACATATATTAATTCAGGGAATGTTATTTTTAAAACAAACGAAAAAAATGTTAGCAAACTAACACGTGGAATAGAGGAGGTGCTTGAAAATGAGTTGGGTTTTCCAATAAAAATATTGTTGCGGAGTTCGATAAATATGAAGCGATTGGTTGAAAAAGTTCCAGAGAAATGGAGAAATGACACGGAACAGAGAACTGATGTTTTGTTTTTATGGGATAAATACGATTATCAGAGCACAATTAGTCTTATCAAAAACAATCCTGATGTTGATAAAATAAAATATTTTCCGGGAGCTATAGTTTGGAATGTAAAAAGAAGTAATTATTCCAAAAGCGGTATGAGAAAATTTATCGGTACAGAGGTGTATAAAAACATGACAGCTAGAAATATTAATACCGTGAGAAAAATTGTAGATTTAATAAATCCTATTCAATAATCGCTACACTCGAATCAAACAGGTTATAACGTCGTCCACCAGTTGTAACCGTGAAAAAAACCGCATTTTTATGCGGTTTTTTCTGTTTGCTGAGGTTCGTTTTATCCCATTAGAAAAGCAAGATCTGTTGTTTTTATATTTTATAAAACAGTAGCCAGAACAATTTTCGTAATCTTACAGAATTAATCTCTTTTCTAACGGGATTTTATTTTCTTTTTATAAGTTTTTAATAATGGGTATGATAGAATGGTGAAAATAATTAAATTTAATTTCAAAATTTATGCCAAAAGAAATTGTCATTTACCAAAACAAATCGGGGGCGATTGAATTTAAGGGAGATTTTAAGAAAGAAACTTTGTGGGCTAGCCAAGCTCAAATTGTAAATCTTTTCGGTGTGGATCAGTCAGTAGTATCTCGCCATATCCGAAACATTTTAAAAGATAAAGAGATTGACGAAAAAAGCAATATGCAAAAAATGCATATTGCAAATTCTGACAAACCCATAACTCTTTATTCTTTGGACGTTGTACTGGCGATTGGATACAGAACAAACTCAAAAGTTGCAATAGTTTTTAGAAAATGGGCAACCAAAACTTTGCGACAACATATTTTAAATGGATATACAATTAATGAAAAAAGGTTACTAGAAGCTCGAGATAAGTTCAAAGAATTGCAAGAAACAATTATCTTTTTCGAAAAACCGGAGAAAGAAAAATCAATGACAACGCCCTCACTTCCCTAGCCTTACTGATTGCCATTAGCGACCCAAGAGATAAAGATAAATTGATAAAAATCGTGACTAATCTTTTACAGTAAAAATTTTCGTTTTAGAATCAAATTAATTTATAATTTTTTCCAATGAGAAAAAGAGTTGGTGCTATTATTATTGAAAAAGAAAAAGTACTTTTAATGAAAAGAATTAAGCCCGAGGTTATTTATTGGACCATTCCTGGTGGGGGTGTGGAAGTTGGCGAGACCCTGGAAAGAGCTACAAAGAGAGAATGTTTCGAAGAATTGGGGGTGAATGTTAAAGTGAAAGAGTTAGCTCTCGAAATGGATTCCAAAAAACCTGGGGCTGAAGGACAAAGAGAATATTTTTATTTTTGTGAGATCACGAGTGGGAAAGTTGGCGAAGGAAAAGGCCCGGAATTTGAACCAGGAACTGATGATTTTGGCACGTATGAAGTGGAATGGGTAAAAATTAGTGATTTAGAAAAGATTGATTTGAAACCAGAGGAAATTAAAAAATTGATAGTAGGATTTGATATGAAAAAATAAATATTTTTAAACCTCAAAAAACATGATTCAAAGAATTCGCGTTGCCACGATAATTATGAATGGTCAAAAAATATTATTGGTTAAACACGTCCATCCTGAAAATGGCTTTGCTTGGTGGGTTCCACCGGGAGGTGGACTTGAAGATAAAGATAATTCTATTTTTGATTGTGCCAAAAGAGAAGCTTTTGAAGAAACGAACCTTGCTGTGGATGTTTCCAAAATAATATATCTGCGAGAATTTTTGGACAGTGAAAGTGACAAAATAAATCTGGAAGTTTTCATGTTAGCAAAGGGTTTTAATGGTGAAATTGGAATACAAAACATTCAAGATACCGGAGAGGATGATTATTTCATCAAAGACGTGGCTTGGTTTTCGAAAGAAGATTTACAAAAAATGGTGGTTTTTCCGGAAATATTAAAAGACAAATTTTGGGACGATTTGAAAACAGATTTTTCTAGTACTAAATATTTAGGGAGACAAATTGGATAAGTTAAAATTTTAGAGTGACTAAAAAGATATTAAATAGGCCCTAATGTTACCCACCAGTTAGAAGTAATGTCGTATAATATTAAGTCAGATGGACATAAACGAATTAAAAAAAGATCGTTTAACTTTTTTAAACGATCTTTTGAATATATACGCTCTATTTTACATTTAAATAAACTTAAAAATAAAGTAGATTATGGTTTCTTGTTACTTGTGGTACGGACAACTGATTAGTGAAAATTCTTGCAGTTAACGCAAGAAAATCCGGGCCAACCTCTTCGATAGGCTTCATCCAAACAAACTTCGTATAGGTAATCAGGACATTTGAGATTCTTAAGATTCTCAACTAGTTCTTCTTCGCCATCCATTGCGCCAATAGAAGTGGGTAATCTTGTAATGATAATCCCCCATCTTATTTGTACCTGTTTTTTGTTGGTAGCATCTGTCGAGCTAAGATTCTTTGGCTTTGGATTTCGAGACGTAATTGTTTTTGGTGAGCTGACTGATTTTATCTTTTCTTTCCTTGGTAGATCAACAGAAACTGGTGTTTCTTCCGCCTCTTCTTTGATGAATTTAGACCAATGAGGATCAATCGCTTTAAGTCTACTGAGAATCTTATCGCTGTTGTCAGTGGAGCTAAGAATTTCTAAAATAACTTCTTTTTTATTCTCTTCCGAAAGATATTTGCTTGTCTCCATAAATACCTCCTTGATTGAAATCTGGTAAGCTGTTTTTTAAGGTGCAACAAATCTTTAACACACAACAACTAATCTGTTAATAGTAAACCAGTTAGCTCTTACTATTTGATTATTTTTATCGCTTTTCCATTAACCAACGCGTCGGCGATTTTCTTGTATGCCGAATATAAAATTCTTTGATAAGTGCTTTGAGAGGTGTGCATTTTTTCTGCCGCTTTTTGTTGTTCCATTTCATTGATGTGGCGCAGCCGATAGGCTTCCATTTCCTCGATGGTAAGTTCCACGACCTCAAGCTCCCTCATTGGCACGCCTTGAGGTTTGAAATAAGTTATGTTGGGATTAAATTCTATCTTGCGACAAAGTTTTGGCCTGGGCATATTTTTTTATGATTAATTTTTTTCTCAAAGTTTAATTTATTGGGTAAGTTTGTTCCCAAATTTGTCTCAGCTTAAGGACCTCCGAGCAAAAAAAAGACCAGCTGACCCCTTCTAGAAAGAGACCAGCTTCTTGTCTTTTTACTTCTGTCGTTCTTTCAGGGCCGCCTTTTCTTCCTTGATTGTTGCCAGCTCTTCCTCAAGCATTTTTTCTTCGCTTTCCAGGGCAGACATTTCATTCTTGGGAGAAATAAAATTTCTGCGTCCTTGTACAGCTCTGCCACAACAACCTCTTCCTAATCCTTGTCCTGAACCAGCGCCACAAGAACCCATTCCTCGTCCGGTTCCGGCACCTTGCCCTACTGGGCCTGTTCCATCTAATTTTGGCATAATATTTTCACCTCCTTTCCTAATTTTTTATAGATAGCTTAATTTAGAGTAACTACCTATATTGAATATATACCCATTACTATTTATTGTCAACATTTTAGATAAAACTAAATGAACACCCAAATAAAAATAGCTGTTGTTATTGAAATTTGGGTACTGGTGTAGAAATTATGACTTACTTTTAACTTTTTTCCTTAAAAATTTAATCCAATTGTAATACTTTGGAAGATTTACACAAGCAAGTTGAAGGGGGGATTTTCCGTTACGATGTTTAAGCTTACTTGAGCGAATTTTATGAAAAAAATTGAGCGGGTGAAAATTACGGCGGAAGGCACCGCCCTCGAATTTGCCATAAGAGAAGGATCAATCGCTTTTGATGGGATAACAGTAATGAAAGACGGATTATTTGTTCATCCTGACTTGCTGAGCCTAAATCCCTAAAAAGAATAAAATTTTAAACGGAGAGCTTTACCAGCTTTTATACATTACCACCAGTTAAAATACTGGTGGTCTTTTTATTTTCTTTTCATAAAGATTTGATAATTGGTGTGGTAGAATGGTAGAAATATTTAAAAACATTTCTATGATTGAAGTTGAAAAAAAATTTATCTTAAGCGAAGAAGACAGAAAAAGATTAACAAAAGGCGCACAGTTTCTGGGTGAGCGAGTTTTTACTGATGTTTACTTTGATACACAGTCTTTTTCTTTGACCAAAAAAGAGGAGTGGCTTCGTTCTCGTGAGGGAAAATTCGAATTAAAAATATCCTTGGGCGAGAGAATTGATGGGTCGGTTGATCGGTATGATGAAATTGAAGATGAAGAAAAAATCAGGGAATTTATCAATTTAGCTCCAAGTGGAAATTTTTCTGATGCTTTGAAAAAGGCTGGCTACTCCCCTTTTTGTTTTTGTAAGACTGCTCGGAGAAAATATAAAAAGAATTCATTTATTCTTGATCTAGACGTGGTTGATTTTCAGGATTTTAGTTATAATATTGCAGAAATTGAGTTAATGGTTAAAGATAAAATAGAAATTGAAAAAGCCATCGAAAAAATTATGCTTTTCGCCAAAGAACAAGATCTGGCGATCACCCCAGTCCGAGGAAAAGTTATTGAATATCTAAAACAAAAAAGACCAGAACATTATCAATCTCTTGTGAAAGCAGGGGTGGTTAAAGATTTTTAGATTTTTTTTGTAACCAAATTATAAATTTAATAAAAATTCAAGAATGAACATTCAAATAAAAATCGCAGTTATCATCGAAAGTGAAGGAAAGATCCTGCTTATCAAGGAAAAATATCAGAAAAAAGAAAGATCTTTATGGAATGTTATTAAGGGGAGCTATGGAGACAATGGTGACGAAAACATTTTTGAAGCTGCTATTCGTGAATGTCAGGAAGAGGCGTCTGTAAAAGTAGAATTGACCAATGCGTTGGGCGCTTACGTTGCAAAAGAAGGAGAACAAATCAGAGTTCAATTTAATTTTTTAGCAAAAATAATTGAAGGAGAACCGAAAGTTGCTCCGATGAATGAGCAAGAGTCTAGAGACGAATTTATCCAAGAAATCAAATGGTTTACAAAAGAAGAGGTTCTGAATTTAGACAAAGAAGAATTTATTTCTGGTCGAATTCATGAGCTCGTTAAAGACTGGATCGCGGGAAAGAAATATCCACTCGAAGCGTACAAACAAGTTTTATTGTGATTATTTTAATATGTTATAATTGCCCAAAGGTTATGAACTAAAAAACTAAAATAAAAAAATGCAAAACAAAAAAAATCAAAAAATTGTTCGAGAATCTAGGCATAAAACAACACATGAAAATTTTTTGTTAATAGCCTTGTCAGTTATTATTTTAGTGGTAATTTTTGGTTATTTATATAAACAAAATAATCCACGATTAATCACAGGCGAAACGAATTCAATTCTAAAAAATACAGTAAACAATATAATCGAAAATAGAGCTGAGAATACAGCTAGAAATATCGTAGTTAATTATTTAAAAACAAATAATATAACTTCTGAAACTCCAATAGTCAAATCATCAACGCCTGCTGATATGTCATATGAGAGTCCTTACGTTTATTTTAAATCGGCTAGCCAGCCGCAAGAAGGAATTTCGTTTGATTATTATTTAGCAGAACTAAATGTTGAGACAGCTACTGTTAAAAATTTTGAAAAAAAATCAACTTGTATTTTAAAAAAGGTTCTCACTGAAGATCAAGCTTTTGCAATCTTCAATTCAGAATATAATAGAAATTTTAAAAAATCCGAAGTTTATATATTTGTTGGTTATCATGATTTTGATAAATCTTACAAAAATTGTTATTGGTTTATATATAATGATGCTGCCAACGTTTTGTCCACCGTGAGTGGTAGCGGTAAAACACAGGATTTCGGTCTTAGGGATTACTAAGCAGTCTATAATCTGATACTAAATATTTAGGAAGACAAATTGGATGACTACAAAATAGTCAGTATGTTGGTCGACCTCCAGGTGTCTGTGTGAGTGGTGTGGCCGATTTTCTTTTTGTATTCCATTCGGAGGTTGTAATTTCCCCTGGCCCATTTTTTATATTTCACTTTTAGAGCCACTTTCAAGTTGTCGCCACTTCTTTTAACTGTGCTCACTTTTATTCTTTTGCCACCGAACCAAACTTTTACCCAAGCTTTTTTGGTGGTGATTTTTAAGTCTTTGAACGTGAGTGTGATACTCTTAGTTACTTTTTTATTAGTATAATTAACGGTTGGTCGGTTGGAAACTGCTTTATTGAATTTGTATATTCCAAGGTGATAAAGCGAAGGATCACTGGGGTTGATGTCTTCAAAAACGAGGAAAGGCTCGTTGGTGGCTGGGCTGAATCCGAGATCATAATTATACCCCTCGTAAGAATTGAAACCACTGGTGCCAACCAGCTCCCAACTGCTTCCATTATATTTTCTTACCACAGTATTATTAGTCGAATTTTCATTGGAATAGGCAATGTAAGGGACGTTGGTTGAAGGGCAAAAAGCAATTTGTCCGTGTCTGGCGTGGGAGTCACTGCCCATTGGGCTGCCCACTTCCTGCCAAGCACTACCGTCAAATTTTTCGACCATCAAAGTGTTACCGTTTTTGGTGTAGGTGATGTATGGCAAGTTTGTTTCCCCATTAAAAGCCAAATCAATGAAAGAAACCACTTCGCTGCTGATGCTCGAGGAACCAACGTCTAGCCAGTTGCTTCCATCATATCTTATTACGTGTAATTTTGTTCCACTCACATCGTCATCAAAAGCGACGTAGGGTTCGTTGGTTCCAGGGTTAAAAGCCAAGGAAGTGTAATAAATATCAGAAGTGGATAAACCAAATGGTCCGACATTTTCCCAGGTGGAACCATTGTATTTTTTCACCACCAACTTGTTTAGTCCGTGGTCTCGATAAGCAATATAAGGGCTCGCAGAACCAGGATTAAAGGCAAAAGAGAGACTGCTGCCATCATTCTCGGTCACCCCGTGGGTGCCAACATCCACCCAGTTCGTTCCATTAAATCTCTCCACCACAATTTTTTGCAGGGTTATGTCCCAATAAGCCAAATAGAGTTCTTTAGTCGAAGGGTTAAAAGCGATTTTCGCTTCATCCAGTTCCCCACTGGTGATGGCTGAACCAATGCTTTCCCAAGCGGAACCATTGAAATGTTTGACCTGAATGGTGTTGGCTTGTTCAACATAGGCCGCATAGAGATCATGAGTGGTGGGATGAAAGGCAATCGAAGGATAACCATGACTTAAATCAGAAAGATATTGATTGCTGCCTACCGTTTCCCAACTGTCCCCCGCCGCCTTCACATCGGCTGTGGCGAAATTCAGAAGCACCAAAGCGCTCCCAACCAAGAGACCAATTTTCCAATTTTTTGTTTTCATTTTTTAAAGTTAAAAAATTTATTTTAAATTTGTTCTTTGTTGTTTCTATAATACTAAATATTTTGATGTGTGACAAAATATTTTTCTAAGCGCTAGCGATTTTTGATTTCCGGGTGGAATAATGTATAAACAGTTAATATCGCATAATATTAATAATTGACAAATTGGGAAGGATAAGTGTCCTTGTGGAAATCGAAACAATTTACTATAATCAAAGGAAATCTTTAATTTAATTATTAACAACAAAAATGGACAAAAAAATCAACATTGTTCTGATTATAGTGGCTGTTTTGGTGGGTCTTTGGGCTTTTGGTTCTTTTAGCAAAAAGGAATCAGCCAATAAAAACGAAGTGGCTGACTCAAGCAAAACCAAAAAAGAGCTGATTGCTTCTGGTCATCCAGCTTGGCAACCCATTATGTATCAAGAAGGTGAACAAATTGTTGGTGCAGGGCCAGAGCTTGTTGCGAAGGTTTTTGCTGATTTGGGTGTGACGGTTGCTTCCAAATATGAAGGAGCTTGGGATGTGGTGCAGGAAAAAGCCAAAAGTGGCGCAATTGATGTTTTGGTGGCAGCTTACAAGACAGCTGAGAGAGAAACTTATATGGACTATTCAATTCCCTACACAGTGGACCCGATAGTCTTGGTGACAAAAAAAGGCAAAAATTTTAAATACAGTAAATGGGAAGATTTAATTGGCAAAAAAGGAGTGGTGACGGTCGGTGACAGTTATGGTCAAGATTTTGATAAATTTATCAAAGAGAAGCTCAGCCCAACACAGGCCAAGACGCCAGAGGAAGCTTTCACGCTCTTGGAAAAAGGTCAAGCCGATTACTTCGTCTATGCTCTTTATTCGGCCGAAGGTTACATTTTCAAAAACAAATTAGCAGACAAAGTGGAAATTGTTCCTCAGTTCGTCAGTACCGAAAATTTTTATCTGACCATTTCCAAAAAATCACCTTTTGTTTCCTTAATGCCACAAGTTAATGCCTTGCTTCAAAAGTATAAAGATGACGGAACGATTGATAAAATGATTGAGAAAGAAAAGCAATCTTTGTGGGGAATAAAATAAAAAAGTCCTTGATGATGAGCTATCCAAAATATACTTATATTAAATTGGATAAAATAATACATTATGACCCAAACAAAAACCGGTTTACAGTGGACTGAACAATATAGCGTGGGTGTTTCACAATTGGATGAACAACACAAAAAATTATTTGTGGCGATCAATGGACTGATTGACGTGATCAACAGTTCCAATGAAAACATCTCTCGAGAGGAGAGAGAAAAGCGTTTGAATGAGGTGATAAGTTCGCTCCTAGAATACAAAAAAAATCATTTTGAAACTGAAGAAAAATATTTCAAAGAATTTAACTTTGAAGGAGCGAAAAATCACATTGCGAAGCACCAAGAATTCAGCGAAAAATTGTTACAGATTAAAGAAGAATCCAGAGATGACATTTTTGCTTTTTCCTTTACGTTGGTTGATTTTCTGGAAGATTGGCTTATTGAACACCTCATGACTTTGGACCAAGAATACAGAGAATGCTTCAAAAATCACGGTTTAAAATAAAAAAAAATGCCCAAGAAAAAAATCAAAAAAACCAATTACAAAAAAACTATTTATGTAATTTTAACCATTTTCCTCGGTAAATTGCTGGGTCTCATTGCTTTTGAGTTACTCTCGCTGGATTTTATCAAAGCTTCGGCCAAAAGCGCCTCGCCGGTGGAATTCAACCAGATTTTTGGACTTGTTTACAGTCCACTTCCAGCTGATCTCTTCTGGTTTTTTATTGCAGTGGGAGCAATCGGTGGATTTTTTCTGGGACTCCACTGGTGGGAAATTGTTTACGTGAAACATTTGCACTGGAGCAATTGGTGTAAACGTAAGTAGACTTTTTAGATTAAAAAAAGCTGTCTAACAAAAATTTATGCCAGCTTTTTTTGTTGGTTTTTTCGATTAGGATGGAGTAATTTTTTGCTATAGAATAAACGAGTCTTGGTAATGTTGGTTATTTTCGCGACAGGAATTTTGGTTGACTGAAAAAATAATTTTTTTTATGCAAGGAAAAAGAAAGGTTAAAGACAAAAATAAAGCAGTAAAATCGCCTGGTCCGAGTCTTTTTGGTTTGCTTGGGAAATATAAAAATATCATTGCCCTACTGGTGGTGCTGACTGTTTTTTCTAATGGACTGAGCCTTTCTGTTCCGAGAATAATTTCCAGAGCCATTGACACTTACGCCAGCGGTAATTTTTCGATTACAAATCTTACTATTGAGTTTTTTGTGATTGCTTTTTTTATCTTTGTCTTCACTTATTTGCAAAACATAGTGCAAGTGTATGCTTCTGAAAAAGTGGCTCGAGATCTGCGAAATGAGATTGTCGCCAAGATATCCGTGCAAAAATACGCTTATGTTGAAGCAGTGACGCCTGCCAAGCTTTTGACCAATCTGACTTCCGATGTTGATGCAATCAAAACATTTGTTTCCATGGCCGTTTCTTCCATTATTTCTTCTGTTTTTTTGATTGCTGGCATCTCAATTCTTCTTCTTATTACTGATTGGAAGTTGGCCTTGGTTGTTCTCTCAATCATCCCCTTTATTGGAGTGGTTTTCTTTTTTATCTTCAGAAAAGTACGTAAACTTTTTAAAAAAGCTCAAGAAGCCATAGATTGGCTTAACCAGGTTATTAGTGAGAGTATTTTGGGATCAGCTTTAATCCGCCTACTTAATTCGCAGAGTCACGAAGACCAAAAATTTCTAGTTGCCAACACCGAAGCGAAGACCATCAGTTTTGGGATATTAAAACTATTCTCCAGTCTTATCCCAGTTATAATTTTTTTCACTAATTTTGCAACTCTCGCAATAGTGCTCTTGGGAGGTCATTTTGTGATTACGGAAGCAATGTCGCTTGGAAATTTTACTGCTTTTAACAGCTATCTTGCCATTCTTATCTTCCCAATAATTATTATGGGTTTTATCACCAATCTTATTGCGCAAGCCCAAGCTTCCTATGGACGTATTTCCGAAGTCTTAAACGCTCCTTCTGAAAAGAAAATGGGAGGGCTGAAAGCAACGCTGCGGGGAGATGTTAAAATAAAGGGGGTGGCGGTCAATTTTGGAGAAAAGTGGGCACTCAAAAACATCTCCTTTTCAGTAAAATCTGGCAGTAAAACAGCCATAATCGGTCCAACAGCTGCTGGTAAAACTCAGCTTCTTTATCTTATTACGGGACTTTTAGAGCCGACAGAAGGCACAATATCTTTTGATGGCGTGGTCACAGAAAAATATGACAAAGAAAGCCTGCGTAGTCAGATTGGCTTTGTGTTTCAAGACAGCGTCATGTTTAATTTAAGTTTACGAGAAAACATCGCCTTCAGTGACATTGTTGAAGACGAAGACATTGAAAAAGCGATTGCAACTGCTGAATTAAAAGATTACATCGAGTCTCTACCGAAAAAGTTGGATACAATCGTTTCTGAAAGAGGAACCAGCCTTTCTGGAGGTCAAAAACAACGTATTATGCTGGCTCGTGCTTTGGCGATCAACCCCAAAATATTACTTTTGGATGATTTTACTGCACGGGTTGATGCAAACACTGAACAAAAAATTCTCAAAAATGTTGCTAAAAACTATCCGCACTTGACGCTCATTTCAGTTACTCAAAAAATCTCTTCCATCCAAAATTATGATCAAATTATCCTTTTAATGGAAGGTGAGCTTTTGGCTAAAGGCACTCATAAAGAACTTATGTGTGCTTCCCCGGAATATGTTCAAATTTTTCAATCCCAACAAAGCACCAATCAATTCGAGTTAAAAGATGAAAACTAACATTATGGATTATTCGCTAACAAAAACAGACATCGAAAAAGAAAAGCAAAAGGGAGTGCTTTCCACTGCTTGGCGTAGACTTGTTCCTCTTATGGCAGAGGAAAAAAATTCAGTAATCATCTCGATAACTGCCATTTTAGTGAGTTCGGCGGTGTCACTTGTTGCGCCAATTGTAATCGCGCATATCGTGGACAAATATATAGCTGGGAAGAATTTTCAGGGAGTTGTTTCTTTTTCTGGAATTTTAGCCATTATTTTTATCGTGGGGCTTGTTTCGAACTATTTACAAATTATAACCATGGGGGGCGTGGGCAGAAGGTTGCTCTTTAATTTGCGCAACAAGATCTTCAGTAAACTTCAAGAATTGCCAGTAGCCTTTTTTAATCAAAATAAAACCGGTGATATCATTTCACGCATCAATAATGATACTGACAAACTAAACCAGTTTTTTTCACAGGCATTGATGCAGTTTTTGAGCAATATTATCCTCATTGTGGGCACAGGAATTTTTATTGTTGTTTTAAATTTTAAGCTTGGGCTCATTGCTCTTTTGCCGGCAGCCACAGCCTTAATTATGACAAAACTACTCAACCCTTGGGTGAAAAGAGTCAGCCTTAGAAGCCTTCGAGCACTGGGAAGTATGAGTGGAGAAATTCAAGAAAGCATTAATAATTTTAAAGTTATCGTGGCTTTTAATCGCTTGGACTATTTTAGAAATAAATTTCAAGAAGTCAATGAAATGAACTATAGAGCTTCGATTTCAGCGGGTGTTGCCAGTAACATTTTTAATCCAATTTATGTTCTTTCTTCGTCTTTGGCACAATTGGCTGTTCTGGCTTACGGAATCCACCTCATAAGCCAAGACCAATTTACGGTGGGACTTCTCATTGGATTCTTACTGTATGTTAATAATTTTTATAATCCACTCAGGCAACTGGCTTCTGTGTGGCCATCGCTTCAACTTGCTCTCGCAGGACTGGATCGTATTTCCGAGGTGTTGGCGCTGGAATCCAACATTAAAACAAAATTTAAAAAAACAAAAAAAACTTTTTCTTCGTCCAAAGCGGTGATTCAATTTAAGAATGTATCTTTTACTTATGAAGGAGGAAAAGACGCTCTAAAAAATGTTAACTTCTCTCTGGAAGAAGGCAAAACTTATGCGTTGGTTGGACCCACCGGAGGTGGGAAAACAACTACTGCTTCTTTGATGGCGCGTCTTTATGATCCAAGTCGGGGCACAGTTTATTTAGAAGGGAAAGACATTCGTTTTTATGACTCTCGCGAAAGAGCGAAAAAGATTGGGTTTATTTTGCAAGAACCTTTTTTGTTCAATGGTACAGTGCGTGAAAACATCTTGTATGGAAACGAAGAATTCAAAGAGTATGTAAAGGGAAAATTAACTCAGATTTTGGAAGAAGTTCATTTAACAAAACTGCTTTCGCGATTTCCTCAGGGCCTGGATACCCAAATTGTTTTGAGTGGAGACTCAATTAGTTTGGGTCAAAAACAGTTGATTGCCTTTATTCGAGCAGTAATACGCAAGCCAGACATTTTAATTCTCGATGAAGCCACAGCCAACATCGACACCGTCACAGAGCAATTGCTTGAAGAAATAATCGGTAAATTACCTCAAAAAACAACCAAAGTTATCATCGCCCATCGCCTCAATACCATTTCAAGTGCGGATGACATCTTCTTTATAAACGGAGGAGAAGTTGTCCATGCCGGATCTATGCAAAACGCAATGGACATGCTGCTACAAGGCGAAAGAAAAAGCTAACTGGCATCTTTCCCTTGACAAAGTTGTTTAAATTCACATAATTACACGTTACAGCAAAACGTAACAAAGTTCCTTAAAATGAGTTTAAGAATAACAGAGGAGATATAGCAATGAAGGCAGCTAGATGGTTTTTGTTAGTCACTTTTGTGGCAGTTGCAATGTTCCCGCAAGTAATCTTTGGAGCGGATAAATTTGAGAATGTCTCAAGAGACGGTCTCAAAGATGTAAGCCCCGAGGGTAGATATGTTTGGAACAAGTCAGTCTCTGACAAGTTCGGAGACTATGCTTATGAAGCGTTCAAGGCTTTTCCGGAGATCATAGAGATCACCAAAAAGGCCAAGAGCAATTTTAAAACCAAGAATGTCGGTGTTTCCTTCCCCAGCAAAGCTTTCGAGCTTCGCGATGGAAGAACCCTGATCCTTCTGCGTGGTTGCACTCCGCACAATTGTGCTGGGACAGAAAACATAATCGCTTACGATTATGTGAATCGCAAAGCCTACGTCTTGGCAGAAGGCCTGAAAAGTGACTTCCTGGAAATCTACGGAAATCCAGATCAAGAAATCAAAAAAGTTCTTTTGAACTGTTACTTAAACCATAAATAACCTAAAAGCTGTTAAGGAAATTCCTTAACAGCTTTTTCTTTTTGCTTGACCAAAAGGAAAATATCCCTGAGAAGTAGTTGTTAAGCACTTTTATAATCAAGGACGAAAGGAGAGTTTGGTGGAGAAAACACACTGGAAAGGCTGGGGAGTTTTAGGTATGGTTTTTCTTTTCTTAGGTCATGGCATGGCAGGATCCTCTTCTGTAATTCTCCTGTATTTTGGTGGCCTGTCTGTCAAAATTGCTTCCGCCATTACTTTAACGTTAGGAGCCTCCACCGTCTTTTTTGGCTACTATGTTTTGGGTAATTGGACCGGAGAAGACTCTTGAATTTCTTGGACCAGTTTTAAAATAAACTGGTCTTTTATCTTCTATAAGAGGGCTTGTTTTTCCATTTTGTTCTGCTATAATAATAAGGGTGTTTGGGGAGTAAGGAGGCGAAATTTTCTGATTATCCTTGGAACACTTCAGGGAAAAAATCAGAAATTTCAAATCATTACAATGCGCAAGCATTAAAATCTCCTAACCGAACGATTCCTATCCTTCTAACTTTATTAAGTTAGAAGGATGTTCCTGAGACAAAATCAATTGTTTACGGGTTTATTTTTATCTATTAGGTTTATCGAAAGATCAATTAAGGAGGTAATTGATGAAAAAGAGAAATCTGGAATTTGAGAAGTTAATGGAATATCTCGAAAAGGGAGATTATAAGATTCAATTTTCTTGGATAAATAAAAGAACGTTTGGCCGGGTTGAGCCTTGTAAAGAGGCAATCGTCATAAATTTCGAGCTTCATTTAGTGGAAACCTATATCCATGAGTATCTTCACCAAGAATATTCATATCTTGAAGAGGAAGTTGTCGAACAAAAAACCAAGCGAATTATCGGTAGGATGAA
>Ga0268283_1000773_pt1 | contig 17991 bp, 14 predicted proteins | sample saktaG_13_FD_190140 | JGI IMG/M metagenome (GOLD analysis project Ga0268283, IMG submission 190140) | Saline water microbial communities from Sakinaw Lake, British Columbia, Canada - sak_2013_06_06_36m | ecosystem: Environmental > Aquatic > Non-marine Saline and Alkaline > Saline ... | reverse complement strand
TGGGTGTGGTTGACTCTGGTGAATGTGGCAACTCCTGCACTCAAAACTCCACTGTTAATTGTCAAGCCCGCACCAACTTTAATCCCACCAAGTACGCTACCAGTTGCAGCCACCTGTGCCACTGTTAGTATCTCGTTTTCAGCAGGACTGCCAACAGTCAGAGATATTCCAGCACCAGCCACAAGTTTACCGTCGAGCCAGCCAACGGTTGTATCATCAAGTGATACTTTCACGCCTGATCCAGCAGTTAACGCTCCAATCGCACTTTCAACCACGGAAATGTCAGCACTGTTAATATCAACCTGATCCTCTATCAACCCGCCATTTGTTTTTAAATTAAGTAGCGCGGCCCTTGCAGCGCTATTGTAATTAGTTGTACCCTCTATGGGAAAATCACTCCATGTTAATCCTAATGCCATTTTAAATGACCTCCTGAATAGAAAAATTCATTGAACTGAATTTATAATTGTCATGGATTGCAGACGGCATTGCACCGGCCATTGTCCCGTACACTATCCACGTCTGGCTATTTTCACCAACGAGCGCCCATGCCATTGGAGCAGGCCCTTTCCGCATTGCGATATATCGCATAAAGAAGAACAATTCGGATTCCCTATCCATCATGATCGTACCTGAATATTTACGCACCACGTTTCGTTTGCGATAATATAGGCTTTGATTTGACGTCCATTTGATAATAGACGTGTCAATTAAAGATTCTGTTATCCCATATTGTGGCTCTCTCATCATTTGACGTAGGCCATTGACTATTACGCCACAATACACAATCGTTCCAACTGTAATGGTTAAATAAAAACTAATTTCTATAGTTACAGGGTCTTTCTGGTGTGTGTAGTCAACCCATAAATCTTTATATTGTATTTTTATATCGTGCATCAATGGGAATATATTGTCTATGCCGGATAAATCATATTCGGCATAATCGTCAACTAACGGCCAAACCTTTACCCCTGTTGATGTATTTTTAATCGTGATTCGTACCATTGTTGCATTCGTATTCACAATACAAATGGCATTACAATCACTTGCACTCAGAATTGTAACTACCGATTTTAATGCAGAATCAGGAACAGCAACAGTTTTGAATACTTTTTGAGGATGTTCGTCAAAAATATTTTCGACTGGATATGCAGCATTTTCATTTGTTGCTATTGCGCTCTGAATCAGATTGTCCATGATCAATTTCATGTAGAATACCCCACACAATCGCCTTCTATTGTTATTTCGTTGTTGTCAAAATCGTAGGTTACCGTCCTAACCCAAGTATCGGTTGAAATGTTGTATGGATATGATTCATTCAACCACGTTATTTTTCTACCTGGGGATTGAAGGGATGTGCTAAACGGGACACTTATTGAAACTTGCGCCCGGTTTAAAATCGTTAGGATGTTTTGCAATACAGTTGTTATCGGGATGATACCTGTACAATACGGCGGGGAAAAATCTTGATCAGTGTCACCATACGCATATCCAGATTCGATTGACACAACCTTTGTTGACTCTCTGAGGCAAACGCCAGATGATCCGCCAGAACCATCGTACCATTCGCCTGAAATTCGGAATGGATATGAAGCGGTTAATTTTTTAGCAGGAGCGTTGAATGTGTATCCAGATTTGAAAAAATCAAATTCCGTTGTGGCTTCTGAGCCTGCATCAATGAGCATGTCCACCAGATATAACGTACCAGAACGAATATAAAATAAATGGGTGAACCACTTAGCGATTTCTGATAAAAAATCCGGAAAATATATCTGATCTGCTTGATAGTGGTTTATTGTTGGCGATATCGTCCTGTCGTATGTGTGATTGACAGTTAAGACGCCTGTAGTCGCCCATTGAAACACTTCCAGTAACGTGTCGTTACTTCCTTTGCCTGAAAAAGTAAGTTCGCCTACAGGCGTCACAGATACCTGAAATGTATTTCCAGAAACATAGACAACATTCGATGAAATATCTACTCCATCATCATATAAAAACCAGTCAACACCGGCAACTCCCTGTATATCAGCAAGCCAATATCTTTGGTTGCCACCAACAGTAGCATCTATCAATCTGACAGGTTTCTCATATTGAATAGAACCAAATGCCATAGGTAACGGATTTACACCGTAAACGGCGAGGATGTCAACCCCGACAATAAATGCTGTTACTGATCCTAACCCATTCCTTGTAGCGACTGTTGGAGCTGTTGCATATCCTGCCCCCCCAGATGTTATTGTCACAACAGTGATTACATTGTTGAGGATGGTGTATGTGCCAGTTGCCGCCGATGTGTAACCACCGCCAGTAAACACAAGAGAGTATGTCCCATTGGTATCTGCACATGCAGCCGTAGCAATTGCCAGTGATGAGACAACTCCAGTATTATCCGGATCTCGACTGTCTGATAGCCTGATGTAAATTGTGTCGTATCCAAGAGCATTCGCATCACCAAACGCCCATTGTGACACCGCCAATGATCCGATTGTCCCCGGCGTGTATGCTGTATAATTAACAAGCAGGGCATCAGGGATTGATAACACAGGATCACCTCCAGTTGCCAGCTCCAGATAATACCTGCTACCAGTCCCTGCAGATGTCCATTTGTAATTTGCGTCCCGAATTGATACCTGATCTGAATCATTCGTCACAGATTCCTGCAGCATGTTGATTTGGTAAGTATCGGCGTCATAAACATCGTATGTTATCGCATCTTCAGCCCAACTTTTGACATGCAATGATCCGGTAAAAAGAGTGATTGCGGCGGCTTCGTTTGTGGCTGTGTATTGCACTATGACAGGCATGCTGACCGGGGGCGGCCAATGATCGACAAACAACTCAGGCATAAACACAATCTCGCCGTAGGACAGGCGACAATATCCGCCATGTAAACTATCAATCTGGTATTTGATTGATCCGAATGACATTGCATACGGATACCAATAATGTTCAAGCGGTAGTGCCTCATTCGAGCATCTTAATGTATCGCCGTCTATTGTGACGGTAACAAGTATCATGTGATTCTCCTGGTATCGTTGCCTGCCCTGCGATTTGAGTTCACACGATTAATGTCTGCCTGTTCTTGTACATAGATTTTAAACTGTCTGCCATCTACAGACAGGTATTTATCCTGAGCCTGATTCGCTACCAGAATCCTCAGTAGTTGTTTAATTTCCGGATCTGTTTGAGACTGACTGCCTGTTGATTTAAGCTCGACTGGTAATGTCCGACCATTTGGCAATGGGATTACCGCCTCAGTTCCATGCAGCATTGCAGGATACCCAGATGATGCACCGTATGATATTCCGCCGTCTGAAAAGCTTGGCCATCTATTTATCACAGGAAAATCGAACTTTTCTTCAACGATTTCCCTTGGAGCTGGGTCCGATTCGTAAACTGTGCGGATGATGTTTGTGGTTATTATCGTTGCATAAGCTGTCGGGATACCTCCGCCGAAAAACCAATTTTCCATTAGTGCTGTTGTAGGATCGTTCATATCAAAGGATGTTTTCGCCATAATATTCGCTGGAGCAGTCTCCTGATCGTATGCCCATGATGCCAGAAATGCGGTTATGTAGTCTTTTTCGTTGAATTCAATGTTTGTTTTGATCGTTACAGGCTTCGTTTCTTGATCGTAGGCCCACGATGCCAGGAATGCGGTTATGTCGTCTTTTTCGTTGAATTCAATGTTTGTTGATACTGACATATTCATACTATTAGAACTGCCGCCAAAAGCATATAACAATGTATTTATCACATAGTTGGCATAGTTTTTAATTACACTCTCGACCCATTGACCAACATAAAGAATCCATGATCCACCAGAGTCTGTCATTGTTTTGATACGTTTCAACACTTCACTGACATTATACTTAGTATCTATTATATCATTTTTTGTGGCTTCCGAAATTCCAGAACTATGAGTATTCAATTCGATGTCTTTAAGATATGTTCTGAAAAACTCAAAATAATAAAACGTTAGCTCAAATAGTGATACGAATTTGTCATCATTTATATCAGCTCCTGATTTTAGCAATATTTCATTATTTTCTGTGGGGATTGCCATTAAACTCGCAAGATTCAAAATCCATTTTTCTAAATCTGTATGATGTTCTTTAGCTTGGTTGTAAAAAAGCGCACAATAATAAACCAGCATTTCAAATACCGAAATAAATTTATCGCCGTTAAAATCAATTCCCAACTGAATTGCCGCATCACTTGCAGTAATTACCAAAGCATTCTTTATATCATTTAATGCTAAAAGTTCCTTACCAGCCCATAAAATCAAACCATCATATAGTTTATTTTGCCACACCGCTGTTGCGTTGCCATAGAAAAGCAATAGCTCTGCAATGGAAACTGTCCCAGGTCTCTCGCCTGTTTTTGGATCAACTGCACCAAACATCGTATGTGTTTGAATATTTGCATCATTACTGAGTATATCGGTAACTTTTTTTATCGAAAGTGCGTTATCCGCACCCAACATCTCACTTGATCTATCTGGGTTTTTATCTGGTTCTAATGAATCCCCAATGCCCTTCAATATGTCATATATGTCTATGAGTTTTTTTACTACGCTGCCCATAGATGTTTCAGTGAGAGTTCCGAGTGCGCCAAGAGCCGCCGTGACATCTGAATTTAACTTCGTTATCTCAACAGTTTGATCATTGGTTAAATCCTCAATTGATACTCCGGGTTTTGTATCAATTGATCCGATCTCGGCCATAACTTTTTTATAAATGTTTTGATAGGCATCGGATGATTTGTATTTGTCCTGACTGGACTGAAGATATGTATCAGCAAAAGATAAGTATGATGAAACATCATTGGATGAAGCGCCGGGAGATTTAGCTGCTGCATATAATTTTTCATAATTTTGAGCAGATGTAGCCTGTTTGGCAGATGGTAGTGACAGGTTGAACGAACTATACATCAACGATTTGAGTTTATCCCGAACAGCCGTAATGTTGGCAATCTCGGTTTCGTGTTTCGTTTTTAATACCGTCATTTCACTGTTGTAATAATCCATAATGACGGTATGCGCTTGTGCAGCCATCGTAGATTGGTTTTCCGAATCTGTATTATTATATGCCCATTTCCATGATTCGGTATTCTGCACACTCAATTTATTCGCATATTCTTTTCGTAATTCTTCAGATGTCAATGCGCTTTTGCGTATATCCTCAATATCCTGATTGATTGAATCTCTGGTAGTTTTCAGCGATTCGTAGGCGGCCATTAACGCATCTGATATTGATGTAAAATATTCTTGTAGCGCAGCCGCATACTTATCCGCTTCTCCAGGGTTCAATCCTGCATATTTTGTTATAATTTCTGATGCTGATATTGGTTTGTTATATCCAGCATCTTTTAAATGCCTGATTGACTGAGCTATTCCAGTTTCGCCTTGTCCGATAACGGGATTTCCATTTGCATCAACAGTTCCGATCCTGCCAGACAATCCACGATACCAGTCCTCCATAGATGCCGCCAAGTCAGCAAACGGCTTCACCAGTGCAGCCAGCCACTCCTGGTAAAGTTTAGCTAAAACTTCACCCCTTGCTTTTTCAACTGCAGCGAGTTCCTCAGCGTTTCCTTCGGCAGCTTTTGCGTATTCGTTGAATTTAGCATTTGCCGCATCCAGACTCGACTGCAAATCGCTGGTTAATCCCATCATGCCGTTGTAGTAAGCAAGAGCGTCTTTCCAATAATCCTCTTCCGCCTTCTTTTTGACAGCAGCCGCTATCTTGGTAATATCTGCCAAATCAGCCTCAGACGCGCCTGCGGCTTTCGCTGATGCAATAGCATCTGCATAGTGTTTATCAATCTCAGCGAGAGAATCACCCAAGTCAGAATTAAGCCCCATCATCTGGTTGTAATAATCAATCTCGGTTTTAAGCCAATCTTCAATCGCTTTCTTTTTGACGGCCATTGCGATTTCAGTTATCGCTGCTAAATCCGCCTCTGACGCGCCTGCGGCTTTTGCCGATTTTGCAGCTTCGTCATAATGTTTTTGGATTTCTGCCAGTGAATCCCCTAAAACAGAATTAAGCCCCATCATCTGGTTGTAATAATCGACCTCGGTCTGCATCCAATCTTTGATTGCTTTTTCTTTAGCAGCAGCATGGTCAATCTCCATTTGCGCCAATTGTTCAGATGTTGCGCCAAGTTCGGTAGCGATTTTTATTTGTTCTTTATAATAATCGTTTATTGTATCAAGAGCGTCTCCGAGTTCGTTTGTGAGGCCGAGCATCTTTTTGAGTTCTTTTTCGTATGCCGCAGCCCATTCTGCTAATGTTTGAGTTGGGGTAGATGTTGATTCTTGATTGTTCGCTGATGAGGTATTTACTGTGTTAAATAGCTCATACCAATAACCACCTGGTGCAAACGGGTCTGTTGTGCCGTCCGCGAACCCATGAACCCCCATGCCCATAAGTTTTTTCATGTTGGCGTTACTCAGGATATGCCCGGATTCTTGTGGCATAAATAATTCTGGCCCTATCTCTCCAACGATATAAGGCGTGTTTCGTGAAACTGGCCCGCCTGTTGCTCTACCCCCTATAGGTTGCCCTATCGGAATAAAATCAGGAATACCACTGGTGTCAACCGGGATTTCTAAATCCTGCCATCTTTGCGACGGATCAACTGCGGCCTGAATTTTCAACATCATATCTTCACTCATACCAGGTATAGTTTTAAGCAATAGCATAAAATCTTCCCACGGTATATTACTTGTATAAACTGCTTCCAATCGTTTTATTGTTTCCGAGTCTGTCACATTAGACAGGAATGCGGCTTGAAATTCTTCCCATGGTATTCTGCCCATATTTGTGTCTGTGTATTCGCCGTAAATACGCTTATACACTTCTGTGTCAGTAACACCGTATGCAATCAAAGCATCGTTGATAGATTTCCAAGGTACACCCTGATCTTTAAATTCTGCTAACATGGCGATAACAGCAGATGATTCCCAACCTATCTGTGAACCGACAAACCCCAATTGATACATACGTTGTTCAATTTTTTGATTAGTGTCAGATGCCATATCTACACTAATCTCAATAAGCCCTTCTGAATCACCGCGACCAATAGCAGCATTAAAATGATCTATCCATTCACTCCAAAACTTTTGTTGATCTCCAACCAAATGATCATACTCAGTCATTGACATTTTAAGCAGTTCTTGATTCGATCCTATCCATTTTTCATATTCTTCTTGTCGAATAGCGCCATCTTTATCAATATTATCCCATGCGTCTAAATTATGGAAAAAATTTTCTTGCAATATCAATGTTTTCATGTATTCTCTGGACGCTTTAGTCAGTCTTATTTTACCGGCCTCTTCATCCCGCAGAGTAGCATCCGCTTCGGCAAGAATATCTTTTGAATCCGTGTAAATATCCGTTATCCACGAAGTTAAAATGGCAGCACCAATTGAAAGCCCCATCGCTGTTGTTCCAGCAAGCATTCCTGTACTGGCAGCAGCACCTTCCCCACTTCCTGTCGCTACAGTGTTTGCAATAGTGGCAGTTGTATTGTTTGCTAAAGCGCTTGAGATTTCAGTTGCTATAGCTGCCATATCAACGCCTGGCCCCGCTGTGCCACTAAACATAGATGTAAATACATTCGCCATGTTCGTCAATGTTCCGGGTATAGCGGCGATTTGTGCTGGTAATGCCATTACTGTTGCTGGTAAATTATAAAGAAACTTTGCTATTCCAGCCAATGATGCCAATGTACTGAGTCCGCCCAACAGCCCGCCGTCGCTTGAACCAGTCGCCGCGCCCGTGCCTGAACCGAGGATATTGATAGTACCAGTTCCAGATGAGAAAACCATCTTAAACAAATCCTGAATGATCATCTGAGCTATCATATCGGTAAAGGTTTTTAGGAGGGTGTCGCAAAAGCTCGACCATGCGTCTTCAAAGCCGTTCATATCACCCTTTAGGGTTTTGAAAAGGCCGTCTGATAGTGCAGTCGTGCCAGCTTTCTGTAAATCCTGAAAGACTTTCTGACCGGCTTTGCCCCATGTCAAAAGGTCTTCTTGCGATTTACGGTATGCTACGCCAACCCCCGCCATAAAATCATCACTTGCTAAAATTTTCTTGTCGTTTAGTTTTTCCCATTCCGACCAGTACCATTGATCAATAATGTTTTGTTCGACTCCCAATTTCAGATACTTATCAGCCTGCTGCTGCAATAGTACTTCTTGCCCGCTGAAATATTCATTTGATGATTCACCCATGTCTTTATACATGTTCCGCATAGCTTGTGCTGTTTCAAGCGAATTTTTTTCGGCGTCTTTAGCGTTCTTTTGATAGTCAGCCACACCTTTTTCAAAGACGTTTAACCCTGCATTTATTTCAGCGAGTTCTCTCCATTTATCAAGTTCTACGGTTCCGGCCTTAACGATCTTGGCAAAATTATCATAATCTTGCGATATTTTCTTCATTGCGTCTGAGTATTCGTTGGTGTTATTTGCGAATTCAGCGATGCGGCTGTTTAATTCATCTATCGTTTGCGATGCTTTGTCGTTGACATCTTTTTCAGCGAGAGACCTCCATGTTTCCAGTTCTTCGCTGGAACCTTTAAGAGCCTTGGTATATTTCAAGTATTGTTCTTCAATTTTTGCCATTTTTGAAGCATATGAATCGCCTTGAAATGCAGCTATTTTGGAATTGAGATCGGCAGTGACTTCCGCATATTTTCTGGCTGCTTCATTTGCTTTATTATTTACCTTATCAAGCGATGTTGCCATTTGATTTGCAATTTTAATGGTTGAATCCATTGTATTGTTAATGCGGGTAATATTTTCTGAGGGTGTTCCAGCAAATGCAGAAGCAAACGCACTACGGATACGATCTGATGTTGATATAACCTTTCTCTCAATATCGCTTAAACTATTATTAATTGAACTAGGGTCTATAGTAATATTGAGAGTTGCCATACCGATAGCCTTTCTATGAGGATATTATCGTTTCGCCGGTAGCTTCTTCTGGTTCCCAACCGGCTTCTCTTTTGATTCTTTCTCGGACTTCTCGGAGTTAAGTTTCAGGTAAACGTGATCCAAAAACCTAATCCATTTTGAGTATTCAAGACGTTCATCAATATCTGTGATGAAGTGAAGATTAAGAAATGCAACTATCTCAGATAACGGTATTGCCCCGACACTCATCCCAACACTACGGGATGAGCTACATTCGTGAAACGCTAACCAAAAATGCGTCATGTCATCGAAAAGTTCAGGCTGTTCTTCCAGCGCCGGGACATAGTTACCTTCTGATTGGAGTTGCAGGAGCCATTCGTATTGATCCCCAACCCTGAAGCTCCAAGTCAGGACTTCTTTAAATTTTTTTCTGCCTCAGCGTCCATCTCTTGCCTGAAAATCTCCATTGAATTGGCAAGTTCTGAAACATGGTCACGGAAGTCCTTGTACTCTTTCAGAACCCGAACGCATTCCTCTTTGGAAAACTTCACGGGCTTGTCATCTTCCTTAAGCCCCTTCCAGTCGAGAACAATGCAATCTGCCATTGCCTGAATCAATAGGTCTTCTGCCTTGTCATTTCCAAGGGTTCCACGTCTGATAGCGTTTTGGTAAGGCTTCGAGATACGCCGGAATACCTTCTGGTAATTTTCATTTCCTATTCTTGCAATGAGGACTGTAGTCCCACCACCAAAATCTTCCCACACGCCATCGACTTCTGATTTCTTGTTTGTTCCGTACTCTTTTTTTAGATCCATTTTAAATTAATCCCCGTTTGAGTTTGTTTTGTAATTCGTCATAATCATTGCCCCGTTGTCTTTTCGTTGATTAAAAATCCACGCCTAACCATCATTTTCAAGCATCACGGGGTAACAATGCATATAATGGAAAGGCATGGAAAATGGTTAAGCTGCGAATCTGTCAATCTGGATGGTACAGTTTGTAGTGGCATCTCTAATCGCCTGCCATCCAAGATCAACCGTGATATCCTGATTACTTCCGCCTGCATTGGTTTTTGCCGATGTATATTCAACATTCGGGAATGTGAAAATATAGGTATTTCCAGCAGAATCAGCCGTTCGGTATGAAAGGCCAGTCCGGGTGTTGTTGATATACTTGTTATAGAGCGTTTCGTTGATGAAATACGCCTTTAGATTGCCAGTAACGTCACATCTTCCGTATCCCATATCTACCGAGCCAAGTGACCCGATTGCAGTCAATCCTCTGGCATTGTTCTTGAGAGATACGTCAAGCGAGTTGATGTAAACTCCAGACATGGCCGCAAGCGTGCTGCCTTCGATAACATTTGCCACATTCGAGACAGCATTAATTATCTGAGTAGTCGAAGCTGCTACGGCGGTGCCAGTGCCTTTTGTCGTTCCAGCCAATACCTCATCTTTACCCTTGAAATTAAAACTTCCGGTGATGATACTACCAGCAGCGAGTTTCATATCCATAGTGTCTGGAACCATACCACGATAGGTAAAGAATTGGGTAACATCAGAATGATACCGTTCGAGAGTAAAAGATGTCTCTGCAACACCATTTCTCAAAGTTGAGCCGCCGATTGTTATGGCCGCTACAGGTGCAGTCTCAGTAACGAGCGCCGCGCCTTGAACTTCCACCACTAAATCCGTAATAGTAACACTGACAACTCGTTTGAATCCGTTGTTGTTAGCGGCAACAAATCCGGCAACTTTAACCCACTGGCCTGGGGTAATGTGTTTTGTAGTAAAATCAGTCGAAGCTGCCACATATTTATTGCCGGTTGTTGCAGCAGATATGTCAGTTGCAGATATCGCTACAGCCGTTGACCATGCCGTAGCCATAAGCGCCGCCGCCAAGAATGGATCATACGTTCCATAAGACAACTCGTAATTAATTGCGCCGTTTGCCTCTGCACCTGTCAATATCAAATCGGTAAGCTGTCTATCTGATCTGATTTCGTCACTCGACTTGGTTTGAACACCGTAGGACAAACTCTCACTCGTAAACCGCATTTCAGTTAATGCGCTGGCCGGAGTTACGCCCCATGAAACTTCTGGTAAATAATACATTTGAGTTCTGTTGCTATCACTCATGATTTTTTCCTTTGTTAAGCTAAAATGTCTTTGTAGAAATTAAATGAAACGCACCACCGTTGCCATACTCCAACGACTGTTTTGTAAACTTTCATATTGGTAAACGTTACGCCTGCTGTTGTCTGTTTACCCAAAAATATATCTTTGACTTTATCTGAATGGCCGGTTATCGCCACTATCCCCGTATTGACTGGACAATTAATATCTATCTGCACGATTCCGAACACTCTGAACGGTTTAATCGAACCCATTCCAACCTGTATAGTATCGCTTGGTGACAACCATATTGACACATAGGCAGTACCAGGGGTAGGTTCGTAAGTCACCTGCTCCCATTGAATCGGAGTCCTCGTTCCCCATCCAGTACTGAATAGACCTTGTACGCTGGAGCGTATAGTTTCAAGATTGTCAGCCATATCAAATCTTATCCATTATTTGTTGTGCTATGGTTTCCATGATACCTTCTGTTTTTTGGAATGTGTTATATGGTCCAATTGAACCGCCCCATCCAAGATACTCTACTTCTTCATTATAATCTATTGAATTAGAAATAATTATAACTTTTAAGGGTTCGATTTGATTAAGCTTGGAAAGTTCGTTTAATGCAATAGATAACGCATTCTTATTGATAGTAGTTATTTTTGTTATACTTAAATCTGGTAATTCGGAATTTATACGGTGGCTAAGTACGTATGAACCAGATGAAAATGGTGATAAAGCAGGCGATGGTGAATTATTACATAGATTAACATAAATATCTTGAGCGATTAATTTAATATGATCGCCTATTAAACTTTTAATTACTTTAATTTCGCTTGAAAAATCGTTTTCAAAAGTCATTTTTATGCTTAATTATTTGGTATAATATATTTTTTTTACTTAATTATTATGATTGTTTTTTTTTATATTATATTACCAGTAGTTGGATCATAACCAGGATTAACAGGTGTACGTGTAACTGATACTTTTACTACGTATTCATCATTTTTTATAATAGATTGGGTAATATACGTAATACCTGAAATAGAAAATGTATCACCTGGAATAACTTCTTGATTTAAATCCAACAAAGAGTATTCGATTGTTATATCTTGGAATAATGGTTGTGTATGCTCGTCTGGTCGTGTTTGAGTATTTCTTTCTAGTATTACCTTGAAACACGATACATCACCAACAAGTGGGGTAAATACAGCATCTACCCCACCAAGATTGGTTGAAATATCACGCCATAACGTTGCCTGTAACTCGTTAAAATCAACAGCCATTTTCTTACTCTACTCCACCAACTTAATCAGTACGCCTGGTCTAAAGCACATTGGGAGAGGATTTGACTGCATGTGGAGATTAATGCCACGGTTGAAGTCACGGACTTCCTGTTTTGCGTAAAGTGGAATACCGATGGTGTTTACGGTTTCGAGGAAGTCAGCCGGTGCGTAAATGGTTTTGAAGGTATTCATGGTGCCCTGCGGATAGCAATGGCCTTCTCCGTCTGCGATGAATTTTCTTGCAGTTCCGGTAGCGTCGGTCGCCGTCCCACGGTATTCTTCAAACATAATACCGCCATAAGCAAAACCCTTTCTGATGTCACCACCCATGGCCTGAGCTGCAAGGATGGTATTGTCAAAAGTGGCCTTGACTGATGCATGGCTGGTAAGCGCATCGAAGAAACTGGCGGAAACGAGCGCGCGCGGCATGGTCATTACTTCACCCATGAGGTTATCCTCCATGAGACGAAGCACCTGCATACACTTTCCACGAACATCAGTGGTGGTGGTGGACAAATCGAAATCAACGTATTTCTGATCGATTCCGAATTCAGTATAAAGATTGTACAAAAGAGATCCGTCTGCATCCAGGATGATCCCCTTCAATGCGCCCATTCTGAGATATTCAAGAGTGATCGCGTATTTGTCTTTCGCAGCCTGCATGTGGTTATTCATGACACTTGCGAGCGTCTGAACCTGATTATCTGTACCGAATTGACGGACAGATTCAAACTCAGATGCAAGAATAACGTCACCGAGGGGAATGTGGGGTACCGCAAACGCTCTGACCTTGCGTTTACCCATTCGGTTCTGTTGTTCGGGGGACCCGACAGGCTGGGTTGAAAGCAAATTGAGAACTCCGTTTTGTTCCTCGACGAGTGCAACGCGGGTTGTTATGCCTTTGTCGGTGAAAATACCAAGCTCTCTAAGCCGGCCGTAGGTATTGGGCAGGATATTAATTGCGTTCGAAAGCGAAACAAAATTAAACGCATCTGTTTCGAAAGGGTTAAGTATCATTTTATCACACTCCTTTGATTAAACATCGGTTCTTTCGACGATGCCGTTATTGCGAAGCTGAACAAGTGCTGCGGCGATTTGAGCAGCAGTAGCACTTGTAGGCCATGTTAGATAATCAGCTACAATCTGTGCGTCACGGACGATTGCAACTGCTTCCCTGTCTGGGTAATAAACAGCGGTATTCGCTCCGATGGTGCAGATATTCAACTGATTTGCGCTATTAAGATTTTCTGATTGAAAAGTACCAACCTGAGAATCAACTACGAGAACACCGGCAGCGTCTCCACCTGCGAAGGTTCCTGATGTAAGGGTGAACGATACTACCTGCGCGGTGGCGGCACTGGTTGCGCCAGTGAGTGTTTCACCTGCCAATAGCGAAAGAACACCACCAGAAGTATAAGCGATGTAACGCTGTGTCGTATCGGTTGTGTCTGCTCCGGACACCATCAAGCCATAGGCATCCTGAGAGCCATCAACACCACTGAGATTAAGTTCTTTGACTTTGCCAGAACCAGCGGCGACGGTTACTGTGAATGTATCACCAACGGCAAAGTTGGTTCCTGAATCGTTGATTGTGAAATTGATGTAGTCGGACGTATAACCAGTTCCAGTAACAGCCTGGTAGGCAAGCTTAATTCCTGTTGGTGCTTTTACATCCCATTTTGCACCTGCGCCGGTAGTGGCCGGGGCTACGGTGATGTTAAAGCCATCGCCGACGATATAGTCTGTTGCATCTGCAATTGTAAAAGTAAGACCGCCGCCGATAAACTCTACGGTTGCTTCACCTTGTCCGCAATATGACCCATCGGGATACCGAACAACAAAAGCGCCTTTGTTTGTGACTACTTTGTCAAACTCAAGAGTATAAACTCCGATTTTTGCGGTTGCTCCAACAACAATGGTACCCATTGCACCAGAGCCAGTATTATGCGTCCAGGCTGCGGCAGTGGCAGGTGTGGCAGGAGTACCAACAGATGCGTCAACCAGTGTGGCAAGGTATGCACCGAGTGTGGTTCGAACACCACCTGTTACTCCGGTCATTGTTCCACCACCAGTGTTCGACCCAGCGACTCCAGTCGTGGGAGTGGCGAGCGCTATCTTGCCAATCACCGAACCCATTGCGAGGTTCTGACCAGATAACACGGTGACTTGCTCGCGGGATTGATAATTCTCCATTTCCCATTTGAGCAGATCGTTGAGATACGTTGATTCTGTTAATACGATTGACATGTTGATCCTCCTATTATTTATTCTTTAAAATGGACTCTGCTCGTTTCTTTGCATCTTCCATAAGTGGGTTGGTATCTGTGGTGGCAAGTGCGCCGACTGTTGATACAATCGTTACCTGTTCTGATACTTTGGCCTTTGCATCGAGGATAACCTGTTTTGCCTGATCAAGAGACAAACCATCACGAATCATGGTTCCTGCGAGCGCTGGCATTCCCATAGACTCGCACAAATCAACAATGTCAGTTATCGCCGTTACTTGTTCAGCTTTTTGTGCAGCAAGTATCTGTTCGACAGTGGCTTCTGCAGCTTGCTCTGGTTCTATCGGATCTACGATAAAACCACCGAACGTGGAGGATGCCTTTAATTCAGCGTCAGTAATTACGCGAGAAGAAGTTGCCTCGGTAAAGGTTCCTCGGGGTAAAAGTGATTCAATATGAGAAAGCAAAAGACCTTGTTCGGTAAGCATCTTTTTAACTTCATCCATATTGTCGGCTATTGCCTGTGTGACGACTTCCTTTACTTCGTTAAGATTCATGCTAACGCCTCCAGTTTTTAAAATCATATTTTTAACGATATTATCTATGGATAGAATGCCGTCCGCAAAACCAATATCAACTGCTTCCTTACCCATGAAGAACCCTGCTTGTGTGGCCACAACTGATTCTTGTGACATGTTTCTGTTGCGTGCAACAACAGCAGTGAATTTGTCATAGAGTTTATCGACATGCGCCTGTTGGATTTCTTTGCATTTTGGTTTTAACGGTTCATGAGGACTGAAATCATTCTTGTGGTCACCGGCGAAGATGGTTGTGTATTTCACGCCGATCTGATTATCGAAACCTGTTTGGTCGATATGAATTGCGATTACGCCAACTGACCCAACGCTGGCTGTGTCTGAAAGATAGATTTCACTTGCAGCGGAAGCGATTGCATAAGCAGCGGAATAAGCGGATTCAGCAGCTACAGATATGATGGGCTTGATTTCCCGGGAATTGTAAATTTCATCAACCAAATCAAAGAGGCCAGCGACTTCTCCACCAGGTGAATCAATAAGCAATAAGATGCTTTTGACTCGTTCATCGGATAATGCAGCACGAAAGGTGTCACGGATATCAAGATATGATGTAGTCCACCATTCATAAGCTCGATAAGTGAGGCCGCCTGTGATCTCGACCACTGCGACGCCATCAACTATTACATATCCGCATGCGTCAAGAACTTCAGTTCCCATTCCTACAAATGCTTGCGCATCGTTGACGTGTTTTATTTCTGTATCGGGAGGTGGCGGTTTCGATCCAGTCGCTTTAACTGACAGAATCTCATTGACTGATTGTGGCGCAACCATCAATGCTGAATTAAAAAGTCTTGTTGGTATTTCCAATATTCCCTCCATTTTGCGGCCTTGAGTCAGAATCAAATACCAGACCTAACTTGTCAGCACGTTCGTTATCTGCCTGGATTTCTTCTTCGAGCGCCTCTACGTCAATTCCTCGTTCAGCAACTTCCTGTGTCCGTGAAGAAAACCCGGATCGGACAAGGCCAGATGATGCCTTTAAGTCTTTCAATGGATCGACCCATGGCCAGCCGTCGATTGTCCATTTGATCCTCATGTATGATTTTGGGTCTTTTGTGTATCCTGGTAGGCGCATGGCATTTGATAACTCGACCTGAGAAAGCCAATACTTGGCAACCGGTCTGCATATCTGATACGCCATGATATTAAAAATGAACTGCTTGCATTGACGTTGAAATTCGAGATTTCCAGCCCGGATAGAGGAATAAGTCACTCCGGACAGATCTCCAGTGAATTTCTCGTAGGTTAAACCGCCGATCCCACGAGCAGCACGTTGTTCTTGGTGTTTGATGAAAGACCCGTAATTACCACCAACATCTGCGGGTTGTGAAAATGTAACGTTGTAACCTGGAGGAAGTGATGGGAATGTACCAGGTTCCATCTGTATTTGAAGAGCACCTGTATCGTCTGTGCCATCGTCACTACCAAAGAACGGTACTGCATTTAAATCCTCTGCTGGCTGTGTGATAAAACCACCAAACATGGCAGCCGTCTTCTTGCGCACCAATTCGGCATCGTTGAATTGATTAAGTTCGTGCATTGTCAATATTAGGGATGCAAGCCACGGGCGGCCTCGTTGTTGTCCTGGACGAAGTGGATGAAAAACATGAAGTATCTCCGATGCTGGTATCCGAACCCTGTCGAACTGATCTTTTAACGTCATGAATACTTCGCCCGGATGTTCTTTGAATATCCAGTAGGCGACACGTTTACCAGATTTATCAAACTCTATGCCCATGCGGATTTCGTTGCCGTTTGGGGAGATGGTGTTGTAAGTTTCATCCAGGTGATCTGCTTCCAGTATCTGTAATTGCAGCGGCACTAAAAGGCTTCCCGACCGCTTCGGACAAAACCGGATAAGAACTTCTCCGGATTCGATAATTGACCGGGATATAAGTGACTGTAATCCGTAAAAATCAAGGAAACCGCCTGCGTCAGCTTCCTGTGTCCAGTCAGACCAGAGTTGTTGTATTCTCTTTTTGAGTTTGGAATCAGTCAATTGCCAGCGGGGAGAGATACCTGTCCCAACGATGTTGGAGACCAGGCAATCAATCGCACCACATATCTGAGGATCATTACGAGATAACTCACGAGAGCGAGACCGCAAGAGAGCCAAGGATGAATAAATTGTTGCATTAGGGCCTGCGGATGACGTGCCCCAGTTTGACAATCGCCTGCCATTCCCGGCACCTTCGAAAGGTGGGGAAGATCGCATATCGATTTTGCGGCCCTTACTGTCAAGTATTCTCAGGAAAGACATTACACCCCTTTACTGGTTGATATGCGGCAGTAACGCGGCCTGCGGTTTAATAAATTCAAAGACGTTGTAAGGCTTGACTTGTATGCCTGTAGTTCGATAAGACTTGACTGACCATATTCAACCATGCGATCACCATTGGAAACGCGCACGACTCGTTCCCCGAGCATAAGCTTGCTTATGGCAAGTTCAACGGAAGTCAGCGATGTGGTTAATTCAGATATTGTTGGCATAATACCATATAGAGTATATGAATATATAGTGTAACACAAGGGGTAGCGGTACAGTGTTCCGTTAATTTATAAATTAATGATTTTTAATAGGAGGGAATAGATGAAAACTGCCGGTCGATTAATTATTTTTGTTTTAACTTTTTGGATTGGTATCGTACATGCTGGCAATATAATATCTGGAAAAGTCGTATCTATTTCTGATGGAGACACAATTACGATACTGGATGGGAACATGACACAGCACAGAATAAGGATTTATGGCGTGGATTGTCCGGAAAACCATCAAGATTATGGACAGAAGGCAAAGCAGTTCACGTCTGATCTGGTATTCGGGAAAATGGTTGAAGTAAA
>Ga0268283_1000772_pt1 | contig 17997 bp, 19 predicted proteins | sample saktaG_13_FD_190140 | JGI IMG/M metagenome (GOLD analysis project Ga0268283, IMG submission 190140) | Saline water microbial communities from Sakinaw Lake, British Columbia, Canada - sak_2013_06_06_36m | ecosystem: Environmental > Aquatic > Non-marine Saline and Alkaline > Saline ... | reverse complement strand
GTGTTACGGTATGACCTGCTTTTTGAAGGCCATCGGCCAGCGCCAGCATTGGCCGAATGTCGCCGTTAGAGCCCCAGGTTTGTATGCCAATTTTCATTGGGTTATTTCAGTCAATCTGACCGGTTAAACCTTTTTTACAAACTCTGATTTTAGTTTCATGGGGCCTATGCCATCAATTTTACAATCAATGTCATGGTCGCCATCAACCAATCGGATATTTTTAACTTTAGTGCCCACTTTAACGACTAATGAAGAACCTTTGACCTTAAGATCTTTTATAACGGTCACGGTATCGCCGTCTTTTAATTCGTTGCCGTTAGCATCTTTAATAATACGATCATCAGCGCCACTTTCAGTTTGTGCGTCTTGTGACCATTCATGGGCACATTCAGGACAAATGTTCATGATTCCATCGTTGTAAGTGTATTCTGAGCCACACTTTGGGCAATTGGGTAAGTTACTCATTAATCTATTCTGTCGTTAGTTAACTGTTGATAAGCTTTATAAGCGCATTAGACTACCATGTAAATTTATCATTAAAAAACTTAATGAAGTTACCGGCATTTAATACCAGCAGGACAACCGGCAGTGCACTTAAAAAGTCTGTTTTTAGAACTGTCTATTTTTTGCCCGTTGATTTTAACTATTTTATAGAGAAACTTGGCTTAGCCTGACACTTAATCTGTTATAATTTCGCATTTTATCAAGGCATGCAAATGCTTGCATAACCAGCATTGCCCTAAGCGCTGTAGCAATAACGCCTTAACCACCTCATCATCAGTTAAAACACAGTGGATTTAAAACACATCAGAAACTTCTCCATTATCGCTCATATTGATCATGGTAAATCAACACTCGCAGACCGTTTTATTCAAATCTGCGGCGGTCTTAGTGCCAGGGAAATGTCAGCTCAAGTGCTTGATACTATGGACATTGAGAAAGAGCGCGGCATTACTATCAAGGCGCAAAGCGTTACCCTGGACTTTAAAGCCAAAGACGGTGAAACTTATCAGCTTAATTTTATTGATACACCCGGCCATGTTGATTTTTCGTATGAAGTATCCCGGTCTTTAGCGGCTTGCGAAGGTGCGTTGCTGGTGGTTGATGCTGCCCAAGGTGTTGAGGCGCAAAGTGTAGCTAACTGCTATACCGCGATTGAACAAGGACTGGAAGTGGTGCCGGTGCTGAATAAAATTGATTTACCTTCTGCCGAACCTGAGCGAGTCTTGGCTGAAATTGAAGAAGTCATTGGTATTGCAGCCGATGAAGCCTTAATGATTAGTGCTAAAACCGGCCTGGGTGTGATGGATGTTTTAGAGCAACTGGTTGTTAAAGTACCGCCACCGCAAGGCAACATAGACGGCCCTTTGCAAGCATTAATCATTGACTCTTGGTTTGACAGCTATCTGGGCGTGGTGTCGTTAGTCAGAATTATGCATGGCAGTATTCGCAGAAAGCAAAAGATTACGATAATGTCTACCGGCAAGTCGTTCGTTGCCGACAAAGTCGGTGTTTTTACACCTAAACGCCTGGAAAAAGAAATTTTAAATACCGGCGAAGTGGGTTATATCGTTGCCGGTATTAAAGATATTTTTGGTGCACCGGTCGGTGATACCATCACCTGGACCGATAACCCTGCAACCGAACAACTGACCGGATTTCAGCGGGTTCAACCTCGCGTTTTTGCCGGTTTATATCCTGTTAGTTCCGATGATTACGAAGATTTGCGAGAAGCGCTTAATAAGTTAAATTTGAATGATGCGGCTTTGCAATTTGAGCCGGAAACCTCTCAGGCTTTAGGCTTTGGTTTCCGTTGCGGATTTTTAGGCATGTTGCATATGGAAATTGTACAAGAACGCTTAGAAAGAGAATATAACGTTGATTTGATTACCACAGCACCGACGGTTGTTTATGAAGTCATCACCCAAACGGATCAGATTTTAATGGTTGATAATCCGGCTAAACTTCCGGATGGCGGCATCGTTAAAGAAATCAGGGAACCTATCATTCGAGCAAATATTCTGGTGCCACAAGCTTATCTGGGTGGTGTTATCACCTTATGTATAGAAAAACGGGGCGTGCAGAAAGATATGCAGTACGTTGGCCGGCAAGTATCACTGCATTATGAAATGCCGCTTAGCGAAGTGGTACTGGATTTCTTTGATCGTTTAAAATCAGTCAGTCGCGGCTTTGCCTCGTTTGATTATGAATTTTTACGCTTTCAGCAAGCCGATTTAATTAAACTGGATGTTTTGATTAACGCCGAAAAAGTAGATGCTTTATCAATTATCGTCCATCGTGATTTAAGTAATAACCGCGGCCGTGACTTGGTTGAAAAAATGAAGGACCTGATTCCACGGCAAATGTACGAAGTGGCCATACAAGCAGCGATTGGCTCAAAGGTTATAGCGCGCTCTACAGTTAAAGCCATGCGCAAAAACGTGATTGCAAAATGTTATGGTGGTGACATTAGTCGCAAGAAAAAGTTATTGGAAAAACAAAAAGCCGGTAAAAAACGAATGAAGCAAGTAGGCAATATTGAAATTCCTCAAGAAGCATTCTTGGCTGTTTTACAACTTAATAAAGAATAATAGTCACCGTTTAATCCCTTATAAATCAGGGCAACCCTAAAGGATTGCCCCTAAACTAAAAACAACTAAATTATGGACTTTGATTTTTCTTTTTATCTTTTTGTAGCCTCTGTCGTAACCGGTGTAATTTGGGGCGGTTATCTGTTATTTCTTAAATCAAAAGGTCTTGTTTTTGATGAGAAAAACGAACCGATTCTGGTCGAATACGCGCGCTCTTTCTTTCCTATTGTTCTGATTGTGCTATTGCTACGTTCATTTATAGCGGAACCTTTTCGGATTCCTTCCGGCTCGATGATGCCGACTTTATTGGTTGGTGATTTCATTTTGGTTAATAAGTTTACTTATGGCATACGTCTACCGGTTATTAATAAAAAGATCATTGAACTAAATGAACCCAAACGCGGTGACATTGTCGTTTTTCGTTACCCTAAAGACCCTACTGTTGATTATATTAAGCGTATTGTTGGCCTGCCTGGCGATAAAGTTGTTTACAACAATAAACAACTGACCATCAATGACGTGCCGGTTAAAGAGGTTACCATGGGGCGTTATCAGGGCTTGGGTCAAGGCGAGGATATGACTGGTGCGGAAGAATTGCTGGAAGATTTAACCGGTGTTGAACACAGCATTCTAATCAGAAATGGCACGCCGAGTGTTGAATTTGTCTACGTAGTTCCGGAAGGCAATTATTTTGCGATGGGTGATAATCGTGACAACAGTAATGACAGTCGCTACTGGGGTCCGGTTCCTGAAGCCAATTTAGTCGGCAAGGCTTTTTTCATCTGGATGAGTTGGGATTGGCAAGATAAAGGCGTAGGCTTTAATCGTATCGGCACATTATTAAAGTAATTTAAACAGCAAACGCTTAAGACATTGAACGCTTTCCCCCAAACATTTCTTCTTTCTATTTATAAACAAACAACTTGGAGAATTGAATGAGCGTATCACCTAAAAAACAACAAGGCTTAACGTTTATTTCGCTGGTTTTTGTTCTTGGTCTTATAGCGTTTTTTGTTATATTGGGTCTTAAGATAGGACCGATTTATCTAAATCACAGCAAAGTAGTCAGCACCTTGGCTGAGCTTAAAAAAACGACAGGTATCGAAGACCAAAGTGAGGCTGAAATTAGAGACAGCCTGAGCAAACGATTTAATATTAATTATGTTGATGACGTCACACAGAAAGATATTACCATCACCCGCCATGAGAATTATCTAAAAGTGGTCATTGCATATGAAGTTATTACAAATATTGTCGGTAATCTAAGCGTTTTAGTGGAGTTTAATGACGTGATGGAGATAGGCAAACCGTGATAAAAAAGTCCGAAATATTGTGCAAAAAACTGGGATTAAACTTTAATAATCCGCAGATTTTTAAGATGGCTTTAACCCATCGTAGCGCAAGCTCGGTTAATAATGAACGACTGGAATTTTTAGGTGACTCAATCCTTGGCTTTGTGATTGCCCAGAAATTATTTGATCTGTTTCCTACTGCCAGTGAAGGCGTTTTAAGCCGATTAAGGGCAAGCCTTGTTAATCAAAGTTCTTTGGCAGAATTAGCCAGAGAACATCAGCTTGGTGATTATTTATTGCTGGGTTCAGGTGAATTAAAGAGTGGTGGCTTTCGCCGTGATTCCATTTTGTCCGATGCACTGGAAGCGATAATGGGCGCTTTGTTTAAAGATCAGGGCATTGAATCCTGCCAAGTATGGATAGAACACTTATTCATGGAAAAACTAAACAACTTATCACTGGATAACTGGCAAAAAGATCCAAAAACTCAACTGCAGGAATTAATGCAGTCAAAAAAACAATTACTACCCGAATACACTCTGATAACCATGTCAGGGCTTGCACATGAACAACTATTTGAAGTTAAGTGCAGTATCCCCTTAATTACGGACATCTGTATCGGGACGGGTATCTCCAGAAAAAGAGCCGAACAATCGGCAGCAGAGCTTATGCTCGAACTATTGAATAAGGACAGTAAATGAATTGCGGTTTCGTTGCGTTAATAGGACGCCCAAATGTTGGTAAATCTACGCTGATGAATCATTTGCTAAAGCAAAAAATCAGTATCACCTCACGTAAGCCTCAAACAACCCGACATAGAATTCTTGGTATTAATACCACTGAAGCAGGCCAAGCCATCTATATGGACACGCCCGGCATGCATAACAATGAAAAGAGAGCGATGAACCGTTATTTAAATCGGACAGCTGAAACGACTCTACTGGGTGTTGATGTGATTGTCTGGCTGATTGATGGTTTATCATGGCATGAATATGATGAAGTTATCTTTAAAAAACTCGAGCAAGCCGGCTTGCCGGTTATTCTCGCGGTTAATAAAGTTGATAAAGTAAAAGATAAGGATGCCATATTAACGTTCTTTTCCGAAGCCCGACACCGGTTTCCCTTTGAACATTTGGTGCCTATTTCAGCCTTAAAAAGAACCAATCTTGATCAACTTGAAAGCTTGATCATGAAACTCTTACCCGAAAATGATTTAATCTATCCCGAAGATCAAATTACTGACCGACCCGAGCGTTTTTTGGCTGCCGAAATCATCAGGGAAAAATTAACAAGGCGTTTGGGTGATGAACTGCCTTATGCTTTAACGGTTGAAATGGAACGCTACGAAGAACTACCCAATATCACTAAAATCTACGCGATTATTTGGGTTGAACGACTCACACAAAAAAATATCGTTATTGGTAAAGATGGCGAAATGCTAAAAAAAGTGGGCACGGATGCACGCTTCGATATAGAAAAACTGATTGGCCAAAAAGTCTATTTGCAACTTTGGGTTAAGGTTAAAAAGAACTGGTCTGACAATGAACGCGCCATGCAAAGCTTGGGATTTAATGACTGATAATGCTGTTTATTTGCAACCTGCATTTATCCTGCAACAACGGAAATTTAGAGAAACCAGTCTTATTATTGATGTATTAACCCGAGACTTTGGAAGAATCACCATATTGGCAAAAGGGGTAAGAAAAGCCAAATCTAAAACAGCCGGTCTTCTTCAACCCTTTATGCCTTTATCCCTATCCTATTTTGGCAAAACCGAGTTAAAAACCCTGACGACCGTTGAAATATCAAAGTCATTTGAGCATTTGCAAGGGCTTGCCCTTTATTGCGGCTTTTATGTTAACGAACTGATCACTTGTTTTTTACATAAATATGATCCTCACCCAGAAGTGTTTGAACTTTATGAGGAATGCCTGATACGCCTTTTTAACGCTCCAGAAATAGAAGCCGCTTTGCGTATTTTTGAAGTCGATTTAATGGCGGCTGTGGGTTATGGACTGCAACTGGACTACGATGCCCATAATAATAAAGAAGTACAGCAATTATCCAAGTATCACTATAATGTTGAGCAGGGCCCGGTTGAAGCAGCCAAAGGCGCTTACTCAGGCAAGACATTACTGGCGTTAAACTCAAGAGAATTGAGTGATTCTCAGATTCTCCAGGAAGCCAAGATATTGATGAGAACCGTTATTTCTGTTTATTTACACGGCAAGCCACTAAAGAGCCGCGCTGTCATTAATCAAATCATACATCATCTATAAACATGAACTCTAACCACATCTTATTAGGCGTAAATATTGACCACGTCGCTACCTTAAGACAAGCCCGAGGTACTCTTTATCCAGAACCTGTTCAAGCGGCATTAGTCGCCGAACAAGCAGGTGCAGACGGGATTACAGCGCATTTACGGGAAGATCGACGACATATTCAGGATCGGGATATTTTCTTGTTGAAAGATATGCTCCATACCCGCTTGAATATGGAAATGGCGGTCACTGATGAAATGGTTGCGCTGGCGATTAAAGTACGACCTTATGCCTGCTGCTTGGTACCTGAAAAACGTGAAGAATTGACCACTGAGGGGGGACTGGATATTGCCGGCAATCTTAACCGTATGCAATGGGCTTGTGACGCCTTAAAAACAGCCGGTATCGAAGTCTCTCTTTTTATAGACCCCGATGAAGCACAAATTGATGCCGCAGTAAAAGCGGGCGCACCTGTTATCGAATTACATACCGGTTGTTATGCCGATGCCAAAAATCCTGCGCTACAAGCTAAAGAATTGGCTCGTATCCGGCAAGCTGCGCATTATGCGCACAGTGCCGGCTTACAAGTTAATGCCGGACATGGTTTACATTTTTATAATGTAGAAGCGATATGCGCAATACCGGAAATAATCGAACTTAATATTGGCCATTCAATTATCGCTCAAGCCTTATTCTCCGGTTTGGCTCAGACTGTTAAAGATTTAAAACAAATCATGAGGCAGGCACGCTCACAGGCTTATTAAGCAATAACGTTACTGTTCTTCTGTAAATGTTAAACCGTGTTTTTGCATACGGTACAGCAAGGTATCTCTGGTAAGACCTAGCAGCCTAGCTGATTTACTTCGATTGCCATTAGTTCGACTGAGCGCCTGATGTATCAAGTTGGCTTCTAAATTGTCAAGCTGTATACCACGCTCTGGCAAACTAAATGCCGGTAATTTAATCGTATTATTAAAAGCGATAAATTCACCGGGAAGATTTTCAGGCTCAATGGTTAATCCTGCCAATAGGATACTCAGCCTTTCACACAAATTTCGCAATTCACGAATATTACCGGGCCAGGCGTAATCTTTTAGAACATTTAAAGCTTGTTTACTTAGTTTTGGCGCATCAAGTGAATGTCTTTCAGCCATCATATTCAGAAAATGAATAATAAGATGCTCTATATCTTCAGAACGTTGTGACAATGGCGGAAGCTCTAATGGCACAACATCAAGCCGATAATATAAATCCCGCCTGAACTCACCGGCTTCAACCTGCTTGTTTAAATCCGAGTTAGTCGCTGCGATAATACGAACATCGACGTTATAAGGCTTAATATCACCGACAGCAAGACACTCTCCAGACTCCAGAAAGCGCAATAATTTTGCCTGAATTGATAAAGGTAACGAATTTATTTCATCCAGAAATAAAGTTCCCCCATGCGCTGCTTCAAAAAGTCCCTGCTTACTGGTTGCTGCACCCGTAAAAGCACCTTTTTTATGCCCAAACAATTCTGATTCTATAAGACTCTCGGATAATGCAGCGCAATTTAGGGTAATAAAAGCTTTATTGGCACGCCCACTCTCTTTTTGAATGGCGTTAGCAAACACTTCCTTTCCTGTGCCCGTTTCACCCTTTAGCAATACCGTCACATCAGTCGCAGCAACCATTCTGGCGCTACGAATTAAAGAGTCTAATGAAGGGGATTTACCAATAATCGATTTAAAATGTCCCATAGTACCGCCTTAATGCATTGCCATGTGGCTGGTAAACGCCATCGGATTTAACCATGGGAAAGCAGCTAACAGAGCAAGAACCATCATAAACACTCCAATAGCTTGTTTAAAACGTATCATTCTGGATAATCTGGTTAAAAGATTGGTCATGATACCGACGCCCATAACTGCCGGCAAAGTCCCCAAACCAAAAGCAAGCATCGTTAATGCGCTATTGCCGGCATCACCTGTGGTAGCGGCTAAGGCTAAAGCCGCATAAACCAGTCCACAAGGTAACCAACCCCAGACCATTCCAAAGAGATAGGCATGAGTGTGATTTTTTACAGGAATAAGTTTGCGTCCATAAGGCTCTAATTTTTTCCAAATAGGCCTCCCAGCTTTTTCAATATACGCAAAACGGGGAAACCAACCGGCTATATAAAGCCCGGCGCCGGTCATGATAGTGGCTGAAAGCAATTGCAAAATCCTGTGCCCATGCGTTTCACCTAGAGGCATCGTCAATAAAGCTTCAATAGCACCCACTAAGCTGCCTGCTATTGCATAACTGGTAATTCGACCAAAATTGTAGTTAAAAACAAAAGGCAACAGACGCTTTTTATTATTACGTATTTCAGGACTGAGGCTTAGCGTCAAAGTACCAATAATCGAGCCACACATCCCTATGCAATGCATACTGCTAAATAAGCCCATAATGAAAGCAACCAGGTAAGAAGAGGTAAAAGCTGGATCAAATGGCATATATTCAGTTAACAAATAGGAGGTGAAAGGTACAAAGTTCAAGAAACAATCGGTGTGCCTTGTCGCTTAAACCAAACCATTAAAGGCTTGTAAATTGTGCAAGAATCTGGCCCTGAATTTTCTCAGCCATCGCTTTACGATTTTCTGCATCTCGAATGGGTCGGCCTACGACAATATAATCAGCACCGTTTTGGAAGGCCATTTCTACACTAACGACTCTTTTTTGATCATCATCTTCACGGTTATCAACCGGCCTGATACCCGGGGTAATCACTAATAATTTATGGCCCAACTCTTCTCTTAGCATGGAGACTTCAAGGCCTGATGAAACAATGCCATCACAGCCAATGTGCAAGGCACGCTTGGCGCGGGATAATACCAATTCACGTACATCACATTTAAATCCCAAGTCGTCAAGATCACCACGATCCAAACTGGTTAACGCAGTAACGGCCAATACTTTAAGATCACCTTTTTCTTTGGCTGCAGCTTCCATGATGGCATCGTTGCCATGGATGGTAGCCAGATCAACACCTTTGCTACTTAAGGCTTTAATGGCACGACCCACTGTCGCAGGAACATCAAAGAACTTAAGATCAACAAAGACTTTTTTATTTTGTTGTTTTAACCATTCAATAAAACCAAAATAATCACCCGACATAAATAGCTCCATGCCGACCTTATAGAAGATCACTGAATCTCCTAGCTCTTCAACTAAAGCTTGTGCTTCTGGAATACTGGGCACGTCCAGTGCCATAATTAAACGTTCGCGGACGGGAATAGATTTGGTAGATATAAAAGTCATAGGTTAAAGAATTTAAGGTAACGTTAGTTTTATTGAATACAATGCCGGTCGTGAGGAAACAAAGCTGGACAGATTACTGTGTTTTTAAACCTGCATTATCCCAAGCTATAATTCCACCTTCCATGTTATAAACTTTGGAAAATCCGGCCAATTTTAACACATCAACCGCTTTCGCAGAACGACCACCTGCACGACATTGTGTAATCACAGGACTGTCTTTATATTGTTTAAGTTCAGATAAATGTTCAGTTAACTGTGCTAAAGGAATATGAATGGCTCCAGGGATGTGTTGCTCATTCCACTCACTATCCTCACGCACATCAACAATAACAGCTTTTTGCTCGGAGGCCATTACCGACGCTTCCTTGGGAGAAATTGAGTCGATTGAATCTACATCGGCATTAGCACATCCCATTGCTAAAACCATAAAACCAACTTGAAAATACTTTAATAAAAATCGCATACAATAACTCCTAAATTATGACCTCAAGCATCATACAGAAATGATATGATCAATTCGCCGTTTAACTCGATTTTATAATCAACTTAAACCTACATTAATCGCTTTTATTTGGTATATATTACCGGAACTTGTTTTAACAGTGAATGTTAATATCAGCAAATAAATAATACGCTTAGCTTATGAACTCAACATTGATTCAAATGACCCTGTTAATGGCATCCGGTGTCGGTTGGAGAATTCTTAAACCGGCCGGATTAACAGCAGAGCATGTTCGTCATGTATTAACGACTTTAGTCTATTATTTGCTCTTGCCAGCCATGGTATTAGACGTATTATGGACCGCAGATATTGGCCTTCAATCCTTTCACTTTACCCTACTGGGCATGAGTTGCATTGCACTGGCCATGCTAAGTGCCTGGGCCATTGGAGTAGTCTGTAAGCTTCAACATAAACGCTTGGGAGCAATGATTCTGGCGGCCGCGTTCCCTAATGTAACTTATTTGGGCTTACCCATTTTAGAGCAAACTTTTGGTAGTTGGGCGCGTTCGGTGGCAATACAAATCGACCTGTTCGCAACCGCTCCCATTCTATTTACTATCGGCATTATGATAGCGAGGCATTACGGCAATGACTCCTCGGATAAGCCTAAACACATGTTATCATTTTTTAATGCACCGCCCTTTTGGGCAGCGGCCCTTGCCGTCATTTTAAATCTTAACGGACTGGTTGCCCCATTATGGTTTACAGGTGTATTACAAAAGCTATCGGCTGCTGTTGTGCCTTTAATGTTATTTTCCTTAGGGCTGGCACTAAACTGGAAGGCCGTCAAGTATCAAAACATTCCCTATGTACTCCCGGTTCTTCTAATAAAAATGCTAATAATGCCTTTATTCGCAATCGTTCTGGTCGGTTATTTACCGCTGGAAGATAAATATAAAGCAGCGGCAGTGCTCGACTTAGCCATGCCCAGCATGGTTTTGGGCATTGTTTTTTGTGATCGTTATCGACTGGATAGCGCCCTATATGCCATGACTGTCACGGTAACCACTGCATTAAGTTTGATCACTTTGCCATTTTGGCATGGCGTACTCATCAATGAGTTCTTAAAATGAATCCAACACTTGAAATCTTTTCTCAAGGCGAAGAAATTGTAACCGGACAAACCGTTGACACCAATGCCGCTTGGTTATCGCAACAAAGCGTTGCTTGCGGTTTTACAGTAACACGACACACAGCTGTAGGCGATAAACTCGCTGATCTGATCGAATTGCTAAAAAGCATTTCACAGCGTGCAGATTGTTGTATTTGTACCGGTGGCTTAGGCCCGACCAGTGATGACTTAACCGCCGAAGCCGTCGCTATTGCCTTTAATCTTCCTCTTGAATTTGATGCAATTGCCTATGAACAAATTAGTCATTTTTTTGCACGCCGAAATAGAGCGATGCCTGAATCAAACAGAAAACAGGCTATGTTGCCTCAGGGCGCTGAGCGTATAAACAACGATTGGGGAACGGCTCCCGGCTTTAGTTTAGTTGCTGGTCGTTGCTGGTTTGTATTTTTACCGGGCGTACCCACAGAAATGATGAATTTATTTCATGAAAGCATCTTGCCCAAGCTATCGACCCGTTTTTTATTACAACCCGGGCAATTGGTTTCTATCAAAACATTCGGCTTAGGCGAATCTGTCATTCAAGAACGAATTAACTTAATTGAAATACCAACAGAGGTTGAATTAGGTTTTCGTGCTGGAACAGATGAAGTACAGACCAAGCTATTGTTTCCTTTTGCTTATCCTAAAACGGAAATGACCGCTTTAGTCACTCGGCTTGCTGAACCATTGGGTGATTATGTATTTGCCATTGATGGCTTGGGTGAAGCAACGGGGGATCTGGTTTTTGAAATTGACAAGCTGATGCGCGACAGAAAATTGACTTTAGCCATCGTAGAAACGGCCAGCCATGGATTGCTTGCCTCAAAATGCGTAAGTTATGAATGGCTTCTCAATGCAAGCTATGAACAATCTACAGCACGACTGGGACAAAACATCACAACCGGAGATGATATTAATTATTTAATAACGACAGCCAAAGCAATGGCAAGTAATTTACAGAAAAATAGTGGCGCAGATTTTATCCTCGTTCAACTTTATTCGGGGGACGCCGAGACTTTGCACGATAAAAATCAGTCGATCATTATTTATAACGTGTTATTGAACAAAGATAACTGTTATCAAACGAGCCATTCAATTAACGGCCCCATCAAAAGAAAACAAAATCAGGCTGCCTTATTAACACTGGATTTATTACGACGTTATTTACAAAATAAGTCCATCAATTAGAACTAGTAATAAGCAAGCAGAGGTTGATCTTTAACCATTACCCAATTATTTAGGGGCAACCCCTTACGGTTGCCCTGATAACATCGTGGCATCAAAGGGCAGGCGTAAAGCCTGCCCTTATAATTACATTTTGGCCAATACAGCAGCGACTGTTTCACCCATTGCTGCAGGGGTTGGGCAAATAACAACACCCAACTCTCTAAGTATTGCAACTTTTTCTGCTGCACCTTCTTCTGCTGATGAAATAATGGCTCCGGCATGCCCCATGCGACGACCTTCCGGCGCGGTTAAACCGGCAATATAAGCAATAACGGGTTTGCTCATGTGTGCTTGCGCATAAAATCCGGCTTCAACTTCTTGAGGTCCACCGATTTCACCTATCATCAGGATAACTTTGGTTTCCGAGTCTTGCTCAAACTTTTCCAAAATATCGCGGTGCGAACTGCCGTTAATAGGATCGCCACCAATACCGACAGACGATGAAATACCAATGCCCAAACGCTTCATTTGATCGGCTGCTTCGTAGCCTAAAGTGCCTGAACGTCCAACAATACCGACATTACCCTGCATGTATATATGCCCAGGCATAATACCCAACATGGCACGACCGGGACTGATGGTTCCAGCACAATTCGGGCCGGTCAGTATCATGCGTTTATCTTCCGGAAAGCGACGCAAAAAGTTTTTTACTGTCATCATATCTTGCGTAGGAATACCGTCGGTAATCGCTACACAGTATTTGATGCCGGCATCGGCCGCTTCCATAATAGAATCAGCCGCAAACGCTGGTGGCACAAAGATAATACTGGCTTCAGCACCTACTTCATTTACGGCTTCTTTGACTGTGTTAAAAACAGGTAATCCCAGATGAGTTTGCCCGCCTTTACCGGGCGTGATACCACCGACTACATTTGAGCCGTAGTTAATCATGTCTTGGGCGTGAAATGAACCAATTTTTCCGGTAAAGCCCTGAACAATAATACGCGTTGTTTCGTTAATAAAAATTGCCATTTAAATCTCCAAAGCTGCTTCTTTAGCAACCACTTCATTACGTGCTTGCACTGCTTTTTCAGCCGCTTCGGCCAAAGTTTCTGCGGTAATGATAGGCAATCCGCTTTCTGCGATAATACGTCGACCTTCTTCTACATTGGTACCGGACAACCTGACAATTAAAGGTACTTTCATGTCAATTTTTCTGACCGCTTGCACAACGCCTTCGGCAATCCAATCACAGCGGTTAATACCGGCAAAAATATTCACCAACATGGCTTTAACACCCTTGTCAGCCAAAACAAGACGGAAAGCTTTTTCGGTACGTTCAGCTGAAGCACCACCACCCACATCCAGAAAATTGGCAGGTTCTCCACCCGCAAGCTTGATCATGTCCATAGTTGCCATGGCTAAACCGGCGCCATTAATCATGCAACCAATATCACCCTCTAAACCAACATAACTTAACCCTCGATCTGCCGCTGCCATTTCACGCGGATCTTCTTGGGTTTTATCACGCAACTCAGATATTTTTAATTGGCGAAACAAGGCATTATCGTCAAAACCCATTTTTGCGTCCAAGGCGAGTAATTCACCACTTCGGGTAACAACTAAGGGATTGATTTCCAACATGCTGACATCAAGCGCACGCAAAGCACTATAACAACCTTTAATAGTTTTAACCGCGTGACTCATTATTTCGAAATCCAAGCCTAGGGCAAACGCCATTTCACGAGCTTGAAAATCTTGTAAGCCGACAGCGGGTTCGATATATATTTTGGTAATGGCATCCGGATTATTGGCTGCCAATTCTTCGATTTCCATACCGCCTTGAGCAGAACCCACCATAACAATCCGCTCAGAACTGCGATCAACCAAAAAACAAAAATACAATTCTTTGACAATATCGGTACCTGCTTCAACGTAAAGTCGTGAGCATACTTTACCCGCAGGGCCGGTTTGATGAGTAACCAATCTTTTACCCAAGATAGCCTCAGCCGCTGCTTCAACTTCATCATGAGTTTTACAAATCTTGATGCCGCCTGCCTTACCACGGGCACCAGAATGGATTTGTGCTTTTACAGCCCAAATATGCCCACCGATTTCTCTGGCACGTTGCACTGCATCTTCCGGACTATAGGCCAAGCCGCCTTCAGCGATTTTAACCCCATAACCGCTTAAAATATCTTTTGCTTGATACTCATGAATATCCACAGCATCTCCCTTCTTGGTTTTCTATTTAAAGTGAAATCTACTCAGACTTAAACAATAAGCCTTATACTTTATTTTGTTTTTGCAGCAATTGCCTCAGCCGCTTTTACGACATTGTTGGCCATTTTTTCTGAAGCGGCATCAATTAATCGACCATCCAAGGCTGCCGCGCCTTTTCCTTGTGCAGCTGCTTCTTGCAATGCAACTAATATACGTTTTGCTTTTTCAACTTCTGCCGCAGGTGGTGTAAAAACCTCGTTGGCTAATTCAACTTGTGACGGATGAATGGCCCATTTACCTTCACAACCCAAGGCCGCTGCACGTCTTGCTGCAAGCTTGAAACCTTCAGGGTCTTTAAAGTCACCAAAAGGCCCGTCAATCGGGCGCAAACCGTAAGCGCGACAAGCCACTGTCATACGGCTAATGGCAGAGTGCCATTGATCACCTGGATAATCAGGGTTTAAACCACCAATATTAGTGGTTCTGGCGCGATTACTGGCAGCATAATCAGCCACACCAAAATGTAGCGCTTCAAGACGACCTGAAGCACCATTGCGTGCAATGTCTTCAACATTTGCCATTCCCAAGGCCGTTTCAATTAAGGCTTCAATACCTATTTTATTTTTCAGTCCTTGTTGCATTTCCAATTGGTTAAGCATGGCTTCAACCATATAAACATCGGCATAAACACCTACTTTAGGAATTAAAATAGTATCCAGTTTTGCACCACACTGTTCAACCAAATCAACCACGTCGCGAACCATATACTGCGTATCCAAGCCATTAATACGTACAGAAATGGTAACGCCATGACCTTTCCAGTCCATGTCGTTAATGGCTTCTATGATATTTTTTCGGGCACGTAATTTATCATCGGGAGCCACAGCATCTTCAAGATCCAGAAAAATGAAGTCAGTGCCACTTTTCATCGCCTTTTCAAACATCTCCGGGCTAGATCCTGGAACCGCTAACTCGCAACGCTGAACGCGTTGAACTGACGCTGTGTATAAAGTGTGGCTCATTTGTACATTCCTAGTTTTAATTAGTGTAAGGTATTGATGTTTATTTCTTCTCTTTAAGGCCAAAAAGCACGAACCAGGAAACAAATAAATCGCCCATTCTACTTTTCACATCACTAAAGTCAATTTTTAACGCATACTTTCGACGTAAAGTTACAATCAAATCTTGCTGATTATTAATGCCTATGTCATTATTGCCAGTTTTTTGGGGTATTTAGTTTAAATTCCCCAGTCCAGAATCCATCATTCAACAACTTACTAAAGAGGCAAAACCATGGCTGGTCGTAACCACCTATATATTCCAGGCCCTACCAATGTGCCTAATGAAATTCTGAACGCAATGCATATTCCTATGGAAGACCATCGCTCACCAGTCTTTCCAAAGCTCCTTACACCTCTTTTACAAGACCTGAAGAAAATCTTCAAAACAGAAACCGGACAAGCTTTTGTGTTTCCTGCTACTGGAACTGCCGGCTGGGAGATTGCTTTAACAAACACGTTAAATCCTGGCGATAAGGTTTTGATTTATCGTTTTGGTCAATTCAGCCATTTATGGACTGAAATGAGTAAACGCTTGGGCTTTACTGTTGAAGTTCATGATGAAACCTGGGGTAAAGGCATACCGCTCGACAAACTGGAAGCTCGTTTAAAAGAAGACACAGGACACGAAATCAAAGCCGTTTTAGCAACTCATAATGAAACAGCAACAGGTGTTACGAGTGATATTGGTGGGGTTCGTAAAGCGATGAACGCTTCCAACCACCCTGCCCTGCTATTTGTTGATGGCGTAAGCTCTATCGCAAGTCTTGATTTCCGCATGGACGAATGGGCGGTTGATGGGGCAATAAGCGGCTCACAAAAAGGCTTTATGATGCCGGCTGGCGGTGCTTTTTTGGCCTTTAGTCAAAAAGCTTTAAAAGCAACTGAAACATCAACTTATCCACGTTGTTTTCTGGACTTAAGAGACCAGATGAACGCTAACAAAGACGGTTACACCCCTTACACACCTTCTTTGCCTATTTTATATGGTTTGCGTAAAGCACTGGACATGTTACTTGAAGAAGGTATGGAAAACGTTTATGCACGTCACTTCCGCTTGGCAGAAGGTACGCGTAAAGCCGTAGCTGCCTGGGGTTTAACAATATGCGCAGAGCCAGGTTTCGAATCTAACACAGTCACTGCGATTATTGTTCCTGAAGACAAAGATGCACGCACTGTCATCAGCACGGCTTTTAGTAAATACAATATTTCTTTGGGAGCCGGTCTTTCTGTTCTTGCTGGCAAAGCTTTCCGCATAGGTCACGTCGGTGATATGAATGACGTCTCCATGCTGGGCGCTATTGCCGGTGTTGAAATGGCCTTATTGGATTGCGGTTTTGATATAAAACCAGGCTGCGGTGTTGCTGCAGCTATCGAATACTATCGTTCGACCGCTAAGTAATCTGACTTCAGTAGCGTAACTTAAGCCTGTCTATTGCTAGGTTACGCTACACTGCGCGCGCAAAAAATTGTCTTGGGCCTAAAGCCATAAATCGATATGGAGACTATTCAATGAGCAAACCTAAAGTTATTGTCACTCGTAAATGGCCTGCTGAAGTTGAGGCACAATTAAAAGCACTTTACGATGTACAACTAAACGAATCTGACATCCCCATGACGGCAGACGAGCTTAAAAAAGCTTTGCTAACTGCCGACGCATTATTATCTACCGTTACTGATTCAATTACTGCTGACATACTTAATGTTGAAGGTAAACGCGCTAAAATTATTGGCAATTTTGGCGTGGGTTATAACAATATTGATATCAATACAGCCAAAGCACAAGGTCTGCTTGTTACCAATACACCTCATGTTTTAACCGATTGCACCGCTGATATTGCCATGTTATTGCTGCTCATGTCGGCAAGACGTGCCGCTGAAGGTGAGCGCCTGATACGTCATCAACAATGGACTGGTTGGAAGCCCACTCAATTAATCGGGCAAAAAGTAACCGGTAAGACTTTGGGGCTTATTGGCTTTGGTCGTATCGCGCAGGCAATGGCCAAAAAAGCACACCATGGTTTCGGCATGAAAATCCTGTTTTATGCACCCTCACAACCCCCACAAAATATCATTGATGACCTACAGGCCACTCGCTGCGAAACAATCGAAGAATTATTATCAGAAGCCAACTTCGTTTCATTACACTGTCCGGGCGGCGAGGCAACCCGACATTTAATCAACGAACAACGTCTGAAACTGATGCGCCCGTCAGCCCATTTGATTAATACTGCTCGTGGTGATGTGGTTGACAGCAAAGCACTAATTAAGGCTTTAAAAGAAGGCTGGATTGCGGGTGCCGGGTTAGATGTTTTTGAAGGTGAACCTAACATTGACCCCGGTTTTTTGGCACTGGATAACATTGCGCTCTTACCACATTTAGGCAGTGCTACTGAAGAAACACGTATCGCAATGGGTAATCGCGTTTTGGCAAATATTGCGGCATTTTTTACCGGTGAAGAACCAGAAGATAGAGTTGTTTAACGGGAAATAGCGTAATTTCTCTT
>Ga0268283_1000771_pt1 | contig 17999 bp, 14 predicted proteins | sample saktaG_13_FD_190140 | JGI IMG/M metagenome (GOLD analysis project Ga0268283, IMG submission 190140) | Saline water microbial communities from Sakinaw Lake, British Columbia, Canada - sak_2013_06_06_36m | ecosystem: Environmental > Aquatic > Non-marine Saline and Alkaline > Saline ... | reverse complement strand
ACAATGGGAATGAAGGAGCTTTAGCTGCAGGGAAAAACAGGAAACTACCGGCTGCCATTAGCAACAATCCTGCTATTAAAGCACTTTTGTAACCAATCTTCTTTATATACAACCCAATAGGAATTGAAATAAAAAAGTAAGTAATAAAGAAAGAGAAACTCAGCAACTGGGCCTTAAACTCTGTCAGTTCGAAAATGTCCTTCACCTGGCCACTAAGTGTGATAATAAAGGTAGTAGCAAATCCAAAGATAAAGAAGATGGATCCGATTACAGTCATTCCCAGACCGTAGTTTGCGTTTTTTTGTTCCATAATTGTTGGTTAAAATGGTTAGTTAAAAATGAATTCTTGAGTTGGAGAATTTTATTCAGAGAAATTGCAGAATTCAGTTTAGGATTTAATGGGTTTGACTGAAATGTAAATCTTAGCAAATATATTGCTTTCTGATTACAACACAACTTCTAATGATGTAAAAATAGGGAACTTAGTGTTAAGTTAACACAAAGAGGAGATTTTTTTTCTGATTTTTCACAAAATATTCCTAATAGTATGATTATCAAATCATAAATGTGAAATATTTTATTAGAAAACAAAGTCTGTTGGCATTCAACTCAAAAACAGGCGTACTAAATCAGCCTGCCATCCAATACTAAGAATTTCAAAAATGATCAGAATCAGGTTTTCTGTTTCTTCTTTTTTGCCGCAGGGAACAAAACATTATTTAATATCAACCTGTAGCCAGGTGAATTTGGAAAGAGATTGAGATCAGTTGGCGGATCACCAACGCGATGTTCATAATCCTCGGGATCGTGGCCTCCATAAAAAGTCCAGGTTCCTTTGCCAAAGTCGCCATGAATATACCTGGCTTCATCCAGTGCTTTATTTTCACCCATCACAATCACTTCCGGCTTCACAACTTTTTTCTCGAAAGCCGTTGTTTGTCCGCGGAAACCATGAATAACCTGCATATGATTCTGGCAAAGCATTGTTGGAACAGGATCCCATTTTGCCGAAAAATCGAACAGAGTGAAAAAATCATTTGCCTGTGTAACTTTCCTGTCTGTATTTACATCGATTGACGAAATCTCATATTCATAAGGATTCGTTACCACGCTAAAATTTTTGAATGCAAAACAATTATCATAATTCAGTTTGGACTGAGCTTTGGTATCCATTCCATCACCATCGAACATCACATCGCAAATATCCACTCCATCTGCGGCTAAAGAAACATCGTAACTATCAGGTGCTGAACACATAGCAAAAAGATAGCCGCCACCAGCCACAAATTCCCTGATTTTAAAAGCTACTGCATGTTTCATTTCTGAAACTTTTTTAAATCCGAGTTTGGCAGCCATTTCTTCATTTATCCGCACATCTTCCTTATACCAGGAGGCATTGCGGTAGGCAGCCCAAAATTTCCCGTACTGGCCGGTAAAATCCTCATGATGAAGATGCAGCCAATCGTACATGGGAAGCACTGCGTTTATCAGTTCCTCATCATAAACAATATCGTACGGTATTTCAGCATAGGAAAGTGCCAGTGTAACTGCATCGTCCCACGGAAGTTTGTTTTTTGGAGAATATACGGCAATTTTCGGAGCTTTGTTGAGTTTCACCTCATCCATATTTACTTCCGGATCAGCTATCTCCTGGAGTATTGCAGTTGATTGGGCATCAGCGATTACCTCACAGCTTACACCCCGGATAAAACACTCATTTTCAATTACTTTTACATACTTAATCATAAAAGCACCACCGCGGTAATTCAACAGCCAGCTGACTTCAACATCCTGTTGCAGAACCCAATAGGCAATTCCATAGGCTTTAAGATGATTTTTCTGAGTCTGATCCATCGGGATTAGCAAATAGGCAGCCTGAACCCTGACAATCAGTAAAAGCAGAAAAATAACCAGGAAAATTCGCTTCATTTTTAAGTTTTTAAATACATTCAGGCCTAAAGCACTTTTAAATCGGCTTTATTAACTGTAATATGAATAAACAGAAATAATTCATGAAAGTTTTAAGAAGTCGGCTCGAATAAAATCAATATGAATTGATTAAAATTTAAAAGTTCGTTGGTCCAAGATCAACATCATCATCCATGCTATTAAGCCTCGATTGCATAATAACAGTATTGTTAGCAGGCTGGTCGAAACCAGTATTGGGATTTAATGAAAGCCCCAAATTATCAATACTAAGTCCTGCAACATCCTGAAAACGGGCAAACCTTGCAATAAACTGCAGCCATACTTCATCGGTGGCACCATTCCTATGCTTGGCAATAATTATCTGTGCCTTACTTTCGGTTGAATTGCCTTCCTCGTCTTCCATTATTTTATAATACTCAGGCCTGTATATAAAAAGTACAAGGTCGGCATCCTGTTCAATAGCACCGGATTCGCGAAGGTCAGAAAGCTGAGGCTTTTTACTTCCCTGTGCAGTGCTGCGGGTTTCGACGGATCGGTTTAACTGTGAAAGTGCGATAACCGGAATATTAAGTTCTTTCGCCAGGCTTTTTAAGGATCGTGAAATACTTGAAATTTCCTGTTCACGATTACCCATTCCACCTTTACGGTCGCCTCCGGCAGTCATAAGCTGGATATAATCGATAATTACCATATCGATATCATACTGGGCTTTTAACCTTCGGCATTTGGCACGAAGCTCAAAAAGTGATAATGCAGGAGTATCATCTATATATATTGGTGCCGTGATCAGTTTAGAAATACGGGCATTTAATTGTTCCCACTCAAAGTTCTGCAACTGCCCGCGTCGTAAATTGCTGGCCGAAAGTTCAGCTTCCGACGCAATCAAACGAGCAACTAACTGATCAGCAGTCATTTCTAATGAAAAGAGAGCTACCGGTTTCTTGGATTCAACTGCAATATTTCGTGCCATCGAAAGCACAAAAGCTGTTTTACCCATACCTGGACGAGCGGCAATAATAATAAGGTCGCTTCGTTGCCATCCGCCGGTAATTTTATCAAGGTCAACAAAGCCGGAAGGAACACCTGACGAAACACCATCGTTTTTCCTGGCATTATCAATCTGGTTCAATACTTTATGCACCAACTCAGGCATTAACTGTGCCTTTTTACGCAGGTTGTTTTCGCTTATGGAAAAAAGGCTGCTTTCTGTTTCATCCAGCAAATCAAAAACGTCGGTAGAATCTTCAAAAGATTTACGGATGGTTTCAGTCGAAATTTTAATCAATTCGCGTTGCAGGAACTTTTGTTTTAAAATCCCGACGTGAAATTCAATATTTGCCGAAGAAGCTATACGCGAAGTAAGCTGAGTGATGTAAAACGGTCCGCCTGCCAATTCCAGCTTGCCGGTTTGCCTGAGTGCATTGGTGACTGTGAGAATATCAACAGGCTCATTATTATGGAATAAATTACTGATAGCCTCAAAAATAGACTGGTGAGATTCTTTATAAAATGTTGCAGGAACCAACATATCAATAACAGCTGCCACTGCATCTTTTTCGAGCATCAACGCTCCTAAAACTGCTTCTTCCAGGTCAATCGCCTGCGGTGGCAATTTACCATGTTCCTGAAATGCATCACGACCAGTTGACGGCCTTTTAATTGCTTTTCGCGAGGCAAAAGCATCTGTTCTTTCATTTTCTTCCATATGAGCCAAAATTAGCTAAATTTCAATGTGCTTTAGCTTAGCAGGTGACAATAATTTATTAACAATACGAAATGTGGGGGTGACAGGTAACTGGTGATTAGTGATTAGTGACTTGCGACAGGTTAATGGTGATTTGGATTCCTGGCAAAAAAAAAGACCGCCAGAAAGACAGTCTTTCAATTAAAAATCTGATTCTAAATTATTTTGCAACCGGCGCAGCGTTTGGGTTATTTACCGGCATCTGGGCACCTGTAGAAGTTTCAACCACAGTACCAATTATCTTAAGTTGAAGTGATGCTTCTTTACCATTCGATGAAACGGTTAATGTTTTATTGATAGGACCAACACGATTGGTATCGTATTTTACCTTGATTGATGCTGATTTACCTTTAAGGATAGGTTCACGAGGCCATTCGGGAACAGTACACCCACATGAAGCCTGAACATTGGATAAAATAAGAGGTTCAACACCGGTATTCTTGAATTTGAATTCGCAGGTACCATCACCACCTTTGGTAACTGTTCCATAATCGTGCGTTGTTTTTTCGAATGTGATTACCGGGGCATTAGGATTTACAACTGGCTGTGTAGTTGCATTTTGAGCAAAAGCAGCCAAAGTCATCGTTAAAGAAATACCTATTGATACAAGTACTTTTTTCATAGTTTTGGTTTTATTAATTTGTTTTTTTTAAATATGAATTTTACCCGTTAAAAGATTCCGGATCTAGATTAATACTGCGATGTTTGCAATTTCCATGCCATCACAATACGTGAATACAAAATTATTGATTTATAACGTTTCTATGAATGATTATTTCATAAAAAGTCTAAATTTGTCTAAAATAAACATTTTCAGATGGGACGATTCCTAACTTTAAGTACTGTACTTCTTATCAGTGGCGTGATTATATCCTGTGGCAGTGCTAAAAAAGCAGAAAATATGAACTCAGATCAAAAAGCTTTTTTATCGGGACCTAAAGCTATTATCTATCAAACCAAAATGGATTATTCCAAACTGGTACCAGTTATTTTAAGTGAGGATAAAAAGTCAATTGAATCATACCCTGATATTAAGGATGTTTATTTTAATGAACGCCTTGCCTACCCTACTCAACTTAATAAAGGCTATTTGCTCGATAACCGGGGAATTAATGCTAATGTCGCTTTTATTAAACTGACCTATGAAGAATATTCGAAACTTCCGAAAACGCCTTCGCAGGAAGAATTGATGAAAATGATTATTGATGCCCAACCAATCGTTAGTATGTATAGTTGCGGCCTGAGATCATCCTACCAGGATATTGGAAATGAACTTAACACAAAGATCGATATTGGCGATTTTTCCATGTTCGAAAAAATCAAATAACAGTAGGCTAAATAACTGATAATAATATATTTACAAGACTGTTTTGAAAAATAAATACAATTTTAGCGGTATCTTTTAACAAAAAATATGGTTCACGTACATATTATAGTTTGTAGATATCTATAAATTGATTTAACTTTGTACTAAGTAATTCCAACAGTTAATTAATTTATCTTTGGAAAAACTAACTCACCAAAGCTCCCCATAATTGGAAAATTCAATCCCGCTTGTTAAATTGATGGATGGCAGAAGTTTCTACTATGCCTTTCTGGCTGGTGCACAGCGCATATTCGAAAACCAGGGACTACTTAATAAAATGAATGTTTTCCCGGTTGCCGATGCAGATACAGGCACCAATCTGGCCAGTACTATGCGATCTATTGTCGATAGTCCTATCCCTACAAACAACGTAAAAATGGCTGCAGCAGCTTTAGCTGACGCTGCATTAGTTGGTGCCAGGGGCAATTCAGGAATTATTTTCGCCCAATTTCTTTACGGATTCAGTAACGAAATTGAGAATGAGGAAAACATGACTGTTGAAATTTTTTCGCGGTCTATCACAAAAGCTGTTACTTATGCTTACGAAGCCATTGCTAATCCTATAGAAGGGACAATGATTTCGGTGATACGCGAATGGGCTGAGTTTATTAACGCCATGAAAGGGCTTATTGATGACTTTGTTGAACTTCTAATTAAAGCTTTGGTTGTTGCCAGAGAATCTCTTGCTGATACAACCCGCCAATTGGAAGTACTTGCGAAAGCACATGTTGTTGATGCAGGAGCAAAAGGCTTTGTTCTGTTCCTCGAAGGAATGATTGACTTTTTCAAAAACAGGCAATCGATACGCAGGCTTGCAATTCCTATGAATGATATGATCATGGAAGAAGTTGCGGCTTTTTCACACGAGGAAATAACATATAGGTATTGCTGCGAAGCTATGCTGGCACTCGATCTGCATCCGGGTGAAACCAAAGATACGGTTCGTGAAGCCATTTCCGGCATGGGCGATTCCATGGTGGTCGCCGGTTCCGAAAAACGGTTACGCATACATATCCATTCCGATAATCCGATTAAACTTTTTGAAGCAATCAGCAAAAAATCATCCATTACTTATCAGAAAGTAGATGATATGGTGATGCAGCAGGAAATGTCGCATAACCGCAAATGGCCTATTGCTCTTGTAACTGATTCTACCTGTGATATTCCGCAGGAAATCCTCGAAAAACACCAGATAACAATGGTTCCGCTGACTTTACAGGTTGGAGCGTCGCTTTATCTTGACCGGACAACTATTGCCAGTGAGCAGTTTTATAACCTACTTGAATCCTCTCCTGTTTACCCAACAACTTCGCAACCAGCCTATAAGGATTTTATCAATAAATATGCTTATCTGAGTTCGCATTATAAATCAATTATAGGGATTCATCTTGGCAAGGAACTTAGCGGGACATTTTCGAATAGCCAGCGCGCGGCAAAAGCTGTAAGCGAGCAAAGTGGTAAGGAAATTACTGTACTAAATTCAAACCGGCTTTCTAGTGCTTTGGGACTTACTGTATTGCGTGCCATGGAAGCTATCGAACAAGGCAAAGCTCACAGCGAAATTGTTACTGCTGTTGATACATGGAAAGATAAGAACCATATCCTGGTTAGCGCTCTAACGGTTAAATACCTGGTTAAAAGCGGCCGGTTAAGTCACTCGAAAGGTATAGCCGGGAAGTTCCTGGGAGTTAGACCCATAATTTCAATAAGTGATGAAGGTAAAGCAATTACATTTGGTAAATCATATTCCGAAAAAGGAAGTATGAAGTTGCTGATGAATGAAGCAAAGCGTCTGCTTGAAAAAGGGCCTGTGTGGGGATATTCAATTTCACATATCCGTAACCTGGAAACGGCTCAATCGTATGCATCGCAAATGGAAGCGCTGACAGGTAAAAAGCCTCTCTTCATAAACGATTGCAGCCCTGTATTAGGCGTTCACGGAGGCCCTGGTACGGTAACGCTTTCTATAATGGAAGAATAAATAGTTATCAACTTCTCATTTTTCACAGACATTTAACGTCTTTTTAAATTCCCCGATATTCTGCATTGTTAAAATGGAGTTCACTTCTGCATATTTGTTGTTCAAAGCCAATAAAATATTAGAAGATAATTCTGCATAACAACGTTATGATAGATAACTGAAGCTAGAGCATAAGTAGTAACTATAATATTTTAACTTGAAAACTGATTCTTTTATCACTGCGGTCTGTTATAATCCGCCAATTAATCACACAAATGGTTTACTGATATATATTCTTTATTACTTTTAAAATCTTTAATCTTTTTCCAATCTTTACATGCTTTATCTAAATCTTTAAGCCTGTAATAACATAATCCTCTCTGGTATAAAACATCTTTATCCTTAGGGTCTGATTCATTGCATAAATTGAAGCTATCTATTGCACTCTTATAGTCTCCAAGCAGCATCGAAATTATACCATTTTCATAATTCAGATATAGTTCTTTGGTTTTCAAGCTTTTAAAATTCCAATCAACAATAGTTCGAATTACACTAACATTTTTATCTTTATTTTTAGCTGGAACCCAATATTCAGAAGATTTAATTACTGCATTAATGAATTGATTATCAAATTTACCGGCAACAGATTTATGGATTTTTATACTATCAATTGATCCATCTGAGTTAATTATAAAAGTCGCCATAAATAAGTATTCTTTTGATATTGCATTTAAATTGTAGGTTATTTGGCTGCCTAAAAAATTACTAAATGTTTGATCTTTATTAAAACTGGCCCTGAATTTTTCATTCTCGATATATATAGAATCTTTTCCTGAAAATATAATCATGTCATGTGTTACAGGAATTTTTTGTTGAAAAATTCTCTCTGGAATGAAATAATATTTAATAGCAGTGGAATCGAAACCATTTGGTCCTTCCTCAGTCAGTATCAATGTGTCGCTTGACAAATAATTAAGTTGGTAGTTTATAAACCCTATTTTCAAATTGTTTCCTGAAAGAGTAAAATCAAAAATAAAACCATTATCTAAAGGTGAAAAAGCTTTGAACGCTTTCCCATTGACTTTAAACTCAAACCGAAAATACGTTTGCGCCATAGCAAGTTTCACCGGAAGTATCTCACCAGAATTATAAACCCTGTTAATCATTATCCAGGAGCCAATTATTTTTGAATTGTTGATCTGCCCTTGAACTGACAGGCATTTAAAGGTAAGAGCCAGAATAATTGATATTATTATTTTCATATTCAATGTGTCTTTATAGGTTATAAAAAAATATCTAAACGATAATTATGATTAAAAGCAATTTTGATTTCTTCTTTTACAGGCTAATCTTATTTGAAAATAGCTAGACTAAAATTTAATCACCAAATAATCTTCGCACAAATTATTTCTTCAATTCTCGCATTTTTAAATACTTAACGTATGTATTATACGCTGACATCGAACATACTACAAATCCATAATAGCCATCCAGAAAACCAAGTTTAAATATATAATCCCGTTTGAATTTCCATGCAACTTTAATGATAATAACAATCAATGAGGTGTTTTTACCTTTTGCAAAACCTTCTTTTGCAGCAATTTCGGTAAAACTATTTATCTGGTTAAGATGTTGTTGCATGGAATAGTATGAATAATGCAGTAAATCGCCCTTCAATTTAGCGACGACTGCATTTTCATTCATCTTTACACTTTCGTGAAGATTGATGCCGCTCCAGGCACCTTTACGCCTGTCCCACAATCGCAGCTTTGCATCGGGATACCAGCCACTGTGGCGAATCCATTTTCCCATGTAATTGGTGAGGCGGTTGAAAGAATATCCATCAGCTTTCCAATCCGTTTTTGCTTCAAGTATCGATCGTTTGAGTTCTTCTGAAGGCTGCTCGTCGGCATCAAGTTGGAGAATATAATCGTATTTTGCCTGTTCGCATGCCCAGGACTTTTGCTGCATGTATCCTTCAAATGGATGCTGTAAAAACCTCACGTTGAATGATTTGCAAATATTTTCTGTCGCATCAGTTGAATACGAATCTACAACTACAATTTCATCAGCTATCCCTTCAATAGACTGAAGGCATCCGGCAATGTTCCGCTCTTCATTAAATGTGATAATAACAGCTGATATCCTGATCATCCTGTGGTGGATTTTTGTGCAAATATCTGATTATTTTATTAATGTCGTAAGTTTATCTTTTGCCTCATTAACCCTTTGATTAATAACTCGTGAATATGAAATTTAAATTCCTGTAAAAAAAAATCTCCCTGAGAAACTGCAAGGAGATTTTCTAAATTTAATTGCAAATCAGTTTACTCGAGTTCTTCCAGCTGGTGATCAGCAGCAGGGCCAGCCTCTGCAAATACAATCACAGAATTATCGGGATTATTTAGCCAGGCTGCTTTCCGCAATTTGTCGAAACTAATTGTACCGGTTATGTATTTACGGTTCTGACTTATATACGTTTCGTCGATTGCAATAAAATCGAGACGGTTGATATCGGCCATATTTTCGCAGCTTACATAAATGCGTAAAACATGGTCGGTCGAAATCTGATAATCAACACCGGTCCTCGCTTTTTTATACTCGTATTTGTAGCCATAACGCAGCGCTGCAATATCGCTCAGTACTGCCGATGACGTTGGATATCGGCCTGCGCCTTTTCCATAAATAAACTGCTCATCAGCCAGTCGTGTTCCAATTATCACACCGTTATACTCAAACCGTACATTGAAAAGCTGGCTTCGCGGGCCGATAAAAGTCGGTAACACATACGCAGCAACATCGGTATGATTTACACGGTTGGCTCGGGCTACAAGCTTTATGCTATACCCTTTTTCCTTGGCATAAACGCTATCGGTTGGATGGAGTTGGGTAATTCCCTTGCACATAATATCTTCGGGCTTCGAAATAATACCGTAAGCATGGTTCAGAATAATAGTAAGCTTGTTGGCTGCATCCGTTCCTTGAACATCCAGTGAAGGATCTGTTTCGGCGAAACCCAGTTCCTGTGCGAGTTTGAGCGCATCATCATAAGCCATTCCATCCTCATTCATCCGTGTAAGGATATAATTGGTGCTTCCGTTTATGATGCCGGTAACCGAATTGAGCATATCATTATCGTAATACTCTTCAAGGTTTCGGATTACCGGGATACTACCGCAAACAGCAGCTTCGTAAAGGAAAGAAGTTCTATTATCAACCTGCAGTTGAAGTAATTCCGCCAAGTGCGCAGCGATCATTTTCTTATTTGCACTTACAACAGCTTTTCCGCTTCCTAACGAAGTAGAAACGATGTGCCATGCTGCCTCTGCATCATCAATCAGTTCAACCACTACATTTATCTCAGGATCATTTAACAGCAGATCCGCATCTGTAGTGAACAATTCAGCAGGTGCATTGCGTTTTTTGTCAGGATGTTTTATACAAATCCGCTTGATTGCAGCCTGCAGAGTCGGGGTCTGTTTCAAAACGCGGTAAATCCCCTCGCCTACTACACCAAATCCAAATAATCCTATAACCAGTTTCTTTTCGTAAGTCATGATATATTCTCCTTATAATTATTTTAATCCCTTTGCCTTAATAAAAGCCTGATCCAGATCGCTAATCAGATCTTCTGCCGCTTCGATGCCAACCGAAAGCCTTATCAGTGAATCATTTATACCCGAGGAAAGGCGTTTCTCGCGAGGTACAGATTTATGCGTCATTTGCGACGGATGACAAAGCAGGCTTTTTACACCGCCAAGACTTTCGGCCAGTTTGAAATACTCTGTTGAAGTGACAAAAGCAAGGGCGGCTTCTTCAGTATCATTTTTCAAGGAGAATGAAATCATTCCGCCAAACAGACCATTTTGCTGCTCTTTTGCAATCTCATGGTTTTTATGCGATTTCAAACCGGGATAATTTACATGGTCCACGTCAGGATGGGTAGCAAGGAAATCAGCAATTTTAACAGCACTTTCACACTGACATTCCACACGGATTGCCACTGTTTCTATACCGCGGATTACCAGGAAACAATCCTGTGGTCCAAGGATTCCACCCGACGAATTCTGAATAAATTTAAGTTCTTCAGCTAGTTTCTCATCTTTTACAACAACAAGGCCTGCAAGCAAATCCGAATGACCACCTAAATATTTAGTTCCGCTGTGCATTACATAATCAGCGCCAAGTTCCAGTGGATTCTGAGCAATTGGAGTGGCAAAAGTATTATCAATTACCACAAGGGCGCCGACTTTATGCGCCATCTCTGCGATGGCTTTGATATCCGAAATTTTAAGCGTTGGATTGGTTGGAGATTCGAGCCAAACCAGCTTCGTATTTTCATTAAGGTATGCAGAAACGTTTGAAGAATCAGTTGTATCAACGTAATGAATTACGATTCCAAATTTCTGATAAATATGAGTAAAAAGCCTGTATGCTCCTCCATAAATATCGTCTACAGCTACAATTTCGTCGCCCGATTTCAGGGTTTTCAGAATGGCATCAATAGCTGCAAGCCCAGTAGCAAAGGCAAAACCATAAGTTCCACCTTCAAGTTCCGCTATAATTTTCTCCAAAGCAGCACGTGTAGGATTGTTGGTACGCGCATAATCGTAACCCTTGTTAACACCGGGAGCTTCCTGAACGTAAGTTGCTGTCTGATAAATAGGAACCGAAATAGAACCGGTTAATTCGTCGACAGGAATAGAATGAATGATACGGGTGGATTTGTGCATGATATGTGATATTTATTGTTAAACAATTGAATGATCACTTACCCGAAAGGGCTACCGGAAAGAGCATAAAAAAAGCTCTCCCGATAAGTCAGAAGAGCTTTGAAGATATAGCGGATACGATATCGCAAAACTAATTCCAATCTTATCTTTCCGCCAAATGCGGTTGGATGTGGCACCTTGTCCGGATATTTTTCGGACAGGTTGTCAAGGCTTCAAAGGTCCATTTCCCTCAGCCTTTCTTGATAAGTGATTGTAATAAAGAACTGCTACAAAAGTAAAGAGATTTTTAATACAAACCCTGATGTGAAAAAAATTTAGTGTTTTTTAAGAATAAATTCAGAAGTAGCCCCGGACACGAATTTCTCAATAAATGAAATCTGTTACCAGTTGTCGAACTTATCAGTGTCCATTTTGTTTAATCCCTACTAAAATTCTTTAAACATGCAACGATTCACTTTAGTCCTCTTAGCTTTACTTTTGGTAAGCGGATGCAAAAGCAATACTATAAAAACCGAAAAACAAATGGATGAAAACGCAAATGGAATAAAAACAGATACAGCTACTTTTGCTGCCGGATGCTTTTGGTGTGTGGAAGCTATTTTCCAGGATCTGAAAGGAGTTCTTTCAGTAACATCAGGGTATACCGGTGGAAAAATCAAAAATCCAAGTTACCGCGAAGTTTGCACGGGCATTACCGGTCATGCCGAAGCCTGCCAGATAATTTACGACCCAAAGGTAATATCTTACGAAGAATTACTGGAAGCTTTCTGGGCCAGCCACGATCCTACAACCCTTAACCGACAGGGTGCTGACCAGGGAACTCAATACCGGTCAGCTATTTTTTATCATAGCGAACAGCAGAAACAACTTGCGGAAGCCTACAAAGCTAAACTGAATTCCGAAAAGGCATTTGACAAGCCTGTTGTTACTGAAATCAGCCCGGCCGTGGCTTTTTATAAAGCCGAAGATTACCATCAGAATTATTTTAACGAAAATGGGGATGCACCTTATTGCACTTTTGTGATAGTTCCTAAACTCGAAAAATTCAGGAAAGTATTTAAAGATAAATTGAAATAGGCAATTCAATCAATTCTGATGACATTGTTTTTCAGCAGATTAATTACCAATATGTATTAAAAATAACTGTTGAAGTATTTAAATAAAGATACTTTTTATCTTTACACCTAAAATCTGTAAAGATGAAAAGAGTACATTCCAAAACCAGGTATATATCAACGTTACTTTTATTTTCCATCTTTATTTTAACTGCTTGCAGCGAGTGCGTTATGCCTGGTGATTTGCCCGGAACATATACCGGTAAACAGAGAGTAATGATCAGGTACGACAGAGGCAGACAATATATTTACCAGGACGACTACGTTTTGATGAGCCTTTTTATCGATAGCAAAGGAAAAGTTTGTGGAATGGTCGGCGGAGCAACATTCGAAGGTTGTACTGTTACACAAAACCGGGGCTGGATTGAACGTCAGCTTGGTATCAAGACCGATTTTCTGATCAAGGGCATGCTCAAAGGAAATACTTTCGAGAAAGATACGCTTGTGAATAAAGACATCAGCATTCCTTTTAATATTATAAACAGCGAATTGAAAGGAAGCCTTTTCCTGGTGACAAAAGGAGATAGTTTTCCTATCATAAGTACCTTAAAACTTCAAAAGATATAAGGTAATAAACCTATTGACCGGTACAGATTATGAAAAATATGCAGAAAATATCATTCTTTCTTTTAGCCTTTATCCTTTTTAGCTGTAAGAATAATCAGAACAATTCGGAATTCAGCAAGGACAGTTCTATCTTCTGGGGCCATAGGTATTCGGAAGCAACCAATGTAAAATATGGAGAGGCAGCTGAACAGAAAATCGACATATACAGCCAAGGCCAGTGGATTGGTGAGCCAAATTACTGGAAATCAGATTCAGTAAACCATCCGACTCTAGTTTATATACATGGAGGCGGATGGCTTGGAGGCACCAAGGATCAAATCACTCCATTTATTATTTCCTATCTGCAAAAAGGCTGGAATGTGGTGAATGTGGAATACCGTACAGGCGAAGGTACCGCACCTCTGGCTGTGGATGATTGCATGGAAGCACTTCAATGGCTGGCCCGCAATGCCGCAAGTTATAATATTGATCGGGAGCACATTGTAATTTCCGGCGAATCTGCCGGCGGACACCTTGCACTGATTACAGGAATGCTAAACAGTATACCGGGAAGCCACAGGTTTTATTGTGGAGACAGCCTTAAATTCAAAGCAATCGTGAACTGGTTTGGCATTACAGACATTGCCGGCGTGGACAACTTCTACAAAAAGCATAATCAGGAGTCGAATTATGCCAGCATCTGGGTTGGAAATCCAAAAAGAATGGACTCTATATCAAAAGTTTTTTCTCCTGTTAACAGAATCACAGCATCAACTCCGCCAATCATTTCAATTCATGGCAAGTTGGATTCAGTAGTTCCTTATGAACTGGCAGAAGTATTTCATATTTCACTTTCAAAGGCCGGCATCAAAAACGAGCTGGTTACTATTGATGACGGGAAACACCTAGGATTTACCGACAAGGAGTATCAGCATATTTACATGCGTATTTTTGATTTCCTGAATCAACAAAAGTAAACCCGAATTCATTCTTCAAAAATATTCAGGAATAAAAACTCAAAGAAATGCATGGTTGATGTGAAATATGGCGTAACTTTTCTACAAGAAGCTCGTCAGACAAGAGTTCACTAATTTTCCATTCAAACATTCAGTATCATGAAAAACAAAATACATTTTTCATTCCTCTTTTCAATTTTACTGTTATCATCAACAGTTTTCGCTCAAAGCGCTCCTGGATTCAAAGTCAGAATTGACAGCCTGCTAAATAGCCTGGAAACAAACAATAAAGCCATGGTTTCGGTTACCATCAGGCAAAATAGCCAGGTTGTATACAGCCGCACAACAGGTTTTATTGATAATACAGGGAAGACCCCGATAAAATCTACACCGGAAACCCGTTACCGTATAGGTTCCATCAGCAAAATGTTTACCAGTGTTATGATTCTGCAACTGGTTGAAGAGAAAAAGCTGAGCCTTGAAACTCCATTATCAAAATTCTTCAATAAAGTTCCTAATGCCGATTCGATCACCATCGCGGATTTGTTGAACCATCATAGTGGATTGTACAATTTCACCAACAGCGAGGATTACCCAAAATGGATGACCGAACCCCGTTCGAGGAAACAGATGATGGATTTGATTGAAGGACAGAAACCTGCTTTTGAGCCACACCAAAAAGGAGAGTATAGCAATACTAATTTTGTTCTGTTAGGATATATCATTGAAGATATTACCGGAAAATCATACCAGGAAAACCTTACAAAACGAATCACAGCAAAAATCGGATTAAAAAACACCTTGTGTGGCGGTAAAATAAACCATGCTGCAAATGAAGCTTCTTCCTTCGATTTTACTGATGGTAAATGGGTTATGAATCCGGAAACAGATATGAGTATTCCCGGTGGTGCTGGTTCTGTAATTTCCACAACTCCTGACCTGGCTAGTTTTATTACAGCACTTTTTGAGGGGAAATTAATGAGTGAGAGTTCCCTGAAAAGTATGACTACCATCAAGGATGGCTATGGCTTAGGAATATTTAAAGTGCCATTTTATGAGAGATCTGCTTTCAGTCACAACGGAGGGATTGATGGATTTTCATCATCGTTGGGTTATTTTCCTGATGATAAAACTTCCATTGCTTTCTGCTCCAACGGATTGAATTACGCTATGAATGACATTCTGATCGGACTACTCAGTTCATATTTCAATAAACCTTACACAATTCCGGATTTTAAAACAATAAGCCTGCCTGCCGAAAAATTAATGTCTTACGAAGGCGAATACACTTCCGAGCAATTGCCTCTTGTAATTACAGTTAAACATGACGGCGATAAATTAACCGCCCAGGCCACCGGACAGCCTGCATTTCCACTTGAGACCATATCGGAAACCGAATTTCGGTTTTCGCAGGCTGGTATTGTTATGATTTTCAACAAAACAACTTCTGGCGAGATTGATGGATTTACTTTGAAACAAGGTGCTGATTATATTTTTAAAAAGGTCGCAAAACCTTAATAGTGAGGTGCAAAATTCACTATTAAAAAGTGATAAATCCTGAATCGAATATTTCATGAGTAGTAAGAACCTTTAATCCTGAACAAATAATAAACTGGAAATCGCAGCTGTTAGAGCTCAAAAACCGTATTCTTCCCTCCTGCTCAATTTAGCAGAACACAAGCATCTTCAAAGGCAACAAAATATACGTAGAGTTCATTTTCCAGTTAAGGTTTAATATCTATGTCGAAAGCCTCAATATTGGGGCTTTCGTCAATTATTTCAGCTTCCTCCCGAAGTTTGTAATCGGTTTGTAAAAGCTTTTCTAAATGTATGAGGAAGTTATGCCTTTGCATTTGTTACTTAAACCTCGAAGCCTTTTCTCAGGTAAGCAGATCAATTGACATCATTATGCTAAAACCGTTTACAGGAATTGGTTTATTACAATTTACGTCCAATGAATTTAACAACCTTTAACATTATTGAACATTTTTAAAGTTTGAACGTTTCAATACTCATTAAAAAAAATACAGCTTATTCCTTTAAGCTCATACTGCTCCGAAATCCATAACCAATTGCAGACTTTTTCTGCATTGCAACCGGCTGTTACTTGTAAATTTCATTTACGTAAAAATCCGATTAAAAACTTCGGCCTACTATTAAAAACTTCCTGGCATTTTCATTGATATAACGATTGAACGAGATTTAAATCCTGATTCACAACTATTTGATAATTAGATTTTGTGGATTTTATAATCTCATTTTTTAGCAAAATTTATTATTAACTTGAAAGGAGACAATAATAAAATGGAAACTCTCAGAATTTTTATTGCATCATCAGCCGAACTAGAACCTGACCGGAAAGCATTCCGCGATTTCCTGGGTGTGGAAAACGACAGGCTGCATAACAAAGGATTATATCTTGAACTTGTTCAATGGGAACATTTTCTGGACTCAGTATCCCAGACAAGTCTTCAGGATGAGTATAATAAGGAATTGAAAAAATGTGCGATCGTCGTTTGTCTTTTTTATACCAAAGCCGGGAAATATACACAATTGGAATTTGATACCGCATTGAAACAATTCAACGAAACCGGCTCGCCTTTGATATATACTTATTTCAAAACCGGCGGTCCTGAGCCGGATCCTGCAGATGTGAAAGCACAGGACATGGTGAAATTTAAAAACCGACTCCATGAAATAGGGCATTTCCTCACAAAGTACAACAGCACGGACGATTTGTTGTTACAATTCAGAAAGCAGCTGGACAGGCTTGAAGATAAAGGCTTTATAAAATTACAGGATGAAATAAAAGCCGAAACCAAAGATGCTGTTGCAACATATTTTAACACCATTAACAATACAAATACCTCAAATGTTGAAGGTGACAACAATATTGTTAACCAGGGTGGAACAGTAAACCTGGTAACTATCAATGCCGACAATCAGAAGGCTGAGAAAATAGCCAACATTGGTTCAGTTAACGGCAATGTTACTTTTTAATCTAATACTATTTCAGATATGCCTCAAGACTTAATTAATAACGGTAACATTCAGGGTGAAGGCAACAAAATAGATATAAATGCCGAAAACCAACAGGCTGAGAAAATTCTCAATATAGGGTATGTTACAGGTGGTATAACTATTAATAATACAGAAAGGAAAGAAATAAAACCTGCCAATAAGTACCTGTGCCGCAACCTTATAGAAGCCATTCAGGATTACAGCCCGAAGGTGAAAAATTTCCTGGAAATGACTATTGATGATTCCGAGCGGGCAAACTGGGAAACTCAGGATTCGTACCTGAATAAGGCCAAGGACCTTCTGATTTCTTCGTATGCTTCCGTTCTGGGCGATTTTCTACGCAAACTTATGGGCAGCGATAAACAAAGGGATTATTTTGGATTAAGCCAGGCTATTACAAAAAGAACACTTCAGCTTCTATGCTTTTCATTTGTTTCCAGTTTATGGGATCAACCAAAAGAAAAAATACAACAGATTACGCCTGAACAACTTAAGCAGTTAAAAAAACTTTTCTTTACCGGCGTTGAACCTAATATTTCTTACTATGCTGACTTGCTCAGGACCCTGGTAACCATTTTCGGGCAACTGCAACTGGAATATCCGTTTGAAGAAATTAAAACCATGGAGGA
>Ga0268283_1000770_pt1 | contig 18000 bp, 12 predicted proteins | sample saktaG_13_FD_190140 | JGI IMG/M metagenome (GOLD analysis project Ga0268283, IMG submission 190140) | Saline water microbial communities from Sakinaw Lake, British Columbia, Canada - sak_2013_06_06_36m | ecosystem: Environmental > Aquatic > Non-marine Saline and Alkaline > Saline ... | reverse complement strand
TGAGCTGACTTGCGAAGATGATCAGGTAGTTAGTTTTCTCTGGGAACCTAACACAACCGATCAGGCTGAACTCGATGAACCGGTTTCGATTATCCTGGTTAACTGTATCAAGAACAAAGCAATCAACTTTCCCGCTGTTGCTTTGAGGTCTGAAAATGCAGCAAGCGTTGTTGCACCAGTTGAATGGGTTGGTGATATGGTTGCAGCTTACTTCAATACAACCGATTACACGACCTCGAATCCGAAAGCTGATGGATCTATCCCCAAAAAGAAAGTGATCAGATTTAAGGCTGGATGTGACCTCGCGAAGAATGTGAAGTAGGAGATCCCGGTACAACAAAGGGTATAAAAACCCCATTTTTCAAATGTTGTACCTATGTTGTACCCATCATTTTGCATAAAATGAAAATGCCTGTAAATCAAACGATTACAGGCATTTTTTGTTGTTTTAAGCGGTCCGGACGGGACTCGAACCCGCGACCACATGCGTGACAGGCACGTATTCTAACCAACTGAACTACCGAACCAAATATAGTTATTGGGACTGCAAAAGTAACACTTTTTATCAGACTCCAAAATATTTAAGTGTATTTTTTTTGAAATAATTTCACCCGGGGAATATATTCTGTTTAAAACCCTAATTCACAGTGCGGTTACAAATGGTATTGAAAGTGCACAGACTACAGGTATCACGATTTGTAGTCTGTATGAATGGCTCCGCAGTATTGAAAATAGCTCCTATGATTCCCTCAAGTTCAAGTTTAAACGCATGAAGTACCTGTTTATCCAGGATATCAGCCTTATCAATATCAGTCTTGATAAGATATGACGATGCTTTACGCAAAGAAATAATCCCCGAAATTAGCTGTCCCGGAGTCACCACCTGCATATCTGAAAACATGATTGCGTAAGTGAGCACTTGTAAAAGCTTGCCGGGCTCTTCTTTATCCTGAAAATTTGTAATCAAATCAATTTTGAGATCCTTATTTTCAACTTTACCTGTTTTGTAATCAATAATGCGTGTCACCCCTCCTACTCTGTCGATTCTGTCTGCTTTACCATGAATTTTTACGTTGAATATCTCGCCGCTAATGGAATCAGCAATTTGAACCACAGATTCCAGGTCTTCCTCCAGCATTAATATCTCGATGTTTGATTTGCTTTGCTCCAGGTATTTTTTTTCCGCTAAAAGAAACCTCTTTATCATATTTTCAGCCACTTTTACAATCAGCAGGTTCTTCCCTGTTGAAAGTTCGTCAGTATTAAATTTCAGCGCAAAAGCCTTGTGTACTTGCTGAATTGCCATCGGCAACATGGTTAAAAGAATTTCCGGCGTAATAAGAATTCCCTTTTTAGTTAAATATATTTGATGCAATGCATCATGAACTATTTCGCCCAACATAGCGGCATCAATGGTTTCCGATACCTGGTCAGGTTCGCTGATACGCAATACCTGTGAAAAATAAAATTGCAGTTTACACTTTAAAAACATTGAAAGTGCCGTTGGGGAGAGGCCTCTGTCAGCAATCTGGCGCAGGCGCATCATAACGTCAGGGGATTTTTCAATCGAAATCTCGCCAGCATTTGTATTTCCGGGTAGCACCGAAAGAATTTGTTCCGAAATTTTTATTCCGGGATTTACAGTTGGCATTTCATACAACATCTGGCTTATAAAACGGCTTTTTTCACCTCCTCCCAATTCATCTCCTTCAGTATTGTAGATAAGCCATGCATTCTCAACGCGCTGCATCAGCCTGTAAAAATGGTAAGCAAATACCGCTGTTCTCTCACTGTAGCGCTGCATGCCGAATTGCGACCGTACTTCATCTGGAATAAATGTAGTCTGATGTTTCCCCCTTGGCAACAACCCTTCGTTGACCGAAATCATAATAATATCAGTAAAATCAAGCAAACGGGTTTCGAGCATTCCCATTACCTGCAATCCATTGAGCGGTTCACCATAAAATGGAAGGCGCATACCGGCAATCAGATTACTGACCAAGGATTGAACTGTTTCGATATCAGGTTTTAATTCAGGATCCTTCAAAATTACATCCAGTTTTGAGCACAATACCGCTGCATGAAACAGGTATTCCAACTCGATAGGATGAATCGGCCCTTTGCTTTGATCATTTTCATTTTCAACCGGCGAAAAAGCATCTCGCAAAAATGAAATAATATCCCTGACCAGGCTGATTACATCTCCGGATTCGATCTGTTTATTACTGAGATAGGGCTCAAAAACAGCTCCAAGTGGCTTGTTGATGCTGGTTAAAAGTTCTAATAAATCAACAGATGCATAAAAGGATTTTGCTACCTGCGGACTTTCTGTCTTGGCTGTATCTGAATGAATATTCTTCTTCGTGGAATCAATAAAAGGATGAGAAAGGAATCTTTGGATATCTTTATAATAAAACCGCAACATGGGATCGGTTCCGGATTTTGTATCAGGCATTGGCTGAGCAAAGCGCTGAGCATTTGCGAACATCGACAGAATAATATTAATCAATGAAAAAACAGGAGTCTGCTTTAGCGGAAAACCCATTGTAACATTAAAATCGCCAGTCTCATCCGGGATTGAATTGAGTACCGGTAACAATAAACCTTCATCAACCAGCACTAATGCAATTCCATCTGAAGTTCCTTTTTTCCTGATCAAATCCTGAATTAATTCACCTGCAAGCTTTGCCTGGCCAACGTTTCCGGGAACACCAATTACGGAAATTGTCTTTTCCTCTGCACTCAGGGAATTCCCGATCCAGTTCATCGGCCCAAATGTATTCTTGCTGATATATTCCCTTAAAAAGCGACCGGCTTCCTGGCGCGGATCAGTAAGATAATAACCATCAGCATCCCAGTATATTTCAGCTTTCCCAACTTCAACAAGGTATTTCAGCAGGGTTTCTTCTGCAGCAGTTAAAGCATTAAAACCGGCAAACACAATACTGTCCCATTCCGAAAACGATTTATTCTGAATATCCTTCAGCAGCATATCAAAAGCAAGGCCGAAATAGCCTTCGCCGTGCTTCAGCAGCTCTTCGCGAAACAAAGTATAACAAGGTGCCAGTGAATTATAAAAGCGCAGGTAGTCCTGTTCAAACGGGGTGAGTGGCTTCCCGTCAGGATTCCAGTGTTTCATAGCTTTAATCTCATCCAGATACTGAAATACCTTTTCGCCATCCGCTATATACTGATCTATTTCATCAAAATCGCCGAGCAGCATATTCCCCCATGAAATAAATTCGGAAAACGGCTGGGCTTTATCCTTTTCCAAAGATTTGTAAACTTTGTAAAGCCGGGCAATCAGTTCAAGGGGATCGCTAAGTTTGAGACCCGACTTATAAACAACAAAATCCTCTAGCGCATAAATATCAGGGAGCCAGATCGGTTTATTGATAATCAGTGACACATATTGTTTAAAAAACAATCCCGCTCTCCGACTTGGAAATACAAGGCAAATCCGGCTGAAATTATCGCCATGGGCAGAATATAAGTGTTTGGCGAGTTTATCTAAGAATGCTTCCATGCGTTTTGGGTTAACTCATCCGATATTAAAAACGATTATTTTGAATATGATTATTGTTGATCTTAACGATCTAAACTGTTTAATTTTCCAAGAATTAATTCAGCTTTTATCAATTCCTGAGGCTTTCCCATATCCACCCAGTTGTCGGGATTGTGTTTATAGCCCATAATTTTATTTGATGCAGCCAGCCCGAGATAGGTATCAACAATCGAGAATTTTCCATTTTTATCCATTAAACTGAATATAGAAGGATCAATAATATGAATACCGCCGAATGCAAATCTCGACTTGTTTTGAGTACCTGGATGAGCCATTTTAATTTCAGATGTCTGTGTGTTCTCCCAGCCACAAAGCTGCATTTGTTCATCAAACAGAAAATACCTGGTAGTCTCGCGGTTACAGACTGCCAGTGTTGCCAAAGCGCTATTATTATTGTGAAAAGCAAGCATATCATGGTAATCAACATCACTGATTACATCCACATTCTGAACAAGAAATGGTTGCTGATTGCTAAAAAACCAGTCAGCTTTTTTTAGTCCACCACCAGTATCAAGCAGCAAATCCTCCTCAATGGAAATGGCAATGTTTGCATCAAAATTGTTGTTTTGTTTGAGAAATTCAATCACGTAGCCGGCAAAATGATGCACATTGATGATGATATCATTTATCCCGTTTTTTTGTAAATGCCTGATCAGTATTTCAAGCATTGGAACGCCTGCCACGGGAACAAGAGCTTTGGGCATTGTTTCGGTATAAGGCCTGAGCCTGGTTCCCAGCCCGGCAGCAAAAATCATTGCCTTCATAACTTGTCGGGATTATTTTTATAATAATTCCGGATCAGCACTTTTTTCAGTTCCCGATGAATAATAAGCTCGGTAATTACTTCTGGCAACGACCATTCAGGATGCAAGGAACTGGATTCCATGATCTTATTTTCGCCGAGATCCACCTGGTAAAGCAAAGCTGAAAGGCGATGCGGATCTGTTTCGAGCAAATGCGAAACATGCCAGGTCAATTGCTGAAACAATTCTTCATAAGCCATATCAACAATCCCGGTGAATTCCACATCCATACCAAACATAGTAAAATCTTTCTTCACCTGTTCAACCGTTTGTCGGATAACTTCGATTTTAGTTTTATAAAGCTCAATATCAAACGATTCCAAAATATTCTACAATTTTTCGGGTTTACACACGTATTTCTCTTTATTCACTTTTTTACCACATTTGGCACATTCAAACTTTGGATCGGCCTGCTTTTTAGCACGTTTCTCAGCATCCTTGGTTTTGCACATTGTTTTCGACATAACTTTCTTTTCTTTAGAATTCTATATCACAAACATCCCGAAACCAATGAAGTTCATTCTTTTGCAAACGTTTTATTATTTCAGATTCAGGTTTTTCATTTCCTGGTGATACGCACTCACTTTTAACGAATAAGTCTCCTCAAGATAAGCAGCAACCCTCGATGCGCAAAACACTGAGCGGTGCTGCCCGCCGGTACATCCGAAATTAATCTGCAAGTGACTGAAGCCACGCTTTTGGTATTCCTGAACACTCTGATCAACAAGCTTATATACATTGGTCAGAAATTTCGCTACCGCCTTTTCCCTGTCAAGGTATTGAATTACAGGCTCATCAAGACCTGTGAACTTTTTGTAATGATCGTACCGCCCCGGGTTAGGTAAAGCCCTGCAATCGAAAATAAAACCTCCTCCGTTTCCTGAATAATCGGGAGGCGGTCCGTTTTTAAACGAAAAACTGTTAACCGAAACTGTGAGCGAACCGATTTCAGGCAATTGTGGTGTGGTGATCTCTGTTTTGGCAATTTCGTTCAACGCTTTCATCAATTCAGGCATTTCAATCCTGAACTTAACATTTGCCAGAAGCCATCGTATATTTTCAATTGCGTAAGGAATACTTTGCAGGAAATGTGCCCTGCGTTCAAAATATCCCCTGAAGCCATAGGCTCCCATCACCTGTAAAAGGCGAATAAGTACAAACCCGTAATAGTCGTCTACGAATTTTTTCTCATCGATCTGGATATATTGTTTCAGGTTTTCGAGGTACCAATAAAGCATATCCTCCCTGAAATCGTATGGAAGTGAGGCTTTTACCTGGAAAAGTAAGGAAGCAAGATCGTACTGAAGCGGTCCGCGTCGTCCACCCTGGTAATCAATAAACCAGGGTTTGTCCTGAAGAATCATAATATTCCTGGCCTGGAAATCGCGGTACATGAAAAACTTGTTACCACTTTGTAACAGGTGAATGATCAGCCTGTCGAAATCCTCTTCAAGAGCAGCTTCGTTAAAAGGAATTTTAAGCAACTTCAGGAAATAATACTTAAAATAATTCAGATCCCAGCGCATGGAACGTCCATCGAATTCACCTGAAGGATAACAAACCGAAAAATTCAGGTTTTTACAGGCATCAACCTGGAAACGTGGAAGTTCTGCAATAGCAAGTTTATATAATTCAAAAGTCTTCTCAGAGGGAATTCCATTAACCCGGTTTTGCTCCAGGTGATCAAGCAATGACATTTTGCCCAGGTCACTGATAAGGTAACAATCATTTTCCAGGTCAGAGGCATAGATTTCGGGAACATTGAGCCCCATTTGCAGGAAATGGTTAGTAAATGATATAAATGCCTGCGTTTCGCTTTTATCAGGACTGTAAACTCCGATGGCATGTTTATGCTGACCGTTCAACCGGTAATACTGCCGGTATGAACCGGCCTGGGGAAGAGGAAGAATCTCAATTCCCTGTTCCGTTGCCCATTTCTGGAATAGGCTGTGTAGCGTATCCGTTTGATCTTTTTTTGACACGAAATTTTATAAATATGATTAATAATTAGCAGTAATGCAAATTTAGGGTTTTTAGTTTGGACTACCGACAATATTCTTAAACAAGTCAGCTTATTATTTGTTAATCGTAGTATATTTGTGGGCTGGTGAGACGCAAATAAACACACTATACTATTATGGAAAATACAAAAACATTAGAAGTACTTAAAACAGCTATTTTACTCGAAAAGCGGGGAAAAGCTTTTTATGAAAAAATGGCGGAGCAGACGGAAAGTCCTGAAGCACGTAAAATATTCACTACAATGGCTGAGGAAGAAAAAGCACATGTGGAATTTCTTTCTGTACAATTTGCGAATTATGTAAAAGAAGGTAAATTTTCGAAACCCGATTATCACAATGGCGAAACTGAAGATGTTTCATCCGAGATATTGAATCCGCAGCTAATTAAAGAGATTTCGGCAGCTAGTTTTGAAGCCGCTGCGATTTCAGCAGCAATGGATTTCGAAACACGAGCGGTAGAACTTTATTCCAAACGCTCAGCTGAAGCTGATGATGTGAACGAAAAAGAGATGTATAGATGGCTGGCGGAATGGGAAAGCGGCCACCATAAAATATTATATGACCTGAACGAAGCTCTGAAAGAAAGCATCTGGTACGATAACCAGTTCTGGCCGTTTTAACGTTTTCAAAAAATCATTTTCCAAGCGCAGCGTGCCGAAAAGCACGCTGCGCTTGTTGTTTTCCGAATATTCATTTTGAGGTATCATTATAAAATGTTTTATTTAGAATTATTCCAAACTATTTTACAATTCCCTTGTTTCTAATTATTTAACAATTCATTTTTTATTAACAAAAATCCAAAAACCATGAAAACAAAAATTCTCTTATTGGTTGTAGTGTTGGCATTTGCATTAAACACTAGCAGTTTTGCACAGGAACGTACCTACAAAGACGGATCAGCGTGGACAGTATCTTTTGTGCAGATTAAAAATGGAATGGGCCGGGATTATCTCAACAGTTTAAAGACCACCTGGAAAGCTGTCCAGGATGAAGGCGTTAAGCAAGGATTGATTTTATCGTATAAGATTTTAGAAGGAAATGCATCTAATCCGGATGACTGGCAGATCATGCTGATGGTTGAGTATAAAAACCTTGCCAGCATGGATGGAAATGAGGATAAATGGGATGCTATTTCGAAAAAAGTAGTTGGGAGTGAAGAAGACCAAAAGAAACTCAGGGAAATCAGGGTGAATATGCGTACGATGTATGGTACCAAATTGATGAGGGAAGTAGTTTATAAATAATTTTTGGTAATTAAAATTCTAAAAGCCGGACTACCAAATAAGTAGCCCGGCTTTTTAGATAAAAACAGTATTCAAAATAGTGGCAATGTATATGCTTTCAATTATATAAAAACGGCAAATGCCCTTTACTATTCACACATAACACTTCATTTGCCAAGCACATTAGAGACGCGATGAATCGCGTTTCTACCTGACGCTCACTTTCCCGCTTCCTGAATACGAATGGTATTCGCCGTTATACATTGCATCGGCAGAAACAGCGCCAATTATAAAAGTTCCTTTGCTCACAATCCTGACTGTGTAATAAAAAGTTTTGGATGTGCCATTCAGAGCGGTAAAGAAACTGATACGATCGTCGCGGATATCGGTATATTCAGAAGTTGTCCTGTTTTTCATAAAACTCATTTCTCTTTCTGCAACAAGGCGCGAATTTTCAATTTCGAAACAAGCCGGCAGTAAATCTGTAATTGCAACATTTTCAACTGTAGTTCCTGATTCAGATTGCGCCGTTATTTCAACAACTACCAGATCGTTCTGGCTAAATGAATTGCCATTGATCTGATTTCCATTCCGATCAAGGAAACGTCGGCGGACTTTCAGGTGATTGTCCTCATCAGCTACATTCGGCGTTATTTTAATACCCGACATTTCATAATAATAGTAAAGCGTCCCCTTTCCTTTTGTAGTTATAGTAACAGATTTGTTATTGAGGTCAACAGGCAACTGTAAGTCTTTGTTATTATAATTACCAATCACTTTTCCATCCAATGAAATTACAGCCGAAACATCCGTAGCCGCTGCTTTCCGTGCATGTTTACCAATCGCCAGCAGTGCAAATGCCGTTTCCTGGGTTGAATAATACCGGGCATTTTTCATTTCAAACGAAATGCTTTTTAACAACTCGTTTACCTGTGGATTATTTGGATCGGCCTCGAGCAAAGCATTCAATGCTAAAGACTTGTCACGTAAGTATGATGAATAAGAACCGCCAAACTCACTTATTACTTTTTCGTTGCCGAAAGATTTAGGCAAAACACTCCTGAAACTCTTTATGTCACCGGCAAGCATAAATGCGGAAGCCAACAGGTAACGTCCTTCAGAAGATAATTCAGACGATAACGACTTGTAGTAATTCAAAGTCGAAACAGGTGCATTATCAGCTAAAGCGAGAACATAAACTGAATACAGAATTTCACGTCGCGGAACATTCCTGGATTTACGAACTCCATTTTCGAAATAGAAATACGTTTCCATTTCCCGCTCTTTAACTTTTTGCGTTAAAAACCTGAGCACTCCGTCCAGAACCTTTTTGTTTACCTCATATCCGGCTACTTTTGCTTCGATAAGAAAATGAGTGGCATACGCCGAAGCCCACCAATCGGCACTTCCGCCATTTGGCCATAACGATAAACCTCCGTTGTACAACTGCATAGATTCTATTTTCAATATTGCCTGCTGTACATTGTGTCCCGGCGAACCGCCCTGTGTGTAATTGCGGCCTGCAACCGAAGGAAACAGTTTGGTGAAATCAGCCAGGTATAATTGCGGGAAAGCCGTTGATACTGTTTGTTCAAGGCATCCATATGGATATCGCACCAGGTAATCGAGATTTTTTGCAAACTCAATTGCAGGTGATTTACTAAATATCAATGCTGATTTCACACCTTTAGGATACAAGTCGCAGGTGGTTTTAAATGTTTTTGCAGAACCAGCTGCAACCGATCCTGATCCGGTAATAAACGTCAAGCCACCAGCCGGGCGAATAGGGAGATCGATCTGTTGTGTAAACTTTTGCCCCAGCGCTGTTACGGTGGCTGTTATTGTAGCCACCCCAATGCCTTTATCAGCATTGATACTGAATAATGCAACCTGTTCGGCTCCTGGTTTCAGAACCGCTGACGCTGAACTTTTACCATCAACTGTTGCCGGACCTGAAGCACTTAACTGAACTGCTGCATTCCCGCTTTTATCGGTTGTATTAGTCATTGAAACAACTACTAAACAGTTATCGCCGGGGCTCAGGAACCGAGGCAGCGCCATGCTGATAATAACCGGATCAGCTACTTTCATGGTTTTTTCGGCCGAACCGAATTGCCGGCCTTTGTATGCCACCGCCATTACCCGCAAAGCACCAGAAAATTGAGGAATATCAATGCTGAAAGAACATTCGCCGGATGAATTGGCTTTACGGATTCCACTCCATTTCGAAATCAGTTTCACCCTATCGCCGGTTAATGGGTTAATGCGCCGCGAGAGATCGAAAGCTTCACCACCGGCAGGACTCGACGAGCGTTTCAGTTCCGGGTATAACAAAGCATATACATCGTAGGAATTGACGCCCAAAGCGCGTTTCTGGTAGAACCAACTGAACGGATCCGGTGTTTTGTAATCAGTGATCTGGAGAATTCCTTCGTCAACCACAGCTATGGTAACTTCTGCATCAGGAGCAGTTTTTACCATAAAAGTCTGTTTGATTCCTGACCTGGACTTTTCGGGAGCCGAGATTGAAACATTCAGCTTCGCGGAAGCATCATTCACTTTAAGTGAAACAATGCCGTGAGCAACCGTTAAAGGAATCGACATATCAACCGATTTGCGGAAAGCTGTGGCGTCAATATAAATGTTTGGCAAATGATCTTTGCTAACAGCCAGTTCCATGCTGGCTGATTTATTGACCAGGTTGAGGAATTTATAACTCAGCACATTATCCTGCTCGATGGCAACCAGCAACTGCCCGTCGAAAGGAGATTTAAACAACAATTTCGCTTTGTCGCCAGGAACATACAGCGATTTGTCAGGGGTAATTGTTACTTCACCCTCCCGGCTGACTTCGAATGACGAAAAATCGGTATCGCCCCATCCATATGCATAGAACGTTCGTGATACGTAATTCTCGCTTCCCGGGGCCATAATACGAACCTCGTATTCGCCCGATTCGACTGGCACAAAAGGCAAAGCTGTTCCTGAAGCTTTGATATTCATTTCTCTATCAAAGACAACCTTCTCCATTTTCTGTGAAACATAGTTATAACGACTGTACTGTTTTTCGATTACAGTTTCATATTTGTAATTGATGATAACGATTCTTGCCATTGCTCCCGGTAATACTTTACCCGTGCGATCTACAGCTGCAAACTGGAGGTTCAATGCTTTACGGGTCGAAAGCCACATATCGAAATACCTGATTCCAAAGAAAACCTGCTGTGTTGGAATTTCGACAACATTCAATCGGTTAACAGGCCTGCCGGTTTCGTCAAATACAGTAGTAAATATTTTACCTTCGAGCAAACCTATATCACGGTATGCAACCGATTGTAAAACGCTTGAAGCCTTGCCTTCTGCATCGGTGTTCCCTTGCTGAACAATGGATGCGAGAACCGGCATATTTTTCGTTTCGATGTTAAAAGAATATTCGGGCAATGCTTTTGAGGTCAGCTGTTTGCGGTTTAAACGCAATTCAGTTTCAAAACGCCTTCCACCAGCAGGCGTACCATAAAGATTTTCAGCAAGCAGATTAAGCGTCACCGGTTCGGCAGGCAGGTAAACGGATTTATTGGTTTTGGCAGTTACTTTAATGCGGTCGGGGACAAACTCTTCAACTGAAATTCTTCGTGAAGCCAGCAACACATCATTTCCGGCAAAAACCTCTACCATATAAGTTCCGGTCATAGCCTGGCGGGGAATAATAAACTGGCTTTCCGCAGCACCTGATGGATTAAGCTGGTAGCGCTGGTTCATATATTCGCGGCCGTTCGGAGCCAGAAGTTTAATTTTTACGGGAATACCATTTACCACTTCCCAACGCGGAGTCCGAACGATAGTGTTGATATGTGCCGTATCGCCGGGACGATACAAATCACGGTCGCCATAGATAAATACATCGTAATTAATATTATCGGTGCGTTTGCCACCCACGTCGAAACGTGAAGTTTCCACATGCGTTTTGTCGAAGAGTACGAAATTAAAATCGTTTTCGTACCTGGCGGAAACCATACTCAGTGTAAAACCAGCGGCAACCTGTTTTGCATTTTTAAAAATTGCAACGCCATTGTTATCGGTAACCGTAGAGTAAACTTTCTGATTATTGGAACTGATAAAATCAAGCCTAGCTCCTTTTACCGGCGTGGCATCGCGAAGCGAATTAACGAAAACCATAACATCCGTAGATCCTTGTTTTACGATAAGACCAAGATCAGACAACGAAAGTAACTGAGCGTCCTGAATGTATTTACGATCTGAAGACTCAACTTTTACAATGTACAAACCTTTATAGGAATCATTAAAATTGAGTTCATTCAAATCGAGATTGAGCAACGAAATATTCCCTGATTTCTGAAGCGAGCGGGTTTGTATTTCTTTGATCATTACAGGCTTCCCGAAATTTTCGTCGAACGACCATGTATTATAATCGTTGTATTCCCCGGTTTCTTCGTCATAATCATAATCGTAGTTCTTGCCCTGGCGCATATAATGCTGGATGTTGTTTTCAAATATTTTAAAAACTGAAACCTTCACCTTTGCCACATTAATAATGTTTACGCCAAGATTACGTTCGCCTTTTGTGGAAAGGTAAACGGCATTTTTTTCGGTAAATGAAATGTTCGGTAAAGGATCAGAAAATGAAATTGCAGAAACAAAATCATCCTCCAACTCACGCCCAAAAAGGCTTTTCACTCCTTTTTTTATTTTTAGTGTGTAGGTTTGTGAGCCAAGAAATTCTCCTTTTATCCTGAAACCGTTGGTTAGCAATTCCGTTTCAATATTCAGCGGCGGATCAGTGGAAATGAACCTGCTAAGACCCTCAGCAATTATAGGCTGCGAAGTAAATACATCAATAAAACCTTTCCCGTTATCAAAACCAGATTCCGTGTTAGTTATAGTAAGTTTATCTTTGGAGGGAATCAGGAAATCACTTTTTATCTCATCCTTTGTCAGTGTATTTCCGCCGGTACAAGCAAGTCCTTTGGCTACTATTATTTCACCTTTTGTTTCTTTATCAGCTGATTGCGAATCGTAGGCAAATGCAACTTCAATAACTTCCGCATCGTTTTGCGTTATGATCCTATAAGGCATTTCTTTCCCGGAAACCATAAGTTTAAGTAATGGTTTCAACTTTGAAGGAGAAACAGAATTGTTGAAATTTATCTGGCACCTCACTTCCACCTGGTTAACTAATTCTTCGCTCAGCGACCAGAAACTGTTGATGCTGCTGATTGCAAGAAATGGAGTATGAAACAGCAATGGATCATCATCGATGCTGTATTTAGCCTGGCTGTATTTAGTTAAATTGCTGTTCAGGGTAGCTTTATAGCTTGTAGCCGGCAGTAGGGCACCCAGTGGTGAGAAGGTTAACTCTGATTTCCCTGTCCACATAAATTTCCCGGGAATCTTAGGCTCAAAACTTATATACTGAGATGTATCCCACTTATTGATCAATCCTGTGTCGGGCAACAATTCCTTGTTAAAAGTAAAAACGAGGTTCTGCGCACGCAAAACTTCATCCTCAAAATTGGTTTTCTTTACTTTAACCGAGTTGAAATTACTGCACGACGAAAACACAACGCCCAGCAGTGCGAAAAGGATTAGTTTTTTAAACATGATCAGGGAAGATTTAATGGTGTATCGATCTGATTAATAGCAATGTAATAAGATGGCAATGATTAAGCAATGCAATTCAAATAATAACTCTAAAATTAAGCAATAATTATGCAGAAAGTAAATAGGGATTAAATAATAATTAAAGTTTCATAAAGCTGTGGTTTCAGGGGAATAAAGTAGGTTTGTAAAAAATAATCCCGGGACTGGCATAGCCGATCCAGAGATTATTTTTGCAAACTCAAATATTATATGTCCACCCTGAACACCGAATCAATCACAGTACCATCCACCCATTTAATAACAGCAATCACTTCGTCGGTGAGACGGGCTTTCTGGGGTTTGCCGCAAATTTTTTCAGCTTCAGCTTTAAGTTCATGAATAGTTTTGATTGGCAAGGAACTGCCTTTCATTTTTTCAATCAGATCGGGACGCAAAGGATTAATAGCTATTCCGCGTTCAGTAACAATTACATCGATAAGTTCACCCGGGCCGCAAATGGTTGTAACCTCATCACGAATAACCGGCATACGGTCGCGGAATAATGGAATAGGCAGAATAACACATTTCGACAAGAGGCAATTCATCCAGCCGCCGATACCATGTAGCAAATATCCATCGGAATGTGTAACCACATTGGCATTGAAATTAACATCAACTTCGGTAGCTCCAAGAATAACTACATCAACAAATTGAGCAAAGTTTCCTTTGCCATGATAATTGTAGCTGGTGAAAGGGCTTGTATTCAGATGGTTCGCATTTTCACGCATAGAACGAACACCTTCAAGGTCAAAAGTCTGGCCATCGAGGATATAATCAACCAGGCCGTCTTCGAGCATTTTTACAAGGTATTTATTACTTCCGCCGCGGGCAAACCGGGCTTTCATACCTTGTTTGCGAAGCATTTCGGCAAAGTAAATACCTATTGACAAAGCGGTTCCACCTGCTCCGGCCTGGAATGAGAATCCATCATGGACAATCCCGGTTTCTTTGCAAAACTGGGCTGTCATTTCGGCTAAGAGTAACCGGTCAGGACTTTTTGTAATTTCAGTAGTTCCTGAAATTATCTTTTCCGGAATACCAACCTTATCCATTACCACAACAAAATCCACATAATTTCCCTGTATCTGCCATGGAACGCAGGGAAACGGCATTAGGTTGTCTGTTACTACAATCACCCTGTCGGCATATTGTGAATCTGCCAGCGCAAATCCAAGCAATCCGCAGGCTGCAGGACCACGGTCGCCGGTAGCATTTCCGAAACAATCGGCAGTAGGCGCTGCGATTACAGCAATATCAATATGTACATCACCATCCTGAATTGCCTGGTACCGGCCGCCATGAGAACGAAGCACCCCAAGCCCGGCCATTTTGCCTTCGGAGGTAAATTTGCCTAAAGCACCGTTCATACTGCCTTCGATGTGGTGAATTACGCCGTTCTCCAGGTATTTGATCATAGGCGAATGGCATTCGAAACTGGCTGAAGGCATCCAGGTAAGATTCCTGATTCCCAGCTCGGCTGCCGCATCAAAAATCTGGTTGCCTACCAAATCACCATTCCGGAAATGATGATGGGTTGAAATAGTCATTCCATCTTTAATTCCGGCTCTTAGTAAAGCATCTTTAAGCGAAGGAACAATTTTGTTGCCGTCTGCGGGATAATCGGCACAACTGGTAATGGGCGGTCCGTATTTACGGCCGGTTGGTTTGAATTTGCCAACACCCATAAAAGGAATGGCTTCCTTACCGTTAACTATTTGTGGAACAATACGTCCAACTGCATTTTCTGTAAGTTTATCGTATTTCGACATATCTTTCTGATCAATTATAAAAAGAGACGAGTATGTTATTTTTTTATCTGGCTGGAAGTCGGAAGACGGAAGTCAGAATCTTGTGCTATTAAAATATTGATTTGACTCCTATTCCGATGATTACTGAGGACTTCCAACTTCTGTCTTCCTGCAGTGGTCTTTTTAATCTGACTTCCGTCTTCTGTCTCCCAACTATAAAGCCAAAAATTCTTCGTGCCATTCAGGTGAGAGTTTCCCCATTGTAATGGCAAGATCAATAAGTTTCTGGGCACGCTTAACCACAGGAGGATCGATCATTTTAGTACCTAACGATACAACACCAAGTCCTTTGGCAGTTGCCTCGATAAATGCATTGACAATCTTTTTAGCTTTCTCGATTTCAACAGCATCAGGAGCATAATTTTCGTGGATAACCCTGATCTGGCGTGGGTGTATACAACCCATACCATCGAATCCAAGCGCTTTTGAACGGATAACAGTTTCTTTAAGAGCATCCATATCAGCAATATCGCTGAAAACTGAGTCAATTGCCTGTATACCTGAAGCTTTACAAGCGTTTACCACCATGCTGCGGGCAAAGAACGACTCCGTTCCTTCCTGAGTACGACGCGTACCCAGATCGGCTGTATAATCCTCAAGCCCAATAGCAATGGCTACGACGTTTTCGCTCTGGCTAATTTCCAGAGCTTTCAGAACGCCCAAAGCACTTTCGACAATTGGCATCAGCCAGATGTTGTCACTAATTTTATATTTTGTTTTTAGCTGCCTGATTTTCTCATTCACCTGCCTGATCTGGTCAGAGCTCTCACATTTAGGAACCAAAACCAGGTTTACATTATGAGGTACCAGGAATTCAAGATCATCAAGTCCGGCAGGAACCTGGTTAATCCGAACCATACGTTCGGCGCCGTAAAAGTCAACATTTCGCAATGCATTGCGGACTATAAAGCGTGCTTCGTATTTTTTAGCAGGGGCTACAGCATCTTCAAGGTCAAGAATAATACCGTCAGGGCGATGAATTCCGGCGTTTATCATTAAACTTGGCGTGTTCCCAGGCAGGTAGAGCCGTGAAAAACGATTCCTGTCGCGTGTGGTCTGATATAAGTTTTCGTTTAGAACTGGTAGAAGGTATTCTTTCTCAGAACTTATCAATTGCTTAATTGCGGCCTCCATCCTTGCTGCCAGCACAGGTGTAAGTGCACCGAAATCTTCAACGAGTATCCGGGCATGTTCGATTTCATAAAAAGCTAAAATTCTGAGCAATAACTTTCGGATATCGTCTCCATACATAGCTTCAACTTTGCTTTTAAGTTCAAGTTGAATACCATCACCCTGGGTTAACTCCATCGTGATGTGACAATCGGAGCGAATTCCTTTTCCCCTGTTACCAACGAGGGATAATTTGTCGGTTAAAAACTCCATAATTATTAAATTATATGTTTTGTTAAAACGTTCAAATAAACTAGATGACTACGAAAAGATTCAGCAAAGGTACATTGGCAGATGAATTTAGCAAATAAATAGTTCCAATTCTTTTAAATATTTTAAACCTGGCCTGGAAAGCAGCTCCAACTCTTCACATGGATTTCAATAATACAAAATTAATGCAACTGGATGAATCCTGGTTGCAGATATTTGAATTTAGATAAAATGCGGGAATTGTTATACAAATACCAACAAAAAGGCATAAAAAAAGGAAGCCTGAAAGACTTCCTCTTAAATTACAAATTAACCAGCTCAGGCTGGATAAAATTACTTTTTTACAGTTGTATCAGCAGCAACAGGAGCAGCAGTTGTATCAACAGCTGTTTGTACTGCTGTGGTATCAGCTGTAGCTTCAACTTTAGTTTCGCCTGATTTGCAAGCTGCGAATGAAGTAAGACCTGCAACTGCAAGTAAGAAGAATAGTTTTTTCATGTGTTGTTTGTTTTAGGAGGTTAATTTGATGCAAAATTATACAAATATTATTCACAATGAACACGAATTTTGTTTTTGATATCAACTTTTTTTTGTTTTTTTTGTTAACAGCCTGTCTGTTAATATCTATTTGCCTACTCAATCAACGACTTCAGGCACATTGGACGAATAATTTTGCATATGGCATGAATTTTGACAAGCAAAAAATTAAATGCATTATTTTTCCATTTAGCAATAAATCCGGGACAATAATAATCAACAATTAACAATTTAATTCAAAATGCTCCTTCAAAACAGGAGCATTTTTGTTCAGATTAACATCATTTTTATCCAACATACAAAAGCTATAGCGCAAAAGCTACTGTATCCGACTGTAAAAGCAATACCACTTTTATTAAGTTCCGGCTTTTAAAACTGACACATTCAATACATCAGGAATGGAGATGTAAGATAGCATCTCTATTTTTTTTACTTTTGCCGCCTTAAACCGGCGGAAAAGTATAAAAATTTGATTCGCAGGCCCCAAAAACAAAGCAAAAAATAATATTTATAAGCCACTATGCTGAAAGCTTTTAAAAAACTCCAATATTCCGGTAATCCACAAACTGTTCTGGTGCTTCGGTTATTATTGGTGTTGCTGTTGATGATACTTACAAGGCTGGCAATATATTTTCTGCACCCTTCTCTTTTCCCCGGAATTACACTAACAAGGCTATTGTACTATACTTTTACCGGCATGAGGTTCGACACCGTTGCCATTCTATATACCAATGCTTTATATATTTTCCTACTTGTGATACCGTTCCGGTTCCGGAGAAAAAGAGCTTTCAGTTTAATTACCGATAGCATTTTCTACATTTCAAATATCATCCTGTTAATTCCGAATCTGGCCGATACAGCATATTACCCTTTTTCGCTAAAGCGAATGACAATTGACATTTTCAGATACATCAGCACCGGCGATGATACTGCCAACATGATGCCACAATTTATCCGCGATTATTGGTATCTGCTTTTAATATTGCTGACAGCCGTTTTCATTCT
>Ga0268283_1000769_pt1 | contig 18005 bp, 14 predicted proteins | sample saktaG_13_FD_190140 | JGI IMG/M metagenome (GOLD analysis project Ga0268283, IMG submission 190140) | Saline water microbial communities from Sakinaw Lake, British Columbia, Canada - sak_2013_06_06_36m | ecosystem: Environmental > Aquatic > Non-marine Saline and Alkaline > Saline ... | reverse complement strand
CAATATAAACTTACCATCCCTGGCACTGGATTCCGGCATCCCTGCCGGAATGACGGCATTTGAGAATAAAGCCGCTAACCCAACCTACAAACTAGCCACTATTTATGCGGATTGGCAAACTCAAAACCGCCAAACTATCATTGAAATGCAACGTCTCGAACATGAAAACAATCGATTGTTCATTGATGCCTACGGCTTGCAAGACGAACTCGACGCTGAAGTGCCGCTGGAACAAATCACCCTGACCGTCAACCCCAAATACCGTTACGGCGGCAACTTGTCCGATGAAGAACTCGCCCACCGCTTCCAATCTGATACCTTGGCCGAATTGATTTCTTACGCCATCGGTTGCATGATGGGTCGCTACCGCCTTGATAAATCGGGGTTGATTTATGCGCATTCCGGTAATATTGATTTTGATAAAATATATAATGACGGCACGACTCCCCCCTTTGGAAAAGGGGGGCTGGGGGGGGATTTTACCATCGAAAAAATCCCCCCTAACCCCCCTTTTTCAAAGGGGGGAATTGATGACTTGGCGGGTGACAATCCTTTCATTGCCGACGATGACGGCATTATTCCGCTGACCGATCAAGAATGGTTTAAAGACGATGCCACAACTCGTTTTCGTGACTTTGTGCGCACGGTTTGGGGTGAAGACAATCTGCAAGCCAACCTTGCCTTTGTTGCCGAAAGCCTTTGTCTGAGTGGCTTGACGGCCAAGCGCGGTGAACAGAGTTTGGAAACGATTCGTCGTTATTTATCCAACCAATTCTATAAAAACCACCTAAAAACCTATAAAAAGCGTCCTATCTATTGGCTGTTTAGCTCCGGCAAGCAAAAAGGCTTTGAATGTCTGGTTTACTTACATCGTTATAATGAAAGCACGCTGTCGCGGATGCGTACCGAGTATGTCACGCCTTTACTGGGGAAATATGATTCCTTTGCCATGCAGTTAAACAAGCAAATGGAAGACGCCACTACCACTGAAGCTGCACGGTTAAAGAAAGACCTGGTTGCACTTGAGAAAAAACAAACCGAACTGCGTGCGTTTGATGACAAGCTTAAACATTATGCCGATATGCGCATCAAGCTCGATCTGGATGATGGCGTAAAGGTTAACTATGGCAAGTTTGGGGATTTGTTGGTTGATGTAAAAGCCGTGACCGGTGGCAAGGAATGAACATTAAGCTTATACGCGATCCGTCATTCCGGCAGGGATTGCCGGAATCCAGATTACAGGGATGTAATAATGGTAATGCCCTTAAATTAAGACATAGCCCTCTTTTCGGTTGGAATTTATTCAACCTGATGCGTTTACCGGAAATTAAAAGCCAAGGATGACAAAAAGGTTCACGTCCATGTGTTCTGGATACCGGCCAACCCACGCTTTGCTCTCCCTGCCGGTATGACGAAGCTTTTTTTAATTTAATGGCAGTGGTGCAGCGCGTGGAAATAAGAAAAATTTACGTTAATGGTGTTCTTGGAAATCAATATGCTTAATTCACTGATCATTAAAAACTTTAGGTCTCTGGAAGATTTTCAGGTTACTAAATTGGGTCGCGTTAATTTGATTGTTGGCAAAAACAATTCCGGTAAAAGTTCGGTGCTGGAAGCGTTAAGAATTTATGCCGGCAATGCCAATCAAGGTTTATTGGAAAAAATGGCGCAGGGACATGATGAAAAATATTATCTGGATAACCATGAGCAAGAAGGAATTGATCGCGCCTTACCTTATGAAGACTTATTTACAGGAAGACAGTTTCCAGATGCCGAAAAACCCATTGTTATTGGTGAGATTGATAACGTAAAAGAAGCGTTAACGATTGATCATGTTTATTTGGTTGAGAAGGATGCCATCGTAACCGATGAGGCTGGCGAGAAAACCAGCCTAAAACGTCAGGTTTCGGTTATTCAGCCATCACCTGCTGATTATGGTCAGGTTGTCGGTGATGGCCTGCTGGTAAGAAAAAGTGGCGATGCTACTTTAATTGATTTCAATAAAATCAGCCCGAATTTTAGACGCTTTGTGACTGTGGGTAATCCGCTGCTGCCTTGCAGTTTTATTCCTACTCAACTGCTTGCCATGAATGAGTTGGCTAAAGACTGGGATGCCATTGCGCTAACCGACGCTGAAGAGACGGTTAAAATGGCCATGAAAATCATCTTGCCTGAGTTTGAAAATCTTATTTTTGTTAATGATTCATTTTATAGTGAAAGCAAAGCCTGTCAATCAGCGCTGAAAAGTATCCACCTAACAGCGCCGAATAATGTCCAGAAAAAAAGTAAGGTTATTCCGTTTTTAGCTCCTTTTTACGTTGTTTAAGTCGATAGGAATCATTACCTGTTTCCAAAATATCGCAGTGGTGAGTGATCCGATCCAACAAGGCCGTTGTCATCTTGGCATCGCCAAATACTTGTACCCATTCACCGAAGTTGAGGTTGGTAGTGATGATTAGAGAGGTTTTTTCATAGAGCTGACTGATTAAGTGGAATAGCAAGGCACCACCCGACTCAGGGAACGGCAGATAACCCAGTTCATCGACAATAACTGCATCAACCTGTATCAACTTGCGTGCCATGCCCCCTGATTTACCGGCCTGTTTTTCTCTTTCCAATTCATTGACCAAATCGACAGCATTGAAAAAACGAACACGTTTATCCTTATGAATGGCGGCTACACCCAAGGCCGTAGCCAAGTGAGACTTTCCAGTTCCGGTTCCACCCACGAAGATCAGATTATGGGCTTCCTCCATAAAAGCGGCACTGGCCAGTTGCTGTATTTGAGCTTGAGATACTGGCGACTCCTGCCACTTAAAGCCAATCATATCGCGATGAATCGGAAATTTAGCTGCGCCAAGCTGATAGCGTAGACTACGTGCTTGTCTATCAGCTAGTTCAGCGTCGATGAGTCGGTGTAAGCAACCGTCGGGAGTCAGTGCGAGCCGTGGGGTTTCTGCCCGTATCTCCGCCAACGCCGTGGCCATACCGAACAACTTCAGTGCTTTCAGTTGCGATAGATTATCAATGGACATAACGGCCACTCAACAAGCTATCGTAACGACTACAGTCCGCAGTAGGTTCAACCTGCAATAGTAAGCTTTCAACAGTCGTTAGGGTTTTAACGCGGGGCGGTTCAAGAATCCGTCGTAGTTCATTGATGATGACACTGGCGTTGATAACCCCTGACTCCAGCGTTAATGTACAGGCTGTCTCCATGGCCTCCAATCCTGCTTCTTTAGCTATTACCAAGACCTCAACGAAAGCTTTATCCCCTTTCGGTTGCTTGAGTAGCTGGTCACGAACCTTTTTTATTGATTCAGGCAGATCCCAATCTTGGAAGGGGGCACCATGTCTTAAGGCACCCGGTTTCCTCTCCAGCACGGGTAAGTAATGCCAGGGATTAAAGATAAACTTATCACGGCCAAAATAACGCTCATGCTCAGCAATGATTTCTCCATCAGCAACCAGCCGCAGGTGATCGGCGGTCACTCGGACAGAAATAACTTTGCCGACCCAAATAGCGGGAGCACTGTAGTGATTGCGATCTAATCGAACCAGACAGGTACTGGATATGCGTAACAGGTGATCAATATAGCCATCAAATTGAGCCGTTATTGGGCGCAACAAAGGCTGCTCTTCACTAAAACATTCCGCGATGGTACGTGTCTTTTGGCCGGGATTTTTTCGTCCAGCCAGCTCTTCGCAACGCTTTTCCAGCCAGACATTCAACTCCTTAAAATCAGCAAACCGAGCACGCGGGGTAAATAACCATTCACGGACATTGCCGACCTGATTTTCAACCTGGCCTTTTTCCCAGCCGGCAGCCGGTGTACAGGCAACCGGCTCAAATAAATAATGATTGGCCAAGGTTAAAAAACGACGATTAAACTTACGTTCCTTACCCGCAAAAACCGTATCTACGACCGTTTTAAGATTGTCGTAGACCATTCGCAAAGGCACGCCACCAAAGAAGACAAAGGCTTTGTTATGCGCATCCAGAACCATTTCCTGGGTTTCACAAGGATACGCCACGACAAACATTTTTCGGCTATAGGAAAGGCGAAAATGACCGACCTTGATCTTTCTGCCAATCCCGCCTAACTCGACAAATTCTTCACTCCAATCAAACTGGCATGTCTCTCCTGGGGGAAAGGCCAAAGGAATAAAGGCCTTGGTGACAGCAGGCGTCATCTTCTGTTCGAGTTTCCAATGCTTCACATAGCGCTGCACACTGTCATAGGCACCCCGATAACCTTCTACCTGTAGACCTTCAAACAAACGTTGTGCGGTTCTGCGTTGTTTTTTTGGAAGCTGATATTCTGCTTCCAGCCATTCTGTCAGGCATTTCTGAAACTCACCCAACTTTGGGAAAGTTCGAGTTTTTCGTCGGTAAACAGGCTCTTCAGTCGTCAGTAAATGTTTTCGAACGGTGGTGCGAGATAGCTTTAATGATCTAGCGATGGAACTGATGTCCTCACCGCTGACAAAATGACGTCTTCTAATTTCGGCAATAAAATCCATAAATAACATCCAAGGTTGCTCCGGTAAAATACCGGATCATGACACATATCAGGGTGGACAGTTTTCGACGCTGTTTTCCCCGATCCCCTGGACATTTTTCCACGCTGTTTGACAAGAAATATAACTCTTTGAAAAATAACAACTTTAACCTTTTAAGCGACGACTTTAAAATCCTTTTAAATCAAATGGTTACAAAAACTGTCCGAAGTATTGTTAATATACAGTACCAATCTTCTGAACTGCCTTAAAATGAGCGAACAGTGAGGCTAAACATTGATAAACTCAGTAACCTACAGTGAATCGTTGACACGAATGCTTCGGATATTCCAATTCATCGACAAAAGCGATGGCAAAGTCCTCCATCGATATCCAACTACGACCTTCTGCATCTATAAGTAGTTGGTCACCACCAAGGCGATAAGTACTTGTACGCTCTCCCGGATTAAACTCAGCCGAAGGTGAAAGAAAAGTCCAGTCCAGCTCTTTTTCCGAAATTAGCGCTTTCAAGAACTCAGCACCTCCATGTGCCTCTGGCTTATAGGCTTCTGGAAATTCTGGAGTATCTACCAAAACCATACCTGGAGAGACTTCCAGACTACCTGCGCCACCAACAACCATGAGGCGAGGAATACCCGCTTTTTTTACAGCATGAATGACAGCCAAAGGATTCGTGGTAGCAAAACTAGTGCTACTGATAACTACATCATAACCTTCAAGCAAAAGAACCAGTGCCTCACTCTGATTCACATCAATCTCCTTTAGAATGACGCCAGACCGCACATCCACTTTGGAAATATCACGAGCAATACCCGTTAACGTATGTCCTCTCAAAAGCAATTCTGCTGCTAACCGTGAACCAACCCGTCCACTAATTCCTATCAATGCAATTTTCATCTATATCCTCTATCAGTTAAGGAATGTTGCTGCACTCTGTGACCCAAATACAGCAACCTTTTTGTTTACTAACTCATGAAACAATTTCCCAAAGTCCGTTTTCGTAATATACTCTTATCACTTCTTTAGCACTTTGGCAAGATTTATTCTCCTTGCTCTTAGTCGAATTTCGGAGAATCATTGAGCCGTAATTAATGTCGCTCCACGGTAAATTTTTTATCGAAACGGCCATCGGGATCATACAGTGTCTTAATTTTCTGCAAACGTTTGTAGTTACCCCCGAAGTAACCATACTGCCAATTTGGAAATTGTTCTTGCTGGTAGTTAGTGTATGCAGCTTGATTTTGGCTATCGGGTGGCGAAAATAAGTGAAGAAGATTATCTGCAAGTTGCTTCCCAAGTTTGTATTGCTCTTCGTCTAGTATTTCCCTATACGCTGGTGGGATCTGAAACGCAAAAAAGAATACAAAATATTTTTTTCGCCAGAAGAAGGCCGTATTTCTTGGATCTTTTCTAGCATAAGCCCCCCCAAGCATGTGACCACCTGCATAGACTAAACCGTGAACAGCACTCCCTGCGATGCAGGCCTTAGAAAGTTCAAGGAGATAATCGGCGACATTTGCGATAGTCTGATGAGGTACTTTGTCTACAAAACGGTTATTCACGTACCAGTTCCCATGATAGTACTTACCACCTACGACTTGGGTACCTAGAAATGGGCTGGAAGGTAATCCATTCACCTCTTCCTGACCATTGTATAACTCCTCACCCACTTTTTTATTCTGGATCGCTTGAACCATAAAAGGTTGGTCATAAGAATTCAATGAGAGGCTGTTGATGACTGCAGCAGGTGTAGCTGGTTGCCCAGCCCCGCCCATCCAGGATGTTAGTTGCGTGTCGACGTACCACGCATGATAATTATCAAAGTGGCCCATTTGAACAAAGTTGACGCTCCCACCTTGATCAAACAATAACCCGGCGGCATTCAGTTGGGCGATGGCATCTCCTTCTGGTCCGAAATAAAAGGCCAGAAAGCTGAACGAAGGATTCGGTGTTCCTGTCTTAACAGGCGCTAAACCCGGCAAATCGAATCCCCACAGATTACTCGCTGTAGGAAACCAGTCCTGAAAAGCACTGAAACCCTTAATAAAGGCCTCCTTACCCGTATAGGTAAGGGAAAAAGCGTAAATATTCCCATTGTTAGGGAGGTAATGCAGTTTCATACTGATAGAGGTAACAATACCAAAAGTACCCGCACCACCACCACACGATGCCCAAAAGAGATCCGGATGATGGTCTTTATCAACTTGCACGAGACTACCATCAGCCAAGACCATCTCCAAGCTGACAAGATTGTCACACCCTAAACCCAGTCTGTGCCCCAAAAAACCAAGACCGCCTCCCAGAACAAAGGGAACAACCCCGACGAAACCACACACACCCGAAGCAATCGTGAGACCAGGAATCTGAGTAGCAAATATGGCGCCCTGAATCATAGGGCCGGTTGCTCCAGGCCCTCCAGTGGCAACCATATTGACGGTATCCAAAGCGAGGTCTTTCATGTGTGTAAGATCGATAACAACATATCCGTCGGGCGTTGCCATACTGAGGAAACTATTACGCCCCCCCGCCGGACTGATTTTAAGGTTCAACTGAATAGCACACGTCACTGCATCCTGTACCTGACTGGTGTTTAAAGCATAAAATATAGCAACCGGATAACGCTGGTAGCGAATGTTAAAAGTCTGACGCGCATCCTCATAAATTATACCGTCCGCAGGAACTACGATCTGAGGATACGCGGCAGATACGTAATCTGGGCGCAAAGCAGTGGGAGGCCATAACTCACTATCCAGTTTTGACATCAATAACTCTTTGAATTTATCGCCTGGAGATGGACCATCACGCCATGGATTAAGGGGTATAGTGTTTACCTGACCTGACGGTTCCGTTGATATAATATTATATTGATCAAAGACGGTCTTCGCATAATCAGCATAGACGTTTTCTGCAGCAGTTGTAGCAATAGCACCACCCGCTATTAAGATACTGCTCTGCAGAAAATGTCTGCGCCCACTTGATTCGATTGTAATCGCCTCATCGCTCGATTTATCGGTCACTCTATCAGTTAGATCGACACTTGATAATGGCATCCCCTTAGTTTGGATAAGAGAAGGATCTTGGTAATCCCGAGAAGCACCTTCTAGGTTTTTAAATTTAAAGCGTTTTTTCATAGCATTTATCTCTCTAGTTAGTCAGACACCTCCGGTAAAGCCGGAGGCTTGAAAATGTGAACCGCTCAAAGCGGGTTAAATCATGTACCACCTAAAGGTGGCTGTGCCTTAAAATAAATCGAGTTGATCTACTCGCTTATCCTCTTCTTCCTGATATTTGATGTAATTGCGGACAGTTTCCTTATCCCTACCAACGCGGTTGAAGCATAAAAAACTCTTGCCCAAAAACTCTGTCTCGATGATTCCCGTAATTGTCAAACTTTGTTAGTCCCCCCAGCAAAGCTGGGGGTTTACTTATGATTAATTAATTGTAGACTACCCACTTAAAATCGGACGGTTTAAAGTTAAGCCGTTCGAGGTGAATCCAGCAGAATCATAAACTGCTTAATCGTATACTCTCGCAAAACCACATAACCTCACCAACATAACCACAAAATAATTACACAATAACTAATAAATTTTGCGACAAAATTAGCCGATGAAAAGGAGTAAGCGAACTACTTCATTTGGCATAATCTAAGCTAGAGTCAATATTTTCATCCGTAAGATAAAAAATGATTGTCAGGGTGTTTGTGTAATTATCTCGACTGTATAATACTTCATCAGCTAATTTCTTAACTAAGTGAATACCAAGTCCACCTATGGGACGATCATCAATAGACTGCGTGGTATCAACAACAGCAGTAAGAAGAGGATTAAACGGTATACCTTTATCACTGACCTGAAGCTTAACCGCCCTTTTCGGGTGTATCATCTCGTCACACACTACAGTGATATACTCTTCATTCACGTTAAGAGGATATGCATAGTTTATAACGTTAATTATGGCTTCTTCAGCAACAAGCCTAACCTTATTAAGCGCTTTTTTATCGAGGCCTAATTTTTTTGAAAAATCAATAACAAAACCCATCAACGTGTCAAAATTGTCTATTTTTGCCTGAAGTGTAATCTCTACCATTTTTAATTCTCTTAGAAAGTTAAATTACAGTTTTCTTGCCGTGTCTTTTTTCAAGCACGAAGACGCAAGAGCCGCACTATTATATCTCGATCATCCATACAGAATTTCATATTCTTTGAGTATAAAAAAATCGGTTCTTCCGACTTTGGCGTGATCAATAAAATACTTAAAAAACAATATGATATGCCTATTAATCACTTGGCAGATTATAAAATAATAACCACTTTTTCGTTTTTGTAATATTGTTAACTGATTGTTTTATCTACGAATTAATAAATACCTACCCTTGGTATAGCATTTTAGGTGCTAAAAAATGGTTACAATGCATATCCACAGAGATTTTAAAATGTCTCATAACCATTTGATTTTTTTGATATTAGGCGATCACGCCAAAGTCAGAAGAACCAAAATATCTCCGGAACAATCCAATAATTAATTAAGGTGATCCATGAACGAGATATGAGCTTAAACAAAAATTGTGGAGATTCTATTTCCCGTGTGATACCTAACAAGCAATAGGGTAATATCGTCAGACTGTTCAGCATTTCCCACAAAATCCTTTAAAGCATTCTGAATACCTACTTCAACCTTTTCTAAAGAATATTCACCACGTAGATCTAGAAGTGTTTCATGCAACCGTTTTTCCGAAAATTGATTATTATCGATATCCATAGCCTCTGTAACACCATCCGTATAAAGAATCAAAATATCCTCTGGTGTTAATGTCAGCTTCTGATTGGTATAAGGTACATTAGGAAAAACACCTAAAATTTTTGATTTATTGAGAGGAATGTATTCCACTTCGGTTTTCTTTTTCATAAGAAGAGGTGGGTTATGACCAGCATTGGCGAATTCAATTTCTCCCGTGTTTAAGTCCATTATGCAAAGCAGTACCGTGACAAACATCATTTCATCATTACCTGTATTTAGGTAATTATTTACATTATAGAGTGCCTCTGCTGGAGAAATATCCTTCATTACTTCACTTTGGATAAGCGTTTTAGATATCACCATAAATAAAGCCGCCGGAACGCCTTTTCCTGAAACATCCGCGATGACAAAACAGAGCTTATCTTTGTTTATCATAAAGAAGTCATAAAAATCTCCACCCACTTGCTTCGCTGGATCCATAGAGGCATAAATATCAATTTCTTTATTCTCAGGAAATGCAGGGAATATCATTGGAAGCATATCGCGCTGTATTTTAGAAGCAATATTCAACTCACTTTCAATATACTCTTTCTGCTTAGTCGTTGTTTCCAAATCAACAATATGCTGTTGAAGGTCAGCTGACATTTTATTAAAATCATTAGCTAAACCCTCAAGCTCATCGCCTGTACTCAGTTCAATACTATAAGAAAGATCACCAGCTCCAATTTTCTTTACACCATTACTAAGAATTTTGATTGGAAGTGAAATTTTATTGGAAATATAGATACCCATCAGAATAGTTAATAGAATAACGCTCATTAAAATAACAATGAAGTGCATGCTGACTCGTTTAAAATGATCAAAAAATACCGCCTTTGCGGTATATTCAATCTCAGATTTTGAATTAACGACACCTAAACTCCAGTTGTTTTCAGTCACTGTTTGAAAGGCAATAAACTTACTATCGACTTCGTTTCTTTTCCATTCTACAAAACCATTATTTTTATTAATTATTTCTGAGAGTATGTGTTGAAATCCGCTGTCATTAACCTGATGCAAATCTTCTCCTAAAGGAATAGTAAATATTTCATCCCACTGAGGATCCGTTTTTTTTATCTCGGGTCGCGCAATCACATTTCCATTCGCATTGATAAGAAATGAATAGCCCGACTCTCCTACCCCCTTAGTATTGATAATATCCTTGTTAAGGTGATCAATAGTTATATCAACCCCTATCACACCAGTAATATTTCCACGTAAATCATAAATAGCTTTTGAACAAGTAATTATTATTCGTCTTTGAGATGTCTCGATTTTTAGCAACTGATAAGGTTCCCCACAAATAACCATGCTTGATTTAATAGCATCCTGATACCATGACTGTTGAATAGGATCGTAGTCTTTCTTCAATTTAAAGTTTATATCCTGGGAATATACAATTAATTTTGAATCAGAGGTAGCAATAAATGTATTATAAAAGTAAGGATTGTTGTTTTTCAGTGCTTCAAGCATGCGGTAAAGTTCTTTATTATTTTTTCCTTTTTCTAAGAAAAAACTTTCCGTCAAAACAGTAAGTGTTCGCTCGGTTTGTTTAAGAAACGCACGGGTAAAGTCGCCCTGTTTTTGTGTCATAAGCTGAAGCATGTCTTTATTTTTATCTAACATAATAGACACTGCTGACTTTTCAATTTTTTGCATCGAATAAAAAGCCACGCCTCCCACTAATAGACATGATAATAGCGACATTGTTAATAAGACGAAAAATATTTTATATCGTATAGAGGTTAATTTCTTTGCCATTAGTCAACTTTTCCTATTGGTAGGTATAGTGTTATCGATGTTGTTATCAAACATACTCTGCATCAAGTTATTGAAAATATAAGTATTCACAACTAAATATCACGCTCGGTGTTAATGATTTTCAAAAAATGACTACAAATGAGAACGTAATATTTTGGCCTTCTGTGTGATTAACAGCGGCAAACTCTTTTTGATACCTGAGCGCAAAAATAGTCTGTGCTGGCTGATAAAAATAATTAACTTCTGGACCCATTGCATAGTAGCGAGTATGAACGTTAGCATCATAGTTTATAGCCGAACCCGTATCATTTGTAACTTGCCAATGAGTATAAGCGGTAACACCGACATTCCAATTTTGATTTATTGTTCTACCTAACCCCCACTCTACGAGAAAATCTGATCCAGGACGAATATCTATACCACTTTTTCTACTGTTGTTTTGATAGCGACTCAGTGACGACAAATGCCAAGTCTTTTTTTGATCAAAATAGTAGGTTGCTCCAAACGTATACATGCCCGTCCAAAAACCTTTACCTATATTTACGGAAGCATTTGGATCAAAATTTCCTGCTGGGAGCCATAAGCCTGTGGCTGTTACAATATCCCAACTTTTCGTATGCCAGGCCAGCATTTGTTCAATAAGGATGTCGCCCAAACTAAACTTTGTTTGATTGATATCCCCTGTCTTCAAATTTACCTCAAGCAACGGTATGGCTGAGTTAATACCATAATCCGCACCCAGAAATTTTTGCTTGCTTATCCAAACAAAACGGGGAACTGTAGCGAATGATTGCAGGTTTTGGGCTGGATTAATGATATTTCCATTCTGATCACGTGTGGTGTCAGACGTGTAAAACATGTTGTACCACTTCAAGTATGTTCCGGGTGGTGGTAGCGAAGCACCTTTTAAACCTTCTGCTCCATCTGGATAATGCCCATCTGCAAAGACCAAATCTTGTGAAAGTATGAAAAAAAGACAGCTTAAAAAATACCGTTTCATCTGGTTAAAAATTTCTCCTTGTGATACTAATCTTTTGCTTATAGACTTTCAGAAATTAAATTTCCATTTTTCTAGGTTACAAACCCGAAAAATCAGCGCTGTTCCGCACAGTACTTGGAAAGTATTTGTCTGAAAGTCTATAGATTATAATAATGATAGAGTTTAGATAGGCTATATTCCTCCAAAAAACATAGTCCCCAAAAACAGGCAACCGATAAATTTAGCCTTGGTAGTGATCCTGAAAAACAAGAGCATCATCCAAACCAGTCATCTCAAGTACGGAAATTATATCTGGCTGCCCCCCTATAAAATAAGCATCACAACCCGGTTTTAAGATTTTTTGAACAGCAAAAACAATAACACGAATACCAGCACTAGCCATATACTCAAGATCTTTGGCAAAAATGACTATTCTGGTAATATCTTTACCTTTATATTCTTGCAGTTGATCAGAAAGAGACGGTGCATTTCCTGCATCGAGTCTACCATCAAGAGTGATTTCAAGAACTTCCCCGTTAACGTTAACAATAAACTTACTTTCCATTTCTTTTCCTTTTATAACTTTGGGTTATCGAGAGTTTGGGCTACCAACTTAAGGCGGGACACTTTTAACTATGAACAATCACGATGAACCCAGAAAGAGTAAGTGTAGATGCCGCCTCTCTAACTTGTTGAAACAAAAGACTGTCTCGGCTTAAGTTGGTAGCCAGAGTTTGTATTCTTATTTTCCAACTAAAATGATCATTGAGCGGGAACCAACCATAAAATTAAACTGTTGTTCAATAATGGGCTCTTCTCCACTGGCAAAAATATCACTTCCTTCTGGCATATCTGTATTGGCTGCAACATACCATTTCAAACCTTCTGGTAATTGAGGGATTTGAAAGACATGACTATCCCAGTGCATATTGATTGCTACGTAGATATAGTTATCCTCAATCGTGCCTTCTTTAGCATGTTTACCATCCAGAAGAAAGGCAAGAGTACGACTACCATCGCCCCAATCAGCATTCCATGCTTGTGTCCCGTGCCATGATATGTCGGGATAACCGGTATTCATGTAATCTCGATTGTGGAAGAATTTATTGTGCCTTAAAACAGGGTGATCATGACGGAAACCAATCATCTTTTTAGTGTACTGGAACAACTCGCTGTTCTTTTCCAAATCATTCCAGTTGAGCCATGAAATCTCATTATCCTGACAATAAGCATTATTATTACCGAACTGGGTATGTCCCATCTCATCACCAGAGAGAATCATAGGGACACCACGGCAAAGTAGTAATAGCGTGAAAACATTTTTAACCTGCTTCTTTCTAAGAAAGTTTACACTCTCATCACTACTCTCACCTTCCCAGCCGCAGTTCCAACTATGGTTATTATTGTCGCCATCGTTATTATTTTCACCATTAGCTTCATTTTTCTTATCATTATATGAAAAAAGATCCATGAGGGTAAAACCATCATGACAAGTAACGAAATTAACAGAAGCTGTTGGACTTCTCCAATGATAAAGATCGGGTGAACCTTGAATTCTCTGAGCGATAGCTCCGACCATTCCTGATCCACCGGTTATAAACTTACGTATATCATCTCGGAATTTTCCATTCCATTCAGCCCATCGCCCCCATGAAGGAAAGGAACCAACCTGATATAATCCACCCGCGTCCCACGCTTCAGCAATCAGCTTACATTTACCTAAAATTGGATCATAAGCCAAGGACTCCAAAAGTGGTGGGTTAGCCATGGGTGCGCCTTTCTCATCACGACTAAGAATTGCAGCCAAATCAAAACGAAAACCATCAATATGATATTCTGAAACCCAATAACGCAGACAATCAAGAATCATATTCCTAACAATAGGGTTATTGCAGTTCATGGTATTGCCAGTACCACTAAAGTTATAGTAGTAACCTTCAGGTGTTAGAAGATAGTAAGTACTGTTATCAATACCACGGAAAGAAATATAAGAGCCTTTCTCGTTACCCTCTGCGGTATGGTTAAATACCACGTCAAGTATGACTTCTATTTTATTGGCATGTAGATCAGAAATAAGCTTTTTAAACTCATCCACTTGCATGCCAAACTTACCTGTCGCGGCATAACCCGCTTTAGGAGCAAAAAAACCAACGGTACTATAACCCCAATAGTTAACTAGAAGTTCATTAGGATTAGTCGGATTTAATTTGGAGTTTTCGAATTCGTCAAACTCATGAATAGGCAGTAACTCTACACAATTGATGCCAAGTTCTTTAAGATAGGGAATCTTTTCACGGATAGCCGCAAAAGTACCTCGTGACCCCCCCTTAACTTTCGATGATTCATGAGCGGTGAAGCTACGCACGTGCATTTCGTAGATCACCAAGTCTTCGAAAGGAATCTCAAGTGGTTTATCATTTTTCCAATCGAAATCATCGAATACAACTCGAGATCGATGTTGATATTCATTACTCCAATCAGGCTGTTGTTTCCAAATGTCTCGACCACCAATTAGTTTTGCATAAGGATCAAGAAGGTATTTTGTCTTATCAAAACAAAATCCCCTTGCTTTATCGTTAGAACCATCCATACGATAAGCATATTCAATCTCTTCATAAGGAAGATCAAAAACAATTATCGTAAAAACGTTACCAATAACAAAATGGTAATCATTCTCCTCGGAAATAAAAGGAATAATAACAAAAGGCTTTTCTTCATGTTTTCTAAAGAGCGCCAACTCACAAGAACTGGCATGCCGTGAAAAAACAGAAAAGTTGATGCCGCCAGGCACTATAGTAGCCCCGAAAGGAAGAGGCGTTCCATGACGCAGCTTAAACTCACCAAAGGTGTGCGTAGGATTCATATCGATTCGTAACATAATATTTTCCTTACACTAGAGAGTTTATGGCTTCATCAACCGTTTGATAGTTATCAAACATCTCATCAAAACCAGTCATTGCCATAACCTCCAAAATTTCATCTGAAAGCCCTGACATTGCAGCAAACGCATTATCAATCTTGATCCGCTTAGCGATAATTAGAAGAACTCTAAGTCCTGCACTTGAGATAAATTCACATAATCGCATATCAAAGACCATTTTGACGCCTACAGTAATTTTTTCTAGCACGACCTCCTGAACATCTGCAGAACTAACACTATCAAGATTACCTATGAGCGTTACAATAAAAACCCCAGCTTGCTCTTTTATTTTTATGTCCATTATTCTCTCCTATTGTATTGGAACAATTTTGACTTCGATTTTCGGACGATAATCGACATTTGGAAGACTTACAATCAAATTGTCTGCGTCAAAATTATTCCACACCTTACCATCAACCAGAACAGACTCTATTTTGATAGTTCCTAGTGCAAAGATATCAGGACTAACGCGAAGTTTGTTATCTGGAAAAGCGCCAACAACCGGTTTAAAAAACAATGAAATAGGTTGTTTAGTATTAAGCAAATTTGTGTAGACTTGGGCTAGGAAACAAAGCTCAATCGAATGATAACCGCTCATGGAGTGACTACCTTTTTGACGCTCAGTACCTAAAAGGTAGGGTAAGCCATTAGCAAGCGTGTTGAAATAAATACCACCGTCTTCATAATCAAGAAAGAAGGCATTATAGAAAGCAGCAAGTTCTCTACCTGCTTTAAGATCATTCTCATCACCAAGAATACCGTAAAGAAGTTGATAAGCGAGAATTCCCTGCTCTTGTTGCCACCAAGCTTTGCGATCATGCCAAGCAAAACGATGAGAATCTTCGCCCTCAAACTTAGTGCGTTCTTGAACGTCATAGATACCAAAACGTTGCTTGTCTATACCGACTTTTGACATCTCCTCTGCAATTTTTTTAGCAAATTCGACATATTTTTCATCAGGGAACATGCCATTTACGCGCATGAGGTTCCAAGTGATTTTATAATTATGTGCCGAGAGACCTCTATCTTGTTGCCAACTCCACTCCTTATCTGGGCTCCAATCCTCAAAGAATCGTTCCTGTATAAATGGGCTATTTTCATAGTCCTGAAATTTATCAGTAATGACATCAGAACAATATTTGAGCATATCTTTGTATTCTTGGTCGTCTGTAGCAAGACACAAGTTAATAAGATAAGCTGGTATATGATCACCCACAGAATTCCAGCTTTTCTTAGCTTTATTTTTTCCGAGGCTTTCAGAATGTGGACTTAACGTAATAGGATCAATATGAGAGAAATAACCTTCTTTTTCAGTATCCAAGAAAAACTTTTGAAAAAGATCAATAGTCATCTTAATATCTTTATGAATACGAGGATCACCGGTAATACGGTATGTCTGTGTCGGGCCTGCAAGCGCATATATTTGTTCATACGCTGGAATCGCATCATAATCGTCACCAAAACTAGAGGTAAACACTTTATGCTCTTTTCCGCCGGTTACGTTTAACGCATGATACCAATAGACTATATTCTCATCGACATCATAAAAACGCAAATGCTCACGAAGGTACTCAGTGCCTTTTTCGGCCGCCTCAAGATAGACATCTTCGCCTGTTAGCATATAAGTTGATGCAAAACCATAGATCAAACGAGAAATGGTATCCGTTTCTTGGGTATAGTCGCCTTTGTATTTACCTGTTAATAACAACTCCGTGCGATAATTCTTATAGTCGATATTCTCTGGCCCACCAAACTGTGCTTTAATAAAGAAATCGGAGATTGATTTCGCCTGTTTAATCCACCAATCAGGTTCTTCAAAACGATACTTCCCTAATTTTCTTCCTGGAAAGTCAAGTACTTTGGCTTCAATCACAAACCCGTCTTCTTGAGGATAAAAAATACAGTACGCCATAACCATCTGCCCTTCTTTAAGCAGTTCTGGCACCTGTCCTGTACAATCAAGCCAAGGTTCCTCAAGATTTCTCTCTAAACGAGCATAAAGATTAGAACCAAGATTGACAGTATACTCACGATCATCAGTAGTTTTTATCGAAAATTTATTTTCAGCCTTATCAAAACTGGATACATATCCTGAAATGAGATCAGAAAATTCAAAATTTGCTTTATTCATTTGACTTCCTATTTGTAATTAACTTTAAAATGTATATATTATTTTAGGGTTACAACTTGGTTCTCTTATCAAGCGCATCCAGAAAAATTTGCATAAAACTATCTACCATTCCTGGATGCTTTCCAGTAATTAGATTGCCGTCAATATGACTCTCGACAGTTTGTCCATCCTTATAAATCAGGATTCCGCCCGCATTTTCCACATCACAGACAATGTTATGTGCACACGTAACTTCACGCCCCTTAAGAAGGGATGTATCAGCACAAAAGAGCCACAAACTATGGCAAATGGTACCGATATTGATAAGCCCTTGATCCATGGCTTTAACAGACTCCCTTAGAAACTCAACTGCTGGCGATTGATTTGCTTGACCTGACTGTATACTTTCCTGATACCTTAATCTATCCATAGCATAACCTCCAATCAGAATAATACCCGCATAGTCAGTTGGCTTGACCGTCGAAAAATCAACTGTTACCTTGACTTCAGTCGTATGGTCGTTACCCTTAAAGGTAAGGCTAGGCTGATTCCAGAGATTAGAAATATACTCTATCTCGTAACCGTGTTTTGGGAAAAAATCGTTGAAACGATGATATTCGGTCTCATCGAAATGTTCTTCAATCAATACAGCAATTTTATTTGTCATAAATCTCTCCTTAGCAATTATTAGAATAGCTGTGCATAATTTAAGTCCACAAAAGACCACTAAGAACTTAAGTCAAGCAGGCTGAATATTATATTTTTTGGTTGTTCTATGTTTTTATAGAAAAACTGTGCCAAAAGAAATCCGGCACGTAGCTCTATTTATCAATTTTCCTTGCTGGTTTAAGACCTCGGCCTTTAGGCCGAAAGGAGCGCCCCGCAATAATTCGCGCAAGCGATTATTGCTTTATTGGGCGCGGATTAGGGAGGGG
>Ga0268283_1000768_pt1 | contig 18039 bp, 14 predicted proteins | sample saktaG_13_FD_190140 | JGI IMG/M metagenome (GOLD analysis project Ga0268283, IMG submission 190140) | Saline water microbial communities from Sakinaw Lake, British Columbia, Canada - sak_2013_06_06_36m | ecosystem: Environmental > Aquatic > Non-marine Saline and Alkaline > Saline ... | reverse complement strand
TTATCCGCGTGATGATGTCCGATTCCGTTAAGGCATAGAGCATGTCGAGAAAATGCAATTGCAAACTTCCCGGCCCTTTTGCCTGTTCCGCGGCCAATTCGCCGGCAATTCCCATAACCGCCATTGCGTGAACGGCCGCGGCAAACGCCGAGGTATTGACGCCGAGAAAGGCGCCGCAGAGCGCGGAAGCGGTACATCCCAGGCCTGTGACCCTCGGCATCATGGCATGCCCGTTTTTTACCTGCAGGGTGATGTCGCCGGAAACGATATAATCAATCTCTCCGGAGATGCAGACCACCGAACCATGGATCCTGTTAAGTTCCCGTGCGGCAAAAACGGCGGATTCCGAAGCCGCAAGGCTGTCGACGCCTTTTGTCTTTGTGCCGCTTTGTACAATGGCCATGATCTCGGACGCATTCCCCCGAATGATGGCAACGGGTGCCACCGAGAGAAGCTGTAACGCCGTTTCCGTGCGGTACGGGGTTGCGCCCGCGCCCACCGGGTCCATAACGATCGGCACGCAGCAGCTTTTTGCCTGACGCATGGCTTTTTGCATGGATTGAATCCATTTTTCGCTCAGGGTCCCGATGTTGATCACCAGCGCTTTGGCAATTCCGACCATATCGCTGACTTCCTCTTGGGCATGCGCCATCACCGGAGAGGCACCGATCGCCAGCAGGGCGTTGGCGGTTGTGTTCATCGCCACATAATTGGTAATGTTATGAACCAGCGGCGCCTGGCGGCGAATTGCGAGTACATCGGACCAGACGGTTTGCGCAGTTATCTTCATGCGATCTTCCTTTGATTAAAGCCGTTTCATTGCGCACCATTCCCCGCACATGGTGCATGGCAGATCATTTTTGGCGCCCGGCGATTCTGTCCCGACTTTTTCAAGGTAGCGGCTGAATTTGTTTTTATCGATACACAGCGCTTCCTGGGCATCCCAGTCAAAACGCCTTCTTGCCTTTGACATCTCCAGATTCCTGGATATCGCATCGGGTCGTTTTCTGGCAAGATCCGCGGCAGCAGCGGCAATTTTGGATGCGATGACGCCTTCGTGGACATCCTCAAGCGTCGGCAGGCGCAAATGCTCCGCGGGCGTTACATAACACAAAAAATCCGCGCCGAACATCCCCGCCAATGCGCCGCCGATGGCACCTGTTATATGATCGTATCCGGCGGCATAATCGATGACCAGCGGCCCCAACACATAAAACGGCGCGCCATCGCAGATCTCTTTTTCCTTTTTGATATTTTCTTCAATCAGATTCAGCGGAACATGCCCCGGTCCTTCAACCATCACCTGGACGTTTGCCGATCGGCATCGCTTCACCAGTTCTCCGATGATTTCAAGCTCTCCAAACTGCGCCGCATCGTTGGCATCATGCGTGCATCCGGGCCGCAGCCCGTCGCCAAGGGACAGCGTGATATCATAGGCGTTTGCCACGGCAAGGATTTCATCAAAATGCGCATACAGGAAACTTTCCTTTTTCTGATGTTTCATCCATTGCGCCATGATGGCGCCGCCGCGGCTGACCACGCCAAGAGTCCGCCTTTCAATCAAGGGCAGATGCTTGCTTAGCAATCCGGCATGAATGGTCATGAAATCCACGCCTTCTTCTGCCTGCTTTTCCACGATTCGCAAAAAATGCGAAAAGTTCAGCTTGTCCGTGGTATCCAATCCGATCATCGCATCGTAGATCGGAACCGTTCCCAGGGTGATATCGAATTCTTCGATGATGCGTTTTCTGAAATCGGAACTATTCCCGGCAATGGATAAATCCATGACCGCATCGGCGCCGGCAGCGATCGCAGCCTGGAGCTTTTGAATTTCATTTTCGAAATCGCAACTCGCCGGAGAGGTGCCGATATTGGCATTGATTTTCACACGGGTGTCCCTGCCAATGGCAACAGGTGTCAACGCCCCATGCCGATTGTTTCGCGGAACAACGACATGTCCCCTGATGATACTTTGGATAAATTGTGACGGTTGGATGCTTTCCGCTTCCGAAAGTTGTGGAATATATTGTGGAACGGTTCCTTTTTGCAGCGCTTCTATGATGGTACTCATGGGTCCTCTCTTTCAAAACAAAAAAGCAGGTGAACGCGTAAGAAACGTTTCACCTGCTTTAGCGAAATTCTTCATGTTTCCTTACGCTGGCATTATCCAGGTCAAGTTGAAGGGTATATTCTCAGCCCGTTGTAAAATCTCATTGCCCGGACACCCCTAACAGTCACTGCTGTTTTTCAAATTTATTTTATAGATTAGGGTAAATCCTCATATCCTGTCAAATGATATTTTAGGGTTTGTGATGAACGATTCCCTGTCCGCGATCCCCTTTTTTTAGATGTCGTTTCAAGTACCTTGCCGTATGCGATATATCGGACATGGCCAGCATTTCCTCCGGGGAACCGTTTGCCACCACCTGGCCGCCGGCATGTCCGCCTTCCGGGCCCAGATCGATGACAACATCGGCTGCCAGAATGATATCCAGATTGTGCTCGATGACCACCACCGTATTCCCGTGGTCCACCAGGGACTGCAAGACCTGAATCAACTGTTCCACATCCGAGGGGTGAAGTCCCGTGGATGGCTCGTCCAGAACATAAACCGTATGATCGCCGGATGCCTTGACCAGTTGATGGGCCAGCTTGATACGCTGGGCTTCCCCGCCGGAAAGGGTGGGGCTCGGCTGGCCCAGGCGCAGATACCCCAGGCCGATGTCGCATACCAGGGATAGGGCCCGGCGAATGGCCGGAACCGGCGTGAAAAATGCCAGGGCCTCCTGAAAAGTCATATCCAGGACTTCGGAAATGGTTTTCCCCTTGTATACCACCATCAGGGTCTCCGGGTTGAACCGCTTTCCCTGGCAGACGTCGCAGGGAACATAGACATCCGGCAGAAAACTCATTTCGATTTTGTTATGGCCCTGGCCCTTGCAGGCAGCGCAGCGGCCTTCCTCGACATTGAATGAAAATCTTCCGGGCGGATATCCCCGGGTTCTGGCTGCGGGGGTCAGGGAAAATAGCTGGCGGATATCGGCGTAGAACCCCACATAGGATGCCGGAACCGACCGGGGCGTTTTCCCGATGGGGCTGTGATCGACTTCCAGAATTCTTTTCACCGGCTCCCCGCCCCGAATGCTTTGGCACAACCTTTCCGGGACAGGACGGCCTTCCAGCCCGCAGCGAATGGCCGGAAACAGCGTTCCCTTCACCAGCGTGGATTTGCCGGAACCGGAAACCCCAGTCACGGCAATCAGGGTATTGAGTGGAAATTCCACATCGATGGACTTGAGGTTGTTCAGGCAGGCGCCCTGAATCTCAACCCGAGGTTGATCCCGAAACTGCCTGAGCCGGCTGGTCAGGGTGCGGGCTTTTTGCTTCAGATATTTTCCGGTAAGGGAGTTTTTGGTGTTTTGGATAATTTCCGCGGATCCCGAAGCCACGATCCAGCCTCCGTCCCGGCCTGCGCCAGGCCCAAGATCGATGAGGGTATCGGCCTGGCGGATGGTTTCTTCGTCATGCTCCACGACCAGAACCGTGTTTCCCCGATCCCGCAGGGTTTTCAGTGCATGGATCAGGATGCCGCTGTCCCGGGGGTGAAGCCCGATGGTCGGTTCATCCAGGATATAGAGAATTCCAGTGAGATTGGACCCCAGTTGGGCGGCAAGTCTGACCCGCTGGGCTTCTCCGCCGGAAAGGGTGTCCCCGCTTCTTCCCAGGGAGAGATAGGATAGCCCCAACCGGTTTAACAGGGCCAGACGGGACAGGATTTCAGATATGACCGGTTCGGCAACGGGCTTTTCGGGTTCACCGAACGAAAATCCTTTGATCATGCGTTCAAGCTGCCCGGCCGTTGTCTGCATCAAATCCCATATCGAAAAGCCGCCAATGCTTACCGACATGGCCAGGGGCTTCAGCCGGCTCCCCAGGCATTGGGGGCACACGCTGCGCTGACCATCATCGGAATCTTCAATCTGACCCAGTCCCCCGCAGGCCGCGCATGCCCCCTGGGGGCTGTTGAAGGAAAAAAGCCGGGGGTCCAGGGGTTCCAGCCCGGTGCCACAGGTCGGGCAAACCCCCTTCAGGCTGAAAACCGTTTCATTTCCCAGGGCTTCAACCACCGTAAAACTGCCGTTTCCCTCTGAAAGCGCCATGTCCAGCAAAGGTGCCAGCAGTTCGGGATTCAACCGGCCGGATGCCCACCGGCCGGTCTCCAGCTCGATGGTGTGCTCATGATAGCGGCTGAGCGCCATTCCGGGCAGGATCTGGGTCCATACGCCGTCGATTTTGGCACGATTGATGCCGTTTTTCAGCGCTTTTGAGAGCACATCTTTGTGAAACCCTTTCCTCCCGCTCACCTTTGGTGTCAGGATGGATGCGGACACAACGGAATACCGCCGCAGAATCTCGTCGAAAATGGCCTGCCGGGTCTGGGTCACCAGTCTTTTACCGCATCCCGGGCAGTGGCGATCTCCGAGCTTGCTGTATAACAGCCTTAAAAAATGATAGATCTCCGTCAGGGTCGCAACCGTGGATCTGCGGCTGGAATGGCTGATGCGCTGCTCGATGGCCACGGTCGGGGAAAGCCCGGTGATCCGATCCACATCCGGACGCTCCAGAATGGTCATGTACTGGCGGACATACGGGGCCAGACTCTCCAGATACCGGCGTTGGCCTTCGGCAAACAGGACGTCAAAGGCAAGGGAGGACTTCCCCGACCCGGATACACCGGTCATCACGACCAGTTGATTGCGGGGAATGGATACGGTGACATTTTTCAGATTATGCTCACGGGCGCCGCTGACGACAATGGCGCCGCCCCAGGCGGCGGCCGACTCTGAAACAACGGCAGGAATCATCGGAATTTCTCCGGGACTGACGGGTCTGAGATATTCTCGCAGAAATCTGCCGGTATGCGACGCGCTGCTCGCCGAAACCGCTTCCGGCGTTCCCGATACCACCACGGTCCCGCCGGCATCCCCGCCTTCCGGTCCCAGATCGATCACCCAGTCGGCGGTCTTGATCACATCCAGGTTATGCTCGATCACCAGGACCGTGTGGCCTTTTGCCGTGAGGCGCTGAAATACTTCAAGAAGCCGTTCGATGTCCTGGAAATGAAGTCCCGTGGTGGGTTCATCCAGGATGAAGAGCCGGTTGCGGGTCCCGGATTCCTGTAAAAACCGGGAAAGCTTCAGCCGCTGGGCTTCTCCGCCGGAGAGCGTGTTCAGGGGCTGGCCAAGCCTCAGATACCCCAGTCCCACATCCGAAAGCAGAGCCAGGGGTCCCGTGATCTGGGGAATATCCGCGAAAACGGCCAGGGCTTCATCCGTGGTCAGGTTAAAGATATCCGAAATATTCAGGCCAAGATAGCGGATGTTCAGGGCCTCCGGGGCATAGCGTTTTCCGGCGCACGTCGGACAGGTCACAAAAACGTCCGAGAGAAACTGCATCTCGATTTTTTCAAACCCTTCGCCTTTGCAGGCTTCACATCGTCCGCCCGGAACATTAAAGGAAAAATATCCAGCGGAGAATCCGTTTTCACGGGCCTGCGGCGTACTGGCCAGACGTTTTCGAAGGGGGTCCATGGCGCCGGTATAGGTCAAGGCATTGGCTCTGGGGGTTCGTCCCACTGCATGCTGATCCACCAAGACCGCTTCGGAGATGTTCTCCAGTCCCTGGATCGTCCGATACTTTCCCGGACGATCCGAGGCCTGGCCTTTGATCCGCTGAATGGCTTTGTAAAGGATGTCGCCGGCCAGTGTGGATTTTCCCGATCCGGACACGCCGGTAATACAGGTCATGACTCCCAACGGAATCGCCACATTCACGTCTTTCAAATTATTTTCCGCCGCCCCTTCAATCCGTATCCATTTATGGTCATTCCGGATTTTTCCGCGTTGCGGGATGGGAATGCGTCTTTTTCCCGTCAGATAATCACCGGTAAGGGTTCCGGCAATCCGGGACGCGGGGCCATCATACATGATTCTTCCACCGTTCTCGCCGGCTTTGGGACCCATGTCCAGAATCCGGTCGGCCTGGCGGATGATTTCGGGGTCATGCTCCACCACGACGATGGTGTTGGGAAGATCCCGAAGCCGTTTCAGGATGTCAACCAAACGGTTGCAGTCCCTGGGGTGAAGCCCGATGCTGGGCTCATCCAGAACATAGAGGGCATTAACCATGGAAGAACCCAGGCTGGACGCCAAAGCCACGCGCTGAACTTCGCCTCCGGAAAGGGTTCTGGACTGTCGATCCAGAGTCAGATACCCCAGCCCCACATCCTGAAGAAATTTCAGCCGGGACAGGACTTCGTCATAAATCATTCGGCTGGCGTTGTCCGTGGCGTCCATGTCCAGAGCTGTAAAAAACGATGCGGCATCGGTGACATTCAGGCCATAGACATCCGAGATCGTTCGGCCGGCCAGCCTGTATAGCAGGGTCTCAGGTTTAAACCGGGTCCCGTCGCAAGTGCCGCAGATTGCATAACTGCGATAGCGAGACAGAAATACCCGAACCGGCAGCTTATAGGTTTTGGTTTCCAGCCATTTGAAAAAACCGCGCACCCCGTAATATGCCGGCGTGCCTTCAACAATGGCCGTTCTCTGGTCCGGCGGCAGGTCTTCAAACGGAATGCGGGTGGATATTCCCTGTTTTCCGCAAAAAGCCATCAGCTCTTCGAACTCGACCTTCTGCTCCGAATCCGTTCCCCAGGGTTTGATGGCACCTTGTTCCAGGGAACGTGACGGGTCCGGAATCACCAGTTCCCAGTCAATATCGATGGTTCTGCCAAACCCCCTACAGGTATCGCAGGCCCCGACCGGACTGTTGAAGGAAAAGAGATTGGGAACCGGAGGGGAATAAGTGATTCCGCAGGAAGCGCACTCCAGCTCCCGGCTGAAAGACAGGCGATGTAAAGAGCCTGTCCACAGATCGATGTGCCCGGCCCCCCATTGAAATGCCTGTTCCAGGGAATCCATGATCCGGGGCTGATCCTCTGCCCGAAACCGAAGCCTGTCGACCAGAATGTGCAGGGGCCGAGGGCTTGACTGCGGCGACAGTTCCGACAACTGCCCGGTCCGCTCCCCATCCACATGGCGGTCAAACCCCATGCGAATCCAGGGCAGCAAGGCATCCGGTGCCGGGTCCGGCTCGAGAGTCGCCGGAAATGTGATACGAATTTCCGTTCCCTCCGCCATGTCCAGAAGCGCCTTCCAGACATGAAGCGGGGTTTCCGGCAGCACCGGTTTGCCGCACCCCCGGCAGTGAAGCTGTCCCATGCGGGCGTACAGGAGCTTGACATAATCGGTCAGCTCCGTCATGGTGCCCACGGTGGACCGGGACGTTCTGACAGGGTCCTTCCGGTCAATGGCAATGGCCGGGGGTATTCCCAGAATGGCGTCCACTTGCGGCCGGTCCATCCGATCCATGAACTGCCGGGCATAGGGCGAAAATGTTTCCACATAGCGCCGCTGGCCCTCGGCATAGAGGGTGTCAAAAGCCAGGGAGGATTTGCCGGAGCCGCTGACGCCGGTGATCACCGTAATCCGGTTCAGGGGAATGTCCAGGTCAAGGTTTTTCAGGTTGTGCTGTCTGGCGCCGCGAACGACGATTGCTGGAGTTTTCATTGGCCAAAGATGATACATCCCTATCACTTTTTCAAGGCCGGAATCGGACGATCCTGAAATAAATGATCCTTCGGGAAGACGCCGATTGTCAAAAGGTTTTTAGCACCTCTTCTTTGTTAGCCTTGACACTTGGTAACAGAAAAAGTATAAATTACATAGAATGCTATTTAATGGTAATGAATTCGTGTTTTGTTTTACGGACGCTTTTCAGGGTCTGAAAAATGGGCGTTTGAGCGGAATCGATTATTAGCCAGGATTGTCTGAGGGTGGAAACACCCTTGACTGGAGGAAATTATGTTTGGCATCGGCATGCAGGAATTGCTCCTGATTCTGGTTATTGCCCTCATTGTTCTGGGCCCTAAAAAATTGCCCGATGTGGCCAAGGCACTGGGAAAGGCGCTGAATGAATTCAAGCGGGCCACCAGTGACCTCAAGGACTCCCTGGATGTGGATCACAGCCTGAACACTGTTAAAAAATCGTTTGATGTCATGAACAACACCCAGCCTGCGGCAGGCACCACCGCTTCCGCTCCCGGGCCTTCAGATGTCAAACCCCCCTCACCTTCTCCCGAAGAAGCCGCCCCCAAGACCCCTGAGCCTCCCCGTGCCTCCAGCTGACAGGACTTTCCCATGAACGATGAAGAGAAAATCCCTTTCACTTCCCATCTGGAAGAGCTGCGAAAGCGTCTGATCATCTGCTTTATCGCTGTCGCCGTCGGATTTGCTCTGGCTTACAGCGTTAAGGAATGGCTGTTTCATCTGCTGACCGCCCCGCTGATCGCGGTCATGGAGCCGGGTGAAAAACTGATTTTTACCAGCCTTCCGGAGGCGTTTTTTGCTTATATGAAAGTGGCGCTTTTATCAGGCACCATCCTGGCCATTCCCGTCATTTTATACCAATTCTGGATGTTCATTGCTCCCGGGCTTTACAGCAAAGAAAGACAGCATCTTGCCCCCATCATGGTGCTGTCCATATTCTTTTTTATCGGCGGCGCCCTTTTCGGCTATTATGTGGTTTTTCCCATCGGATTTCAGTTTTTCCTCAGCTTTGCTACAGACACCATCCGGCCGCTGCTGACCATGCGGGAGTATTTAAGCTTTGCCTCAATGTTTCTGCTGGTCTTCGGCCTGATTTTCGAGCTTCCGCTGGTCCTGGTCTTTCTGGTTAAACTGGGCATTATTTCCATTGACTTTTTAACCAAAAACAGAAAATATGCCATACTCGTGATCTTTATCATCGCAGCCATTTTAACGCCGCCGGATGTGGTTTCACAAACACTCATGGCCATTCCCATGATGGCACTTTACGAGATCGGCATTCTCGGCGCCAGAATTTTTGTCCGCAAAAAACCTCAGGAAGATATTCCGGAAGATGCCCCAGAAGATACTCCGGAAGAGACCTCCTGAGAGACGGTTACGGGTTCTTGGTCGCAGATCCGGCAGTGAATTGCGGCGGAAGAACATTTGCTGGTATAATAAATTGTTAACAAGGGAAAGGAGGAAAAAGTCGTATGAAGAAAACATTGTGGGTCGTTGTGGTGGTCGGAATTGCAGCTGTTTTTGCTTCAGCCGCCCTCTACGCGGGAACCAAAGCGCCGGATGTCATCAAAATGGAAAACAAGATCTATCCCAAACATGAAAAAGGCATCGTTGAGTTTTCGCATAAAAAACATGTCGCCGAATACAAGGATACTTGCGGGGATTGCCATCATGACAAAGACCATAAACCACTGGCAAATCTGAAAGACGGCGACAATGTTCAGGGCTGCGCAGAATGCCACAAGAAGCCCGGTGAAAAACCAAAGGGAAAAGATGCTCCCAAACTGACGGACAAAGAAACGATGGAATTTCATGCCGAAGCCATGCACAAGAACTGTCGGGGATGTCACACGGAATTCAACAAAAAGAATAATTCCACAAACGCCCCAACAACTTGCGTAAAATGCCATCCGAAAACCAGTTAATGGTTTGACCCGATAGTTCTATATTGACAGCAGGGCAGGCTCCTCTATTGACAGAGAGGAGCCTGCCCTTTTTTATTCCTGAATTATCCGGCAACATCAATGCCGAGATTACATCTATCCGTCTTTTTTCTACAGTGTGTGAAAGCCCAGTCCCAGGGCCTTTCTGCGCTCTTCGATATGCCGACGAATCAGAATCGCCGACTTCTCCGGATCCGGCTCCACCGCAAAAACCGCACCGACAACATCCTTCAGCCCTTCCGTGAGAAGCTTGACCACATTCAGGCTTCCGGCAATGGGCGGCATGGGGCCCAGAACCGTGTAAACCCCGGAAGCCACGAAATAAGCGCCGATGGACACGGCTTTTTCGGAATACCATTCGGGCGCGGCGCCTGCGATGGGAAGATCGCTGATATCCGCATTCAGGGCATTGGCCAGGGCTCCGGCCAGCATTAGAATGCGCACGTTGTCCACGCAACTGCCCAGATGAAGCACGGGCGGAATTCCCAGTGCCCCGCAGACCTCTTTCAGGCCCGGACCGGCAAATTGAATGGCATCCGGCATTTTGAAACCGGCCTTGGCAGTGGCGATGGCCGCGCACCCGGTATCCACGACCAGTATGTCATTTTCGATGAGACGACGGGCAAGGGTCACATGTCCGTAATCGTGCAGGATTTTGGGGTTGTTGCACCCCACGATCCCGGCTGCGCCGCGGATTTTTCCGGCCTTGATGGCATCCAGAAGCGGCGCGACAGATCCGCCGAGCGCTCCGACAATGGATTCAATCGAAAACCCGCCGATGGCGTTCACCGGTTCAACCGGCAGATAGACCTTGCCCCGTTTATCAAAATTTTCGATGGCCTCTCGCACCAGGGTTTTGGCCAGTTCTTCGGCATTTTCCGGATGAAATTCCCGGTGGTCCATACCGGGAAACCGGGCCTTGTCACTGGTACTGATCATGCGGGTATGATAGCAGGAAGCCGTCTTTCCCAGAGACGGCATGATACACTGATAATCCACGAGCATCATCTCCACCGCGCCGGTGGAAAGAATCAGCTCGGTCATGAGATGGTTGCCGGCCATGGGGATACCGTGCCGCATCAAAAGCTCGTTTCCGGTGCAGCAGACTCCGGCAAGATTGATGCCCGTGGCGCCTTTGCTTTGCGCCAGTTGAATCAGATCCGCAGACTGGCTGGCCGTCAGGATCATCTCGGAAACCACGGGATTATGACCATGCACCACGATATTGACCTGGTCTTTTTTAAGGACCCCGGCATTAACGCTGGTGGGCTTTGGAGAAGGCGTTCCAAAGAGGATGTCGGAGACCTCGCTGGCAATGAGGGAGCCGCCCCATCCATCGGAAAGGGCGTTGCGGAGCCCTTGAAGCAGCAGGCTCTGCCAGCCGTTGTCCACGCCCATGTGCGTACGATGCATCATTTCCGATGTTTCCCGGTCGATCCCCCGGGGTGTGATGCCCACTTTTTTCCAGATTTCCCGCCGTTTTGCAGGGGCCCGTTTCAGCAGGGCAAGCTCGGTGATTCGGGTGCCATAATCCTCCTGCATGGCATAGGCCAGCTCGCCGGCGATGACAAGAATATCTTTGCCTTGCGTTTCAACGCCGTATTCCGCAGCTACGCTTTTCAGTTTTTCCGGGTCCCGGATGGCGTAACCCGGTGCCTGGCCTTTGGCGACATTGGCTAAAACCTCGACCAGATCCCGCCCATGATCCGAATGGGAAGCAGCGCCGGCGGCAATCATGCGACAGAGATTCCGGGCCACGATAATGTCGGCATCGGCCCCGCAAACTCCCTGTTGCGGGCCTTCGCCAAAGGGATCCACCCGGCAGGGACCCATGACGCAGTTTCGGCAACTCAGCCCCAGTTCACAGTATCCGCACTGGGGGAGCTGAGCCTGATGACGGTCCCAAACGGTCTCGATCTGATCCGTCTGTGCTTTCTTGAGCAGCAACTGCCCATCTTCCGTAATGGTCTGTTGATGATAGGTGCAGGACATGGTTACCTCCTTAGGCCGCCTGTCTGGCGGCAATTTGCGCGCGTTTGATGGTATTCAGCAGGGTAAAGCACGGCGAACCCTGGGGAATGTCGATACCCACTGAAATGCTTTGGCTAACCTGGTTGGTTTTCCGCTTCAACGCCTTCGAAGGGTCTTCAAAAGTCAGGGCGCCGGATTTGCACATTTCCACACAGGCCGGCACTAACCCCTGCTGTTGCCGCTCCATGCAGTTGTCGCATTTGATGGCAACGGCCTTTTTCGGCGGCGCGGAGTTGTCTTCATGGTACCGGATCACGCCAAACGGGCAGGCCATTGCGCAGGATGCGCAGTTGATGCAGCGATCCGGGTCGATGAGAACCGTTTCTGTTCGACTATCCCTGTAGATCACACCGGGAAGACATGCCAGCATGCAGGGCGCCGGGTTGCAATGACGGCAGCGGTTGGGAAACCCTTCGTCGTAAAGCCCCACGCCCACATGAATCCGGGGTTTTGGCAAAGGGGTTTCCCGGATCGCCGAAAAAAGCTGATGGGTCTGGGAATGTGCCGTGGCGCAGGCCGCCATGCACTGCATACATCCCACACACCGTTCCGGATGAACGATAACCTGGTTCATAATAGCCTCCTTTCAGAATGTCAACGATTTGAGGGAAAGATGGGGTTCCAGCAATTTTCTCTTTGAAACCCGGACAGGGATTTCGTTCTGGATCATGGCCGTCAGAATTCCGCCGGTTTCAATCCGATTGACAAGGGTTGCGCCGATGAGCCGGTCCCCTTCAAAGACCAGCCGGCGGTAGGTGTTCAGGCGCCGGTTGTGTTCGCTAAGAACCGTAAACCGCGGATCATCCGGTGCATTCACCCATCCGGCAGCCAGAATATCCAGGTCAAAGATGCGAATGACGTTCCGGCTCAAACTTCCCTTGTGGGACACGCGCCGTCCGGCCATGTTCATGCCGGCGATGCGCCCCTGAGCAACAGCTTCCGGCCAGATCGCATTCACCCAGCGGGTTTTTCTGGTGATATCCATGAACTCCGCCACATCGCCGGCGGCAAAAATGCCGGGGCAAGTGGTTTCCAGGTGATCGTCAACCACAATTCCCAAATCCACCTGTATCCGGTCCCGGGGAACAAAGGAAACGGAAGGCAGAACCCCTTTGCCGATAATGACCAGATCGCAGGAAACTTCGGATCCGTCAGAGAGAAAAGCGCCTGTCACCGTATCGGTCCCCTTGAAGCCCGTTACCTCCATACCCACCCGAACGTTCAGGCCCCGGCGGGTCAGTTCGGCCAGAATCATACCGCCGGCAATCTCATCCACCTGAAGGGAGAGCGGATAACCGGATCGAATGAGCATGGTCACATCAATTCCCCGGTGAAGCAGTCCACAGGCAGCCTTGAATCCGACCAGGCCGCCACCCAGGACCAGGGCATGACGTGTTTGGGGAAGCGCTTCCAGCATCTTCAGCACCTGATGCTGATTTCTCATAAAAAAGATGTTGGATAAATGTGCAGTGGACACTTTTATGGGCCGGGGATCGGCGCCGGAAGCAATGAGAAGGGTGTCGAAGGGCAGGGTCTTTCCATCAGAAAGAATCAGGATTTTCGCATCCACATCCATTCGGGCGACCCGGCTTCCCAGAACAGGGGTGATGTTGAGGGCCTCGTAAAAGCCGGGATCGCGGATGGGAAGTTTCGCGGGAGAAATGACCCCTTCGAGGACAAGACTGATCATGGGGCGGCAATACGGAACGACCGTCTCGTCGCTGATCATGAAAATACTGCCGGAACCATCCAGTTGACGGATGGACTCGGCGGCGCTGACACCGGCAATGCCGTTTCCGATGATGACGTGATTCATGCTAACCTCCTTCTTTGCGAACCCGGCTGAAGGTCATGTGTTCGTGTGCCGTATCCAGATAATTTTGAATGGGATCGGCAATACGGGGAATGATCTCATGGGGGAATTCCTTTCTGAATGTCGCCGGAGCACCGGCAACCAGGTGAAACGGCCCGACAATCTGGCCTTCTTTCAAAAGAGAGCCCGCGGCAACCATGGATCCCTTGAGAACCCGGCATTCATTCAGCAGAAGAGATCCCATGCCGATCAGGCAGTAGTCTTCAATATAACAGCCATGCACCACGACATTATGGCCGATGGTGACATGCTTTCCGATATGCGCGGGCTTTCCGTAATCCGTATGTACCGTGCAGTTATCCTGAACATTGGAGTTTTCTCCAACAAAAATCGGGGCCATATCCCCTCTGAGCACTGCACCATACCAGATGCTGGCCCCGTCCCGGATTTCAACATCCCCGACAATCACCGCAGTGGGGGCAATAAAGACATTTCTGCCGATACGGGGTTTTTTCTCACCCAACTCAATGATCATTACAATGCCTTTGATGATTTTCTTTTATGAATATTCATTCGTAAAACGTTACGACTCAGATTGAAGGAGAAACAGTGTCATACGCAATTGTCTGAACCTTCAGTTTTCAGACTAAACACCTGAGTTACTCATAAAACAAAGAAGTTTCAGAGTCAAAATAAATGATCAATCCCCTTCCCCTTTATGGACAAACCGAAACACATAAGGTATGATGTCTGTATCCTGGCCCTGCGGAAACGGAACGGGTCCCGCTTCACCATCAACCCATAATATGATGCCCATGAATGATTATTATCAGGTCCTGGGGGTTTCCAAAGATACCCCCTCACAGAAAATAAAGACCGCTTATCGGGAGAAGGCTTTTTTGTATCATCCGGACCGCTGTAAAGATCCGGCCGGCGCGGACCAGATGAAGGCCATCAACGAGGCGTATGCCGTTCTGTCTAATCCCCAGAAACGGAAAGAATACGATTTGATGCAGCAGCAGTATGGTGATGCAGCTTATGGACATTTCCGCAAATCCCATTCAGAACAGGATATTTTCAAGGGGTCCGACATCCAGCAGATATTTGAAGAAATGGCCAGGGGCTTCGGCATTCGGGGATTTGATGCCATTTTCAAGGAATACTACGGCCAGAACTATAAAACATTTGAACTCAAACGGCCCGGGCTGAATATCCAGGGCTTTTTTTTCAGTGGAGTCCGTGAAATGCCTTTTCTAAATAAACAATCCATCAAAGAAAAAATTGGGAACATCTCCCAGCAATTGCTTCACAAAGCAACCTCCGGCCAGCCTCAAAAAGGCGCAGACTATCACGACGTCATTCGCATCGATCAGTCGCTGGCGGATAATGGCGGCCCCTACGCCTACCACCTTCGGGCCTATGGCAGAAAGCTTGTGGTAAAAATTCCTTCGGGAACGCGTGAAGGGCAGAAAATCCGGCTGGCGGGAATGGGGGAAGAAGGAAAAAACGGAATGCCTTCCGGAGATCTGTTTCTTAAAGTCACACTGCGCAAATCCCTGTTTGAAAAAATCAAGGCCATGCTGCCGCTAAAAAGCAAGAAAAGCTGAAAACAGGAGCGGCCCCGGTGGATATTTATTACGTTGACGGCAAGTTTGTTCCGTCTGATGAAGCGGTGATTCCCGTAACCGATCTGGCCATTCTCCGGGGCCTGGGCGCATTTGATTTCATGCGAACCTATGCGGGCAAACCGTTTTGCCTGCGGGCGCACCTGGAACGGCTTGAAGCCTCCACCCGGAAAATCGGGCTCCAGTTCCCCTGGACGATGGATGCACTGGCTCAGCTCGTAATGGAAACGCTCAGCCGCAATTCCCACAAAGAATCCAATGTCCGGATTATCATTACCGGCGGGTCCAGCCCGGATTTCATGAACCACCAGGGGAATCCCCGACTGATCATCATGGTTTCTCCGCTTCCCGACATGCCGGCATGGTGGTATAGCGATGGCATTCACATCATTACCCATATGTCCGAAAGAGCCATGGCCGGAGCCAAAAGCATCAACTATGTTCAGGCGTCCCTGGCCCTTGAAACCGCCCGTCAGAAAGGAGCCCAGGAAGCGGTTTACATGGTTCCCCAGGGGTTGGTGCTTGAAGGCACCACATCCAATATTTTTGCAATAACAGCCGGCAGACTGATCACCCCGGGAAGGGAAATCCTTCCCGGAATTACCCGGCAGGTCATTCTGGATCTGGCACGATCTCATTTTTCAGTTAAAATTCGGGATGTTTTTATTTCGGAGCTGCTTGAGGCCGATGAGGTTTTCATCTGTGGCACCAACAAAGGCATCGTCCCGGTTGTCCAGGTGGATGACACCGTTATCGGAAACGGGAAACCCGGCCCCAAGACCCGCCTTCTGATCCAGAGCTTTCCGGATTTTGTTCGAACCTACGATGCGCCGCTGACTGCCTTGTAAAGGTTAGACCCACGGTGCTATTGCTGTTTTAACTGTTTGTCTCTGCTGTATAATTCAAATATCACTTTTCTTTCAATATCACTGAGTATCCCGGTAAACGGACTTGAAGATCGGAGCCGGACCGATTCTTCAGAGTCGTTTTCAAATAAGGCCAGAATAACTTCTCGCAATGACGGCACCTTTTCTTTTTCAATGATTTCATTGACCTTGAGTCTCCTGGGGTCAATGATAAGATCGAATGGAACTTTTGAGGGATTTTGAGAAAGAATAGAGGGGAATAAAATGAAGAAAATGGAAGAAGAATTTTAAAAATATTTTTACAGGAATAAAATATTGCTGCTCAAAATAACATTTTCAAGGCGCCGGATTTACTGCAAAATCCCGCCGCCGCTGGCAACGCTCAGTAGAACGTCCATAGCAACACTGGTTATGCCATTTTTTCACTTACATTATTCTTTTTTTCCAATAATCCGGTTTCCTGTTCAGTTGCATCACTGCAATAATCAGAATCTGACCTTCTTCAATCTGATATATCACTCCGTATGGAAATCGTCTGGTCAGGCACCTTCTTGTATCTTTTGTAAACGGACTCCATGCTTCGGGAAACTCGGTAATCCGCAGGACAGTTGAATAAACTTCTTTTGCAAATTCCGCTCCGAGCCCCATCCGGCAAGTCTCGTAATAGTGTACTGCTTCGCTCAGTTCGGTTTTGGCAGTAGGATGAAAAGAGTATTTCATTCCGACAGTTTCTCCCGAATTTCTCTGAAAACATCTTCTCCGGGAATCGCTTTCACTTTACCGCTTCTCAGTTCTTCTACTCTCTTTTCAGCCTCTTGCGCCCATAATTCGTCAATATCTTTCCGAGATGGACTCATGCTGTAAAGAAGTCTCTCTATCAGTTCTGTTTTTAATTCTATCGGCAATGATTCCGCCACTGATATAAGTTCGTCTGCATTTATCATGTCAGTCACCTCTTCTGTATTATTTCAGTTGTTTATTTTCTTAATAAATAATTCCTCTTCCGGGCTTAAAATTCATCACCGGAAATCATTCTTCGCTCCTCCTGTAATGCTGCTCATAAATGGCATAACGCCACTAATCAGCCGCACGGCTTTTTGTGTCGGCTGAATTAGCCTTGTGTACGCCCGGCACGGGCGTGAACTTATGGGGTGAAAGTCCCCTGTATGTGAATCCTGTCAAGTATTATTACTGACACAAACGTACCAAAGGTGTCAAGGGCGGAACCGTGAGGAACCGCCCGAAGGCGGAGCGAAGCGGAAGAGGTGGATGACACCGTTATCGGAAACGGAAAACCCGGCCCCAAGACCCGCCTTCTGATCCAGAGCTTTCCGGATTTTGTTCGAACCTACGATGCGCCGCTGACTGCTTTGTAGAACTGGAAGTTTACCGGGAAGCCTGCTTTTTGGGCGATCCGGTGGAACGCCTTGCTCGGCCTGCTGTTTTCTGCGCAATTTCAATAAGTGAGAGCAGAGCATTGTTTACTGCAGCTTCATTAGGAAACGCTTGAGCGACCTCCGGTTTAAGCACCACAATATTGGAGGATTCTTGCAGGCGTTTTGCGTACTTGCCCCGCACCAGACCACCAGGGAAGTCAGAACGGTTGTACTCTTCCCGCAGCTCGTCTTTTTCAGGCGTATTATCTTTCTTCATAGAGTTCTCTATCTCCTTTGCTCGCCTTACGAGCACTTATGATTCGAATCGTTTCTTTTTCTTCAGTGTGAGATAATACCAGGAGTCTTCCTTTTTCGGAAACGCCGAAGGTAACATATCAATCTTCCGTAATTGAATGGTCGGGATCAACGCCAGTCGCAGCCATTGGATCACTCAGAGCTGTCGCAGCCTCCTCAAATGAGACTCCATGTTTTCTTAAATTCGATTTTGCTTTCTTTGGATCCCATTCAATATTCATGTCTTAGATCATATCCCGTTCATGAGTTAACGATTGGAATTTCATGGTAATCTCCTAACTCCGGAACTTTTTGACCCATCTGGTCTGAAATAAGTTGCTCGCTTATCCCGCTACCCCGCTTACCCCGCACATTTAAAAAGATATCCCGCCAACCCCGCCGCTTTGAAAATAGTTTGAAA
>Ga0268283_1000767_pt1 | contig 18063 bp, 13 predicted proteins | sample saktaG_13_FD_190140 | JGI IMG/M metagenome (GOLD analysis project Ga0268283, IMG submission 190140) | Saline water microbial communities from Sakinaw Lake, British Columbia, Canada - sak_2013_06_06_36m | ecosystem: Environmental > Aquatic > Non-marine Saline and Alkaline > Saline ... | reverse complement strand
AGGAATGTGCCGACTTCGCGATATGAAAGATGACCGATATGAACTTGATGAAAAAAATTACAGAGTTGTGGGACAAAAAACAAATAAAATTTATACACTCGGTACTGAAGTAAGATTTAAAATTACAGGAGCGAGTTTGGAGAATAAGTCGTTAGATTATTGCATAATCTAGCTATAGGCACTAGCCATTAGGCTCTAGGCTCTAGCCAAAATACAACAGAGACTTTCCTTTCGGGAAAGTCTCTTTTGTATTTGCATTCTGTCTGCGTTAGTCTGCGTCCAGTCTGCGTAAGTCCGCGAGGTCGGTACTCCGACCTATTTCGCTACCGCGACTGCCTCGTCAAATTTAATTGAAAGAAGTTTTGATGCACCACCTGAACTCATTGTCACCCCATAAAGCACCCCAGCGCGAGACATTGTTTCTCTATTATGTGTTATCAAAATCAGTTGAGAATATTTAGCCAATGACTCGATCATGTCTCCATATTTTTTTGAATTTGCTTCATCAAGTGCTGCATCTGTTTCATCCAAAATAATAAATGGTGGGGGATTTACCTGCGAAATTGCAAAGAGTAGGGCAATAGATGTCAAAGCTCTTTCACCACCAGAGAGCATCATTAAACCTTTTGTTTTCTTAAATGGAAGTGACACATCAATCTCAATTCCCTCTTCATATTCCTCTTCTTTAAGACCGCCCTCAAGATCCTCTTCTAATTCAGAAAGATCTCCTCTTCGCCTTTTTATTTCTCTAACAACTTTCAAACTCGCGTGTCCCCCTCCAAACATTTTTTTAAAAAATTCTGTAAATGCAATATTAATTTTATCAATTCCCAATTTAAATTCTAAATTAAGTTTTTCTTCAAGCTCCTTAATTAAAGAAGAAAGTGAAATAGAGGATTGTTCCATATCAGAAACTTCTTTTGCAAGAAAAGCGTCCCTCTCCTCAGCCTCTCTAGATTCCTTCATTATCTCTTCAGAGCCTCCTCCCCCCATTTCCTCAAGACGTATCTTTATCTTTTCAATATTCCTTCTTCTATCATGTTGGACTATCCGATTTTCAGAAATTATATCTTCCTCGCTTTGTACTTCACCATCTAGATTTTTAATTTCATACAAATCATAATTTGAAGATTCTCTGCCCGCTAAAACATATGCCTCTTCTAGCTCTCTTTTAAATTCCTCCTCTTCCAGTCCTAATCTATTTTCATCTCCTCGAAGAGAATTTACGACAGCAAAGAGCTCATTTTGTCTTGCCATTATTTTGAAAATATTTTTTTCTGCCTCCATACTTCCCTCCTTATCTTTATCAATTTCATTCTTGACATCAGATATTTTTCCCTTAATAGAAACTTCTTCTTTAGAAATTAAGGATATTTTCTCTTCTAATTCTTCTCGTTTTGTTTGTAAACCATTTAAATCATTTTCAAAAGATGTTATTCCATCTGTAGTAATCACACCTTTGTTATGTTCCACAAAATCTCGAAGCTCATCTTTTATTTTTTTTACTAAACTTTTTATTTCTTCAATACTAGAAACTTGACTCGCCTCCAAAGCAAGATTTTCAATATTTTTTGCAACAGTTTCCACATCTCTTAAATATACTGTTTTTGTATCCTCTCGCATCAAAGCTTCCTTTTCTCTTTTTATTTGACGCTCTATCGAATGTACTTCACCTTCAATTCTTCCAGCATCTCTAAGTAATTCATTTTTATTTGTATCAATTTTCCTCAAAGTATCCTCTAGAGACATTAGCTCAAATGTTTTTGTACTTTCTTCTTTTGAACCTTCAAGTACTGCTTTTGCATGGGCTAGATTTTTTTCAAGCTCTGAAAGTTCCTGCTTTGGTAAATGCATTTCCTTATGAATTCTGTTTTTTTCAAAAGTAATATATGTTGTTTCTCTCTTTAAATATTCTTTATACAAAACAATAAGCTCTTCACGAAGCAGACGTGCCTTTTCCACTCTTTCAACTTGTTTTCTTAAAAAGCGTATGTGCGGAGCAAGCTCTCTGCGGAGAGATTCCACTTTTTCAATATTTTCTTTTGTTTTTTCTAACTTTCTTTCACTTTCAATTTTTTTATATTGATATATTTTTAAACCAAGCGCATCCTCAATCATTTCTTTTCGCTCACGCATATTTGAATTTAAAATACGATCCGCCTCACCTTGAGAAATAATATGATGGCCTGATGTTCCTATATGAGCACTCGCTAAAAGCTCGGCAATATCTTTAAGGCGAACTTGGCTTCCATTTATTAGATATTCGTTTACAGAATCTCGATGCACCACACGCTCTAAAGTTACCTCATCAAAATCAATAGGTAAAAATTTCGAGCTATTATCAAAATTAAGTTTTACATGGGCCCTATTTGTGCGCCCTCCCTCCGCAGACCCATTGAAAATAAGGTCTTCACCTTTTTTCCCACGAAGCGATTTTATTGATTGCTCGCCAAGCACAAAACGAAAAGCTTCTGCCACATTGGACTTTCCAGAACCATTAGGGCCCACAATAGAAGTAATTGGGGTGGAAAATTCAAGAAGACTCTTTTTCGCAAAAGATTTGAAGCCGTTAATTTCGAGAGATTTTAGAAGCATGATTATCAATTATAATAGCATAATTGATAAGAATTATGAATTGACACAAAACAACGAGCGTACTCGCGACTATGTTTTGTGTCATCCTCGCGAATGCGGGGATCCAGGTATGTATTTTGAATTAGGAATTGAGAATAAATACAAACTTTCTTAGATGTCATTCCGGCGGAGGCCGGAATCACAAGTATTTTTCTACTGAAAAATACATGTGAATCCATGAAATTCTTCAGACTGGATTCCGGACTAAATCCGGAATGACAGGAGATACAAAAAGACCGCACGCTTCGCGTGCGGTCTTTTTGTATTTCGCTAATCACTAAAGACTAATCTCTAATGACTGCTTCAATTAGAATCTTCGTGGAGCTGATGTTCTTTCTTCCATTGGTCGTGCTACATTTACTGTAAGCTTTCGTCCTTCGAAATCCTGACCATCAAACATGTTGATTGCTGCCTGAGCTTCTTCGTCGGTTCCCATTTCTACGAAACCGAAGCCTTTTGATCGGCCACTCATCTTGTCAACAATAACCTTTGCTGATTCAACCTTACCTGCCTTTGAGAATGTCTCAAAAAGAGCATCGTCATTAGTACTGTAAGGCAAACCTCCTACATATAGTCTCTTTCCCATTGTATTCTTCGTAGTCTTTAAATTAAACGTAAAGCGCGACTACCCCATCTCACTCACACACACAGGCATCGCCTTTGTAGCACTAATGAGAAACACTTACACTCTATATTATACACCTTGTGAGTATGCAAGTCAACAAAACCATAGTATGTAATAGAAAAAGCTTTATTACAGGCCATATGTTAAGCACGATTTTTAATTTCAAATTTTTAATTACACACGACTTTGTCATTCCCGCGAAGGCGGGTTGAAATTGGGATGGGGCCCAATTTCAAAGACGGAGCGCGACGGCGCGAGTCGGGGTCGAGAGATTTTTCAGTAGAAAAATACTCGTGACTCCAGTCTGAAAATTCGAATTAACCTGGGTCCCCGGAGTACCGAGGACGACACAAAATATAGTCATGATTACATTCTTTATTTTGTGTCGATTTTGGATTTGTTTCGGCCTGCCCGGCCAGGGATTTCGTGCTTCGAATTTCGGATTTAACCAAATGGATTCCCGCCTCCGCGGGAATGACAGAGGGTCGAATGTTATGTTAAACTATAACCATATGAAATATGAAACATATCAAAGACTTAGTTGGAAAACTTTTTTTATTACATTGCTTCAAAACAGTCTTACGCCAATAATGTTTTCTTTTATTTGGATAGTGCTTGTTATTTTAAAAACGGTTGATATTAAATTATTATTGCCACTACCAGATTCTGAGGAAATTATTAAAACTTTTACAAAATTACTAGACCTTGCAATTATTTTCGGGCTTGGTGTTATTTTACTCTTTTGGTTGATAGTAATTCTTAGAACATTAATAAATTATTTAACATTTTATTTTATGCTTGGGGCAGATAGCATTGCTATAAAAAAAGGACTTATACATATTAATGAAAATACCATTCCGTATAGGCATATTGAAAATATAGAAATTAACAGACCTCTTATATATAGAATTTTTGGAATGTGCAGACTTCATATCTTAACCGGCGGAGAAGACAAAGATATTGAACATTCACACACTATGGAAATCAATTTCCCAATTTTAGAAAAAATTATTGCTGATGATATAAAAACAGAAATATTTGAAAGAACACATATTAAAGTAGTGAATAGCGTATAGACTAGGTTGGTAGTTGGTAGTTTGTAGTTGGTAGAAAATACAAAAATGCAAAACCCAGAATTTTCTTTCGGAAAATTCTGGGTTTTCTACTCACCCTTCAAAATTTTTGTATTTCTAAGGATTGTTATTTTGGATGAAGTTCGAGGAAGGCCTGAGTACTGCGACTAAAATGTATAGCAATACTTTGCAGGAGCAGGCGGAAGACCTGACAAAGAAATTCGCTAAAATCACAATCCTTTCTACCAACCTTTTGATTCGAGGGCGCGCTTTGCAGCTTCTTGTTCGGCTTCTTGCTTTGACTTACCAGAACCCTCTGCAATAAGTTCATGTCCAACAAATACACCCACGGTAAATTGTTTATCGTGATCTGGCCCTTCTTCTTTTGTTGTTTTATATGCTGGAGTTGCTCCTAGTCTATCTTGAGCTTTTTCTTGGAATCTACTCTTTGCATCCATCCAAAGACCACCTGAAACAATGTCTTCTATCATCTCAAAAAGATTTTGTGCAATAAAATTCTTCGCACCTTCATAACCTTGATCCATATATATTGCGCCAATAACAGCTTCAAAAGTATCCGCAAGAATTACCTGTCTTGCTCTACCTTTATCTTTTGCCTCTCCTTTAGACAAAAAGAGTAAATCATTAATTCCAATTTCAGTTGCAACAGATGAAAGAGTATTAGCATTTACAAGAGCAGAGCGAAAGGCCGTCAAATCCCCTTCCGATTTATCTTTATATTTATTATATAAATAATCTGTGACAACAAGCTCAAGCACAGCATCCCCCAAAAATTCTAGCCTTTCATTGTGTCCAATTCCCAAATCTCTGTTTTCATTTAAATACGAACGATGAATAAACGCCTGTTTTAAAAGGTCTCTATTTTTAAATATTACATTATTCTTCTTTTCGAATTGTTCAAATCTTTCCATTTTCCTAGCTTTTCTGTCCAAGGAGGATATTTATTGCCTTGGTGAATATAGGCACTATATCGTCATATAAATTTAAGTCAAGAATGTTTACAATTTTAAACCATTTCGCATCATCGAGTCCTCCTGTCTTATGAAATCCTAAATCCACAAAAGGGGACTCGGCTAAAAAGTAATTTACCTGCTTTCGTATCTTTCCAAGCTCTGGATCTGAAGCAATATATTCATTACTCCCCAATTCTTCTACAATTTTAATATCAAGTCCTATCTCTTCTTTTATTTCTCGAATAGTTCCCTCTTTAACTTCCTCATCTTTTTCAATTCCACCTTTTGAAAGTGTCCAATGGCCAAAAACATCATGCACAAGAGCTAAATATATTTGTTCTCCTTCTCTCGCATACACCACAGCACCTCCAAGTTTTTTAATTGGCATTTCATCATAAGGAGTTTCTTTTCTTTTTTTCTTTGAAACTTCTTCTTTGCCCGGCTCGCCAAGTTCTTTGTACACAGCACCGAGAACTCCATTTACAAATTTACCACTTGTCTCCCCACCATATGTTTTTGCAAGTTCAATAGCTTCGTTGATAGCAACTTTTGGAGGCACTTCATTGCGTGGAGAAAAGAGTAATTCAAAAAGACCCATACGTAAAACATTTCTGTCGATGGTTGCAATTTTTTCTATTGGCCAATCTGGAGCAGCTTTTGTAATAATTTGGTCAATGTCTGTTTTTTTAGCGATAACACCATCAAGAAGTTTTTGCATAAAACCCTCATCCCCCATGCCAGGAGCAAATTCCTTCACATTACGAGAAAGCATATCTTTTAATTCGGAAATATCTTTATTAAGAAAGTCCCACTCGAAGAGTGTTTGAAGAACAATTGAACGTGAAAGGTGCCGGTTTGCCATATAAGTAATATTTTATAACAAATATATTTTTTTTACAAATGGTTTATTAACAAGTCAAAATTCAAAAGGCAATAGTCAAAATTTAAAGTAAAAATTAACACAAAATAAGAAGCGTACTCGCGACTATATTTTGTGTCGTCCTCGGTACTCCGGGGATCCAGCATTTGCATTCAAAATTATAAATTCAAAATATTAAACAAATGTATTGGCTTGTCATTCCTGTGAAGACAGGAATCCAGTCTCGCACCCGTATTGTCATCCTCGCTGTACTCAGCGGGTGAGCTCAGGTGAGTACCTGAGCGCAAGACCGGAGGCTGACGAGCCGAGGTGTGGCCAGGAAATTTTTCACTAGAAAAATATTCTTGGATCCAAGTTCTATCCGCATTTGTCATCCTCGCATTCGCGAGGATGACAATGCAAAAACAAGCGCATAAAAAACCGCCTATTTGGCGGTTTTTTTGGATTAATCCTGGATCCCGGATAATTATTTCTGCTGAAATAATTTCCGGGATGACACAAAATATAGTCGTGAGTACACTTCTTATTTTGTGTCACTTTTCTTCGTTTTCTTTTTTGCCTTTTTTTCTGCTTTAAGAGTTACGTTTACAACCTTTCGGCCTCGATACATACCACAGTTTGCACAAACAGTATGAGGAAGACGCGGATGACCACACTCCTTACAAAGTGAAGTGTTTTTTGCTTTAAGCGCATGATGACTTCGTCGGTTGCCAGTATGAGCTCGTGTATGTCGCATTCGAATTACCATAATGGGGCTATTATACACGGGATAGAATAAAAATCAAGGCTAAAACAATTGAGTACAATTGTTCGCCCAAGCAAATTTTGACTACAAAATTTGCTTTAGAAAAAAACACCGTGGAAATTTGAACAAGCTTGTTCAAATTTCCACGGTGGTAAAATCAACGGTTGAGCCTATCGAGAATAAGCCTTTGCATCCAGAAACTCCTTATTCTCATTGTATGCCTTGAAATTAAGGACCCCTCGGAATGCCTCTTCGTTCGAGTTTTCTCAACTTCATCAAAGTGCACCTCGTGATTGTCGCGGTTGTAATAAAAGTGGTACAAACCACCTATTTCAATCCTTCTGAATAAACGTTCAGGAACTTCGACATCTATCGTCCCCCTAACTTTCCTCCCCTTATACATACGGGAAAGGGTTAAGGTATCCGAGCCCAACTTATTCTTCACCCGAAAATATCCATTGATAATTTCGACAGGAGTAAACCCAGTCCTCAACTTTTCTTTTACCTCCTTTCTGCAGGAGCGAAATGTTTTCACATAGTTAAAGAGCGCCATGCCAATGCATAAAAAAACGCCCAACCCAATAGCGATGTTGCAATCTGTGTTCATAAATAACAAGTTTGAATTCCGGAAGAAACTATAACGCCTGCACACATTTCTGTCAAACCAATTCTCTTGTCATTCCCGCGAAGGCGGGAATCCAGTCTGCAGAATTTAATTTCATGGATTCCCGCCTTCGCGGGAATGACATTGAAAATTCCATTTTTTACATTTAAACATTATTTTAAATTAAAAATTATCCATGTATATATGTCCTCCTATGTTCCTCACACATCCCAAATTCTCTCACAGCTTTTCGGTGCGCGACCGTCCCATACCCCTTATGAATTTCAAATCCATATTTTGGAAATTTCTTTCCAAGTTTTTTCATTAATTTATCGCGAGAAACTTTTGCCATTATCGCGGCAGCACTTATAACAAATTCTTTTGTATCACCTTTTATTATTGTCTCTTGATTTAAATATTCGCTAGGTGCTTTTAAACCACCATCTAAAAGCACTGTAACTTTTTTTGAATTTAAGGGCAGGGGAGTCAACGCACTTTTTAAAGCCTCTTTTATTGCATTGCTTATCCCCCATTTATCAATATATTTTGCTGATTTATATACAACCCTAAAATCGCACTTCCCTTCTTTTTTAAATTCTAAAATTTTCGCATACCACTCTTCCCTTTTCTTTTCTGAAATTTTTTTTGAGTCCTTAATCCACTTCAATTCTTTGGGAACTCGGTTCCCAAACCACAGGAATGCACAAAGAGCCACAGGTCCCGCCAAAGGCCCGCGCCCCACTTCGTCTATTCCTACAAAATCTTTTCTTTCTTTTTTACTTGCTTTCATTTCTTTAGATTATAGCAAATATATCTAAAGTTCAGACAACTCATATCGAGTAAACCCAATAATAAATTCTTAAGTAATTCAACTCTTAGTAATTTACTACATTTTTGCTATCGCGAAAATGTAGTCAGTTACATATATTAAAAATAATAAGCAATAAAAAACCACACCGTTTGCACAGTGTGGTAGTGAATTCAAACTTCACGGACGAGATATAAATAGGCTTTAACACCGCGCCCAGCTACAGTCTCCTTGCTGTAAGCTTCTGAAAAAATTCGCTGATCTGCCATCCAATACTTTGAATCATAATTATGAGTACGAAAAAAGTAGCGACCCTTAAGCTCTTCCCTTATGGGAAATCGCCAGTTCTTATTTTTTTTCTCAATAATTTCTTGCACTCTTTCCCAAGTGAATGGACCCATCGAGGGGCTCCATTTAATTCCTTTCTTCAAACTTGATGTCTGCCCTTTGACTTCATCAACACCATTCGATCTCATAACTTTCTTCACATAAAAAGTGGCAATTGTGAGGATGATCAAACTCAAGTTAAAGAGCATCAGGCCTGAGTGTTTACAGGCAGACGCAAGAACAAAGCTGATTGTCGCCGGAACGATGACAAATAAGAACAACTGACTGCTATTTTTTTTCATATGATTAACTTTCTGAGGTAAACATTACGCCACAGACAACAAAAAGTCAATATGCATACATTTGTCCGTTTTTCGATCTCCCTTGTCATTCCCGCGAAGGCGGGAATCCATGAATTAGATTCCGCAGACTGGATTCCCGCCTTCGCGGGAATGACATAAAGAGTGAGATGGGGCAATATTAAGTATTTACCAATTTGAAGTATAATAGACTTTAACAATGCCCAAATTTATCCACCTACACACCCATAGTCACTATTCCCTTCTAAACGCCCTTCCAAAAGTCGACGCGCTTATAAAGACTGCAAAAAATGACGGGATGAATGCTATCGCTCTTACCGACTCCGGCAATATGTATGCCACAATTGAATTCATTCAAGAATGTACAAAAGCAGAAATAAAAGCAATCATTGGCGTAGACTTTTATATCGCCGCTCGTACACGACTCGACAAAGAACATCGACTCGACAATAAACACACTAGAATAGTTTTACTCGCAAAAAATATGGATGGATACAGAAATCTTATAAAACTTGTATCGCGAAGCAACCTTGAAGGTTTTTACTACAAACCTCGCATCGACCGAGAACTAATGGAAGAATTAAATGAAGGACTCGTCGCCATACTCCCTTCATTTAATAATGAAATAGTAAATGCACTCAATAATAATAATTTAGAAAAAGCAGAGGAGGCACTTTCTTTTTTCAAAAAAATATATAAGGATGATCTTTATATTGAAATCACTCACCACCCAGAAATTTCTGGCCACGAAGTAAGTATGAAAAAATTAATTGAATTTGCACGATCACAAAATATTCCTATCGTTGCTGCTTCTGACGTTTATTATTTAAAAAAAGATGATAAGCGTGCTCGCGACACAGTAATTGCAATTCAAAAAAATACAAGCTTGCGAGACACTGGCGAAGATGAAGATGCTGATTTTTCTTTCCTTACACAAGAAGAGGCTGTTAAACTTTTTAAAGATGAGCCAGATGCATTAGAAAACTCAGTAAAAATTGCAGAGATGTGTAATGTAAATCTCGAACTTGGAAAATGGGTTTTTCCAAAAATGATTTTGCCAGAAGGCACAAATGCAGATGACGAACTTCGACGCGTTGTATATGAAGGTTTTGAAAAAAGAGGAATTGAAAAAACTCCTGAAGTTTTAGAACGTGTGGAATATGAACTTACTGTTATTCGCACGAAAGGTTACTCTCCATATTTTCTTGTTGTGGCTGACCTTCTTCTATATGCCCGTACTCACGAAATTCTAACAAATATTAGAGGTTCAGTTTCTGGATCGATGGTGACATTTCTTTCTGGTATTACAAACATCAATCCACTTGAATATGAAATCCCTTTTGAGCGTTTTTTAAATCCAGATAGACCTTCCGCACCAGATATTGATATGGACTTTGCCGATGATAGGCGAGATGAAATGGTGGAATATACAAGGCAAAAATATGGCCATAATAAGGTGGCCCAAATTGGAACTTTCGGTACAATGGCCGCTCGAGGCTCTGTGAAGGACGTAGCGCGTGCTATGGGTTTCCCTTATTCAAAGGGCGACCAAATTTCAAAGCTCATTCCTATTGGCTCCCAGGGCTTTCCGATGACAATTGAAAAAGCTCTCGAAATTGAGCCTGATTTGAAAAAACTTTATGATACAGACGAGGAAACAAAAACCATTATTGATATGGCAAAAAAAATTGAAGGCAATGCCAGACATATTTCTGTTCATGCAGCAGGAGTCGTAATATCGCCAACAGAACTTACAGACTTTACTCCCCTTCAGCTCGATACAAAAGGTGAAAGTAAAATCATTACTCAATACGATATGTATTCTGTGGAAGAAGCCGGCCTTTTGAAATTTGACTTTCTTGGTTTGAAAAATCTTTCCATTATTGCCGACACCTTAAAACTAATTCTACGTTTTCATAATATAAGAATTGATCTCGACACAATGGATATTGCAGATAAGAAAACTTATGAAATGCTTGCTCGCGGAGAAACAGCAGATCTTTTTCAATTAAACGGTGGAGGGATGACAAAACATTTAATAGAATTAAAGCCGACTTCAATTCACGATATTAATGCCATGATAGCGCTTTATCGCCCAGGCCCTTTGCAATTTATTCCAGATTATATTGCACGAAAACATAATCCAAAATTAATTAAATATCCAGACCCAATACTTGAACCAATTTTAAGAAAAACTTATGGAATTCTTGTGTATCAAGATGACCTTCTTATGATGGCACACAAACTTGCTGGATATTCTTGGGGGGAATTAGATAAATTCCGAAAAGCTGTGGGTAAAAAGATTCCAGAAGAAATGGAAAAGCAGAAAGCAAAATTTATTGAGGGATGTATAAAACATTCAGGATGGACAGAGGCGAAAGCAAAAGAAATTTGGGCATGGATCGAACCATTTGCTGCCTATGGTTTCAACAAAGCTCACTCTGTTTCTTACGGACGTGTTGCATATCAAACAGCATATTTCAAAGCCAACTTTCCCGGAGAATATATGACCTCAATTCTTACACATGAAGCAGGAGACTTAGAAAAAGTTTCTGAATCTGTTAACGAATGTAAACGCCTCGACATCCCTGTCCTTCCACCCGACATCAATGAGTGTTTCCGCGACTTCACACTTTCCAAAATCCCCACCTCTCCCTCTGTCATTCCTGCGCCCATATTGTCATCCTCGGGTACTCCCGGGGATCCAAGTGAAAACCCTGAACCCTCTGTCATTCCGGCGAAGGCCGGAATCCAGTCCGAAAATCCAATCATGGATCCTCGCATTCGCAAGGATGACAATGCAAAACTACCCACTACAAACTACTCACTACCAACTAAGGATGTAATCCGCTTCGGCCTCACCAGTATAAAAAACTTCGGCGAGGGAATCGGCCAAGCAATTATTGATGAAAGAAAAGCCAACGGAAAATTCGTTTCCCTCGAAGATTTCCTCACACGAGTTCGAGATAGAAATTTAAATAAAAAATCTTTAGAAGCTTTAATTAAAACAGGTGCGATGGATGCTCTTGGGGAAAGAGGTGCAATGCTCGGCAACCTTGAAGCAATATTAGAATTCAACAAACAAGTTGCGCGTGCCCCTGAGCATCAAGATTCACTTTTTGGTGCAGGCACAATCGAGCTTCCACCACTTCGCCTTTTGCCAACGCCCGAAGCCTCAAAAGATGAATGTTTACTTTGGGAAAAGGAACTCCTCGGTCTTTACATTTCCGGGCACCCACTAGAAAAATATCGTGAAGCACTATCTAAAAGAGGTTCAACTATCAAACAAATAAAAACAACCGCGAAAGAAGAAATGGTTGTTGTTGTCTCCGGCTTCATTGATGAAGTAAAAGAAATCCTTACAAAAAAAGGAGATAAAATGTGCTTCATGAAATTGTCCGATTTTGACTCTTCAATCGAAATTGTATTCTTCCCAAAAACCCTCGAGCAATTCAAAGCCCTAGTCATCCCAGAAACCTGTGTTTCTATCAAAGGCAAAATGTCCAAACGCAACGACACCGAAAGTATAATCGCCGATGCGATAAAACCACTTATTTAGTGAGTAGTTTGTAGTGGGTAGTGAGTAGAAAAATTCCACACCTCTATCCGCATTGTCATCCTTGCGAATGCGAGGATCCATGACGTATTCTGTCATTCCTGCGGAGGCAGGAATCCAGTCTCACATCCGCATTGTCATCCTCGTAGCAACGGGGTTGAATCGTGTGGGACACGATTCAAAGACGGAGCACGACGGTGCGAGTCGGGATCGAACAAATTTCTAGCAAGAAATTATGTGTGATCCAAGTCAGTATTCCAAACCCAAAACTCCCAGCGCCGTAGGCGTGGGGCGTTTTCTCAAAGAACTCTTCCTATGATTTTCTAAATCTTTGAATAAAATCATAAAATTTCTTTGCTCTTTCTTCAATGCCAATACCTCCCTCACTTGCTTCACACTCACACTTTGCTGGTAACGTAAATGCATTAGCCCAGCCGTGACTACCTGTACATTCCACAATATGGTCAGCATTTGAAAATTTAGTCTTTGGCAATACCCTGTATAAGGTATTCTTATGGGGAATTAACTCTCTATTAATTTTGTTAAGCGATACCGATATTAATCCTATGTCGTAATCATCCTTTGAACCTAATTCAGGGAAGATATTTGGACGCTGTTTAAAATAATAAAATGACGAATCTATATATTCTTCAGTGGGTTCCCAAGGGCGAAAACCAATTTCCCTAAGCTCATCAATTAATTTTAATGTTTTCAAAACCTCTTCCGTACTAACCTTGTCTAGACCTTCGATTTTTGAATTTTTATAAATATAATCCAATCTTTCCTCAGCAGATAAGGATCTAATCTGCTCGTCCTTCTGGCTCATCTTTTCCTGAATTTCAGCAAGATGAGTTTTCTTTGCATTTTTATATTCGGGTGTCCCAGTCTCAATATTCAAAAGAAGTTTTGAATTTTCCTTGTCCTCAATATCTCCAGAACGCAAATCTTTTAATTCTTTTGCTAGTTCATCTCTATACTCTTTATGTGGTTGTTTTTCCATACCCCTAATTATAGCCCCCCCCCTGCCAACCTTGTCAAAAATAATTTTCCTCCCAAATATCAAACAAACAAAAATATGCAAATAAATAAACAAACTTATCATGTATATAAAAGTCGCGACCGCGTTTTTTATATACCTTTTTTAAACAACCATCACAACAAAAAAACACAATTTAGTATTATTAATAATGTATATAAAAGGTGCGACCGCGCTTTTTATATACATATACCTAACTATTGTTTTTATGTGTTTAAAAAAACTATACACCAAAGACTTCTCTAAAACCCTCGTCCCCTTCCAACTTATCCACGACCAAATACAATACGTCGCGACCAATTTTGAAATCAGCTTTTAGTAAGATTAGTAGATCTTCACAATCATATGGAAAAACCCAAACACTATTTTGAATTTTACAAAAACCAATATTTATTAATGTCTTCCTGAGTTTATCACGTAAATTTTTCCTGTATTCTGGAATGTCAAAAATTATAACTCTCCATTTTTTATCCCAAATTCTTGGAATCCTTAACTCATAATTTGAAAGAATAAGTTTTTCCAACTTCTTTTCGCCTTTTTCAGACAAACTCAAAAAACCCTCGTCATTTCTCTTCAAGTAACCTTCTTTAAGTAAATGATTTCTAGCTCTATTAATTGAACCCTTGTTATCAATGGAAATTCCAAGTTTCTCAAAAGTAGTTAAAACATTTGGTGCCACTAGCGCAGCACTAATAAATCCTGCAATTTTAATCGAAGTTAAAATAGTTCTAGAAATATCACCTCTGGTTGTTTCTCTAACAACTTTCATCATGTATATATTATACGTGGTCGCGACTTTTATGTACACAATGTACATATATAATTATTTATAAATATTTTTCAAGAAAAATACAGGTACATAGAAAACGCGGTCGCGACTTTTATATACATATATTAAGTCATAGATTTAGATATTAAATTCTAGGATACAAACATAACTTAAATCGATCCAACAAAATCCTTTGCTCAAAAGGGAGAAAATTGGTATTATCAAATGTATGAATTCAGATAATATACAAACAAATTCAACTGAGAATAAACAAGCAATTAATACTGAGGAAATGCTATCTTACAAAAGACATACGCTCGCCCATCTTTTGGCTAGTGCTGTAAAGGAACTTTATAGGGATGCGAAGCCTACCTTAGGGCCATCTATAGATAATGGCTTTTACTATGATTTCGATTTTGATTACAAAATCGACGCAGACGGACGCAGACTGGACGCAGACAACGCAGACTTGAATTCGGGCAAGAAATCAAATACACCAAAGGAGGAGGACTTAGCGAGAATTGAAAAAATGATGAAGAAACTTTTGCCAACATGGGAAGGTTTTAAACATTTAGAAATTTCTAAAGATGAGGCTGAGAAAATTTTTGAGGGAAATCCATACAAGCTGGAGCTCATAAATGAAATTGCAGAAAAAGGAGAAAAAATTACAATCTATTATTCAGGAGCTAAAGATTTTGATTTCAGTATTGAAAATCTGAAGACTAACGACTATAAACTATCTACTGGTTTCTTCGACTTATGTAGAGGTGGTCATGTAGAAAATCCAAGCTCTGAAATTGATGCTGATTCATTTAAACTTTCTCGAATTGCTGGTGCATACTGGCGGGGTGATGAAAAAAATAAAATGCTCACACGAATTTATGGATTAGCATATGACACAAAAGAAGATCTGGAAAAATATGAATTACAAATGGCAGAAGCTGAAAAGCGCGATCATAGAAAGCTTGGTAAAGAACTTGGAATATATACTTTTGATGAAGATACTGGCGCAGGACTTCCACTTTGGCTTCCAAATGGTGGAGCTATAATCGAAGAACTTGAAAAACTTGCCAAAGAAACAGAATTTGAATATGAATACGAAAGAGTAAAAACTCCCCACATTGCAAAGGAATCAATGTATCTAACATCTGGACATTTGCCATACTACGAGGATTCAATGTACCCACCAATGGAATGTGAGGGGGTTAAATACTATCTAAAGGCAATGAACTGCCCACATCACCACAAGATTTTTTCATCCCAACCCCATAGCTACAAAGACCTCCCTCTTCGCTTAGCTGAGTATGGCACATGTTATCGAAACGAAAAATCTGGTGAGCTTTTTGGACTTATGCGTGTACGTTCAATGCAAATGAATGACGCACACATTTATTGTACTGAAGAACAATTTTTTGATGAATTTAAAAAAGTCATTGAAATGTATTTATACTATTTCAAGATTTTTGGTATTGAAAAATATGTTATGAGACTATCTAAACATGCAAAAGAAAATCTGGGTAAAAAATATATTGATGAACCTGAACTTTGGATAAAAACAGAAGATATGGTACGTCAATGCCTTGTTGATTTAAAAGTTCCTTTTGTTGAAGCCGAGGATGAAGGAGCTTTTTATGGACCTAAAATTGATGTGCAAATTTGGAGTGTAATTGGTAGGGAATTTACACTTGCTACAAATCAAGTAGACTTCGCTGTCCCTGCTCGTTTTGGATTAATATATACTGACAAAGATGGTGCTCAAAAAACTCCTCTATGTATTCACCGAGCTCCACTTTCAACGCATGAGCGTTTTGTTGGTTTCCTAATAGAACACTACAGTGGAAACTTCCCCCTTTGGCTCGCTCCTGAACAAGTAGCAGTCGTCCCAGTAAAAGAGTCGAATTTTGATACTGCACAAGAGGTATATAAAAAACTTCGATCCCTCCAAATCAGAGCAAAGATAGATCTCACAAATAATGGTTTTGGTAAAAAAATTAGAGCAGCAAAAGATGCTCGCATACCATACACAATTATTATTGGTGATAAAGATATGGAGGCCGGTGTGGTAACTCTTGAAAGTAGAGATAAAGGAAAAGTGGGTACACCTAGGGCGGAGGAACTGGTGAAAATGCTTGTGGAGGAAATAAAAGATAGGAGGTAAAAATTATATAAATACAAAATGAGCCGGGCCCAAAGGGCCCGGCTCATTTTTTGAATACTCGATCCCCGGAGTACCGAGGATGCTCATAAAATATAGTCGTGCTTACACTCCTTATTTTATGGCAATTTTCTTTACCATATTCTCATTCTTAAAATCAAGAATCTTATTCTTTCTTTCAATCTTTGCACGTTTTGAAACTATCATATATGCGCCTAATGCACTAAACATAAAGAGTCCTATAATGAATGCAACAAATTTTGGATTATCTCCAACTCCTGTATACGGAACCTGATTCAAGTAAACAGAAGAAAGAGATGCTGGAGTTCCTGGATTTGGATATACCATACCAACAACAGTAACCGGACAATTAATTGACTCAGATTCTCCACTTGAAGTCACCCTTATTGTGGCGTATTTTGTACCAACAGTATTATAGCTTTTTGAAACTACCGAACTATTGCCAGATAGGCCATCAGTTCCACTCCATGAATAACGATAACTTCCGTTACCTCCATCTGCTGAAACTCTCCAAGTTGCTGTTTGTCCTATGTATAAATTCGTTGAATTTACTGTACATGAAAGATTCAAATCTTCGTTATCTTCTTCCACGACAACAGTACCACAAGAACGAGTGATGGACTGATCCCCAGAACGAATTGTTACACTTCCAGATTTTGTTCCTCTAGTATCATAACTAACATCAACATATCTACCAGTTTCTCCGGAAAGAGGGCTACTACCTGACCATCTATATGAGTATGAGCCAGTTCCACCAGAAGCATCGGCAGACCATCTTACGGTTTCATCAATATTTACATTTGAATCATCAACTTCACATGAGCCAGAAAGAGTTTCCTCATTTTCTTCTACGAATACAGTTCCACAATCTGCAGAGGCAGTTTTGCCACCAGATGACACTGTGACATGAGCTGTTTTTGATCCATTAGAATTGTATGTTTTTGAAATTTGTCTACCAGAACCTGAAAGTCCATCTGTACCGTTCCATGAATATGAGAATGAACCATTACCACCGGAAGCATTTGCTGTCCAAGTTACAGATTCATCAATGTCAATATTATAATCGCTTGGTGTACAAGAAACTACAAGATTCGGAACAACTGGTGGAGTATAACAGTCATAACAAACAGGAGGAGTATAACAGTCATAACAAACTGGTGGAGTATAACAATCATAACAATAATCATCATAATAAGAACCTCCACAATCATAACAATAATCATCATAACCACCATAGTAAGAAGATCCGTAATCATATCCATAATCATAACCATAACCATAATCGTATCCATAATTATAGTCGTAATTATATCCGTAATCATAACTACCGTAGGATCCATATCCTGGATAATAACTATCATTATATGCACTTACATTAGTTGTAGGTAGTACAAATAAAATCGCAAAAACTACAAATAAAATAGTTGCAATTGACAAAATATTTAGTTTTTTTGTTAATTTTTCCATATATTATATTATACACCATCCAATCTATAATGTCAACTATTTAATAATTCTCTATCTTGTGCTGTCAAA
>Ga0268283_1000766_pt1 | contig 18071 bp, 19 predicted proteins | sample saktaG_13_FD_190140 | JGI IMG/M metagenome (GOLD analysis project Ga0268283, IMG submission 190140) | Saline water microbial communities from Sakinaw Lake, British Columbia, Canada - sak_2013_06_06_36m | ecosystem: Environmental > Aquatic > Non-marine Saline and Alkaline > Saline ... | reverse complement strand
CCATCCGTGTGCTGCGCGAGCATGTGGTGATTTACGAAGGCCAGCTTGAATCCCTGCGCCGTTTCAAAGACGACGTGGCCGAAGTGAAGATGGGCATGGAATGCGGCATCGGCGTCAAGAACTACAATGACGTGAAACCTGGGGATCATATCGAAGTGTTTGAGAAGGTGTTGGTGACGCGGTAGTTTATAGTAAGGCGGGCAGAGGTTTTAACTGTCCGCCGAAACCATGGGTCAAAGGCAATGCCGAAACCGCTTGTTTACATAGAAACCTCGGTGGTTTCTTATTTGACGGCTCGGCCTAGCCGCGATTTGCTGACTGCTGCTAGGCAGGCTTGGACTAGGGAATGGTGGGGAATTGCCCCCATTCATTGGGAAATGGCAATTTCAGAGCTTGTCATTGAAGAAGCCAGCCGGGGTGACCCACAAGCCGCCGCACTTCGTCTGAATGAGCTAAAGGGACTTACAATTTTGTCAAACAGCAACGAAGCGCGGGTGCTTGCCCGTTCGCTCATTCAAACTGGCGCATTGCCCCCAACGGAATCCGAAGATGCCTTGCACATTGCAATTGCCGTCATTGCAGGGGCACATTACCTCGTTTCTTGGAACTTTGCCCATTTGGTGGGTCCAGATGCTAAATTAAGGCTGCTGGATAGCCTACGCGCCAACGGACATAATCCGACACTCTTGACAACCCCTGAAGAACTTTTGGAGATCGTGAGATGAATACAGAGAAAGCTACCAAGCCTCGTGAATCCCCGGTTCGTGCCCCAGACCCAATTCTGGCTGAGCTTTGGGAGGTGAAAAGGCAAATTAACCAAGAAGCGGGATACAATATCGACGAGTTATCTCGTATGGCACATGAGGCCGCTTTGCGCATTCGGCAGCAGTGGGACTCTGAAGTATGTAAATAGGCTTGCAGCAAGTTAGCTGCGCTGAGGTATGGACTATCAAGTTCACGTCTATCGGTAATTGTGGTATATAGGCCATGTCAAGTTGATGGATACTGTATCACGATCAGGTTTAACAAAAATATTGTAGGTTAATGATATGTCTCAAACATATGAATTTTGTTCTATACGATATTTATGGGCATGGCAAAGGACTCAGTCCAAGCTTCATGAGGAACTATCTCAGCCAAATCCCGATGGTGATTCTATCAAAGCTGCATTGGTATCTTATAAAGTGCATAGAAATTTTGGAAAGCTAGATGAAGGGAAATGCGATAAAATATCCGAATTACTGACCTCACATTCCAGATATCTAACTCTGAATAATGTTGCTTCAAAAGTGGAGGAACTGGCTGACGCTTTTTACATCGAATTCGGAAGCAATAATTTATCTGCTGCATCAAAACTTCTATGGCTTCGAAAACGGTCGCCAGTAGTTATTTTCGATTCGCGTGCTCGTAAAGCCCTGCTAGACTTGGAATATGACTTTGATCCATCTGATTATTCAGGTTACTTAGAATGCTGGCGTGAGGAGTTTGCGGACAGGGAAGCTGAGATTCGCCATGCTGCGGCCCGGTTGCCAGAAATCAACGAATTTACAGGCTGGCAACATTCAATTAAGGAACTCAAGGAATTAGTAACATCAGATTGGTTTGTCAAACAGATATTTGACACTTATCTGTGGGAAACTGGTAGGGAGGACTAACTCATTTCATCACTTTTGTATCGTTTTCACGCAGAGTGTCACTGCCATTAAGATAAGCCGTCATACCGGCATGGATCGCCGGTATCCAGATTGCAGGGATGCTACCAGGCCGCGCCATCCTTTTAGCCTAGGTTCAGGCGGCCCCTTAACGACGAAGATTTTGTTAACTTAATGGCGGTGACGAAGAGCGTTATAACGATAAAGCAAAAAATGTTTTCCTGTTCCACTGGCTACTCCTATTGAAAATCTAAATGGTTTTCCCATAATCGGAATTTTCCTATGCTGCAAAGACTCTATATAAACAACTACAGATGCTTGGAAAATTTTGACTTGCCAGTCAAAGATATGCCGTCACTGCTGTTGATTGGAAAAAATGGTTCGGGCAAGTCAACCATCCGTTTTGCTTTAGAGGTACTTCAGAATATTGGGCGAGGCATCAATCGAGTAAAAGATTTAGTTCAGCATAAGGATTTCGGATGGGAACGATCTAAAATACCCATTCGGCTTGAAATTGAGGTGTTACTATCGGGTCAGATGTACCGGTATGTGCTTGCTTTTGAGTTACCCGAAAAATTCAAAGAGCTTAGAGTTCTGGAGGAGCAAATGCTCATTGCGGGTATCCCACATTATACCCGTGAAGGTGCTCAAGTAACGCTTTATAAAACCCCTCGCAATGTAGAAGCAAAATTTTTAGTTGATTGGCATTTGGTTGCCTTGCCGGTGATTCAAGCAGAATCCGGTACTGATCCGCTGAATATATTCAAAACTTGGCTGGCGCAAATGCTGCTGCTAGCCCCAATTCCAAGCCTGATGGACGGAAACTCTAATGGCGAGACTTTGGAGCCTAACTGGAATGGTTCTAATTTTGGAGAGTGGTTTTCGGGTGTGTTGGGGCGCTATCCGGCGGCTTATACCCAAATTGACAAATATCTACGTGAAGTCATACCCGATATTCAAGACATTCAAAATGAAGTAGTGAGCAAGGACTCAAAAAGCTTGAGTGTGAGCTTCGAAGCTAACCAAGCGACAATGAGAGTTTATTTTGAGGACTTGTCGGATGGCGAAAAATGCTTCTTTATTTGCGCTGTGGTTTTGGCCGCGAACAAGTTCTATGGACCGCTGTTTTGCTTCTGGGATGAGCCAGACAACTATCTCTCATTGCACGAAGTTGGGCATTTAGTAATTGCATTGCGGCGTGTCTTTAGAGAAGGTGCTCAAATCTTCATGACTTCCCACAATCCTGAGGCTATCCGCAAGTTTTCAGATGAGAATACTTTGGTGCTTTTTCGAGATAGCCACTTGGAGCCAACGCGGTCGAAATGGCTCGGTGACTTTATCGCTAATGGCGAATTGCAGGGCAACCTTGTGGATGCCTTGATTCGTGGCGATATATTATGAGTGTGAACAAATATAAACCACACGTTCTTATATTGCCTGAAGACGATGCCGACCGCCAGATAGCCAATGGATTCTGTACAGAACTCGGTGTTAATCACCGCAATATTCAGATTTTACCAGAAGTCGGTGGATGGAAAATCGTTGTTGAAGTTTTCACTAAGGTTCACGCTTTAGAAATGAGAAAACTACCGCATCGGAGGGTGGTTTTGTTGATAGATTTTGATGGGCATATAAACCGTTTAGACGAAGTAAGACAACAAATCCCAGAAGAACTAAACAATAGAGTGTTTATTTTGGGTGTTTTGTCTGAGCCTGAGGAGTTAAAGAAAAGCATAGGAAAGAGTTTTGAATATATTGGAAGAGAACTTGCGCACAATTGTGTCAATGGCAAAGACGGGCTATGGGAGCATGATTTGCTCAAGCATAACAACAGTGAATTGGAGCGCATGATTAAATTGGTCAAGCCTTTTTTGTTTGATAAAAGTTAAAGTGACTATAAAACATGCCTAGAGAATTTTTCCGAAGTGACCGCGTCGCGGCCCAGTACCAGCGTGAGTTGGCCGAATTGTTAAGAACCGATTTCAAAGACCCGCAACTGGGGATGGTGACACTCAGCGATGTGGAGGTCACCCGCGACATGTCATTGATCAAGGCTTATGTCAGCTTCCTCGGTGCCATGGAAACGCCCCAGAAGTGCGTGAAGGCCCTTAATCTCCACGCCCCAAAGATACGCCATGCCCTGAGCGGGCGCATCCGCATGCGGATAATGCCGGAACTGCGCTTTATCTATGACGATTCCATTGAGCGTGGCATGAGAATGGAGGAATTGCTTGGCAAACTAGGTTCCCCGTCAACGGAGGGGGATGCAGAGGCAAGGGAAGAAACCCCGTGAGCCGTCGCAAAACGGGCAGGGATATCGACGGCATGTTGCTATTGGACAAAAGCCCCGGCATGTCGTCCAACGGCGCGGTGCAGCGGGTCAAACGTCTGTTCCAGGCCAACAAAGTGGGCCATACCGGCAGCCTTGACCCGATAGCCACGGGCTTGTTGCCGTTGTGCTTGGGCGAGGCCACTAAGCTGTCCGGCTTCCTATTGAACACCGACAAACGCTATTTCGTGCGCGCACGCCTGGGCCGGACTACAACGACCGCAGACATTGAGGGCGAGACGGTGGATGAAAAGCCGGTTCCTAGGTTGGATGTTGCCATCATTGAAGCGGTATTGGCGCGTTTCCGGGGCGAAATCGACCAGGTTCCGCCGATGTATTCGGCCATCAAGCAGGGGGGGAGGAGGCTTTACGAGCTTGCCCGCAAGGGTGTTGAAGTGGTGCGCGAGCCGCGCAGAGTCAGTATTTACGAATTGCGCCTGTTGGAATGTGGCGCGGACTTTCTCGATCTGGATGTGCATTGTTCCAAGGGAACCTACATCCGCAGCCTAGCCGAAGACATGGGCGCGTCACTGGGTTGCGGCGGGCATGTGGAACAACTGCGGCGCACGGCAGTGGGCAAGTTTGGCTTGAACCAAGCGGTGTCCGTTGACAGTCTGGAATCGCTCTCCGATGAGGGCCGGATGGCGCTGTTACTGCCCTTGTCCGCCATTGCCGATGAATTGCCTCTGCTCAACCTATCCGCCGAATTGGCATTTTTTCTGCGTAAGGGGCAGCCTGTGTTTGCCCCCAATGCCCCCACCGGCGGGTTGCTTCGGCTTTTCACCCGCGAAGGGGCTTTTCTAGGTGTTGGGGAAGTCACCGAGGATGGCATGATCGCGCCGAAACGTCTGGTGAGGGAGGCTACAATACCCGCCAATCGGCAGGGGGAGCCTTAATTGATCACTGAAAGTCGAAATCGCCTTGTTTCCAAGCCATGTAAACCGTTAGAATACACTGTTTTGATAGACCGATTATTCTGGAGTTAAGAAATGCCCTATACCACTGTTGAAAAACAGGCCGTCTTACTGGATTACCAGCGTGCCCCGAGTGACACGGGTTCCCCCGAAGTCCAAGTTGCCCTGATTACCGCCCGCATCAACCATTTGGCACCGCATTTTGCCTTACACAAAAAGGATCATCATTCCCGCCAAGGTTTGTTGCGCTTGGTTAATCAACGCCGCAAGCTGTTGGATTACTTAAAGCGCAAAGACAACGACCGCTACCGCACACTGATCGAACGCCTCGGTTTGCGGAAATAATCACGTTATCCCTCGTATCCGGCTTGTTTAAAAGGAAAAAAATTGTGAAACCGATTCGGAAAGAATTTAGCTACGGCGACCACCTCGTCACCTTGGAAACCGGCGAGATAGCGCGCCAAGCAGACGCTGCCGTATTGGTGGGAATGGACGGCACGGTAGTGCTCGTCACCGTGGTTGGCCTGAAGGAAGTAAAGAAGGAGGGCGATTTTTTCCCCCTCACCGTCAACTACCAGGAAAAAACCTACGCGGCGGGGAAGATTCCCGGCGGGTTCTTTAAGCGTGAAGGACGTCCCAGCGAAAAAGAAACCCTCACCTCGCGTCTGATTGACCGGCCAATCCGTCCCTTGTTTCCAGAAAGGTTCACTCACGAAGTGCAAGTCGTCGCGACCGTGGTTTCCCTCAACCCCGAGGTCGATCCCGATATTCCTTCCATCATAGGGGCTTCGGCAGCCCTAAGCCTGTCCGGCATGCCTTTCCAAGGGCCAATCGCCGCGGCAAGGGTGGGCTATCGGGATGGCAAGTATTTGCTTAACCCTAGCAAGACCGAAATCAACGAATCGGCGCTGGATCTCGTGGTCGCTGGCACCGAGAAGGCGGTATTAATGGTCGAGTCGGAAGCCCAAATGCTCTCGGAAGAGGTCATGCTCGGTGCAGTGCTTTTCGGTCACGAACAAATGCAAATTGCCATCAAGGCAATTCACGAACTCGTACAAGATGCCGGGGTGAATATTTGGAAATGGACGCCTCCCGCAACAGACGAAGCCTTGCGTCAAGCTGTCGCAGGCGCATGCCAAGAAAAAGTTGCCGAAGCTTATCGCATTGCCGACAAGATGGATCGCCAACAGACCCTGAAGGATATGCGCACCCAAGTTGTGGTGGATTTGACCGCCGAAGGCCAGTTCTTGGAAAAAAATGTGCGCGGCGCACTGGAAACCCTCGAATATGATACTGTGCGCAACAGCATCCTCAACGAGGGCAAACGGATTGATGGTCGTGATGTACGCACTGTCCGCCCCATCAGCATCCGCACCGGGGTTCTGCCTCGCACTCACGGTTCCGCACTGTTCACACGCGGCGAAACTCAGGCTCTAGTGGTCGCCACCTTAGGTACGGGCCGTGACGCCCAGTTGATTGATGCCATTGCCGGGGAATACAAGGACTCCTTCATGCTGCATTACAACTTCCCCCCTTACTGCGTAGGCGAGGTCGGCATGATAGGTTCGCCCAAGCGGCGCGAAATCGGCCATGGTCGGTTGGCCAAGCGGGGTGTGCAGGCGATCATGCCCACTCAGGAAGAGTTTCCCTATGTGGTGCGGGTGGTTTCCGAAATCACCGAGTCCAATGGTTCCAGTTCGATGGCCTCAGTTTGCGGAGCCAGCTTGGCCTTGATGGACGCAGGCGTTCCAACCAAAGCCCCAGTGGCGGGCATCGCCATGGGCTTGATCAAGGAAGGAGATAAGTTCGCAATCCTTTCCGATATTATGGGCGATGAGGACCACCTCGGCGACATGGATTTCAAAGTCGCCGGCACCCTGGATGGGGTGACTGCGTTGCAGATGGACATAAAGATTGATGGCATCACCCCTGAAATCATGCGGGTGGCCTTGGATCAGGCAAAAGAAGGCCGTTTGCATATTCTGGCAAAGATGGCAGAGGCCCTTTCCGCACCGCGTAACGAAATGTCCGACTATGCGCCGCGCATTATTAGCTTTATCATCGACCCCAGCAAGATTCGTGAAGTCATCGGCAAGGGCGGTGCCACCATCCGCGCCATCACCGAAGAAACGGGCGCGAGCATCGACATCACTGACGATGGCTTGGTGAAAGTTGCCTCCGTGGATCGTGCGGCAGGTGCGGAAGCCCGGCGTCGCATTGAGGCTATCACGGCGGAAGTCGAGGTCGGCAAAATCTATGAAGGCAAGGTCGTGCGGCTAATGGATTTTGGGGCGTTTGTCACGGTGTTGCCGGGCAAGGATGGCCTAGTCCATATCTCTCAAATATCCGAGGAGCATGTGGAGAAAGTCAGCGACAAGCTGGCCGAGGGCGATGTCGTACGTGTCAAGGTGTTGGAAATTGACCGTCAGGGCCGTGTCCGCCTGAGCATGAAGGCAGTGGAAGAGGGGGAGTAATAAAAAGGGGCCTTCGGGCCCTTTTTTAAACAAATGAAGAATTAAAAAAAGCTTTTAAAAATTGCTGTTCCTAATTGTGCTCCCAAAATTGGTGGGACAGCATTTCCTACTTGGGTAAACTGGCGGGCTACCGGTCCAGTGAAGACGTAATTATCAGGAAACGTCTGGATTCTTGCACATTCTCTTACGGAAAGCGTCCTCGGAATGTAAGGATGCAAATGGGATCGACCGCCTCCACCCGTGCCACCTGCAATTACTGTTTTTGAAGGCAACAAAGGATCAAGCCTATCAACCCGCCCCAATTTATCGCGACTGCCATAATTAAGCCTCATGTATCTCAGTATTGATTCAGCGGCATGTTCCCGAGTAACATGATTTTTTACATCATCGGTGGGTAACTCAAAAACCGGCCCAACAGACAGCGAACGGTGTGTGGGTTGCGGCGGAACAAATTCCTTATCGGCCCGGTTGCCTATTATGAACAAACGAATTCTTTGTTGTGGAACAGAAAAGGCATCGGCTTTCAGGATTAGCGGTTGGTGAACTTGGTAGCCACAATTTTCCAGTTGTCGGTAGGCGGCTTCAAGTTGCTCGCCATTGTCAAGGTCGATTAGACCAGGTACATTTTCAATCAAAAAGGCCGTCGGCCTAAAATGAATAATCAGGGCGATATATTCAAATAATAAGTTGCCATTGGTCTCATGAGCAAAACCAACACGCTTGAATTTATCCCCGTTTTTATTGAATCTTTGATTTGACGCAATCGAGAAAGGTTGACATGGGGGGCCACCCACAAAAAGCCCATCAAAGAAAGTTTGAGTAGGGATAAGCGAAGTGATTATTTTAACCATTTCTTCGAAATTTGAAATATCTCCACAATAGACATTCCAGTTAGGCTTGTTTAGTTTAAGTGTTTCGCAAAAAAGGAGGTTTTTCTCAATCAATAATGTATGCGAAAACCCCGCAGCTTCCAAGCCTAGATCAAGTCCACCAGCCCCGGAAAAAAAACTTATCACTGGAAGGTTATGATGTTCCTGCTTAAAATCGTCAATAGTATAATAATGGTTATCCTTAAGACTTGGCCTATCATTATTGATATAAACAAAGTCATCGTATGACATTCTTGTTTTGTTTAATACATGGATTAAAGATTTTCCACTAGTGATGCTATGGTTAAGTAACCGAATCTGTTTTTTGATGGTGGCACTGTAAAACTCCGTTTCATCAAATAGCATTGGTTGGTGAATATCAATGGCAATATTAGATGAATTTGACGAGTTCACGAACTTGCCTTAGATCATCTAGGTTCGGCATTGGTTGCAGAGTCTGGTAAAAATTAACTGGTTCAATGCCGGAGACACGATTTGCTATCAGATAGCTGCCAATTTCATCAATAGAAACGCTGGATTTTCCCTTCATTAAATATTCGGATAAAAGGAATTTTATGACTGCGATAACTGGGAATATCTGAGGAGTTGTCGTATCGTAGCCATTAAACACAGGCGAAGGGTAATAGAAATGTGTTGCAAAATGTCCCAAGTAATTGTCAATATCCACATCGTCAGGCTTGGTGGCTAACGAATTACAAAGCTCAGTGCAAACAATATTCCCGGCTATTTCTGTGGCGAGTAATAGGCAGCCAAACACTCGCTTGTAGTTACGCCATACAGTATAGTTTGTCGGTGCAAAGGGGCGCGAACTATATTTTGACAATATTTCACGAAGAAGGTCTGCGTCAACGCTTGGTTTGGGAATTCCGTTTATGGAAGCTAAAGCCCTAGCAATCCGTTTGACTTCATCGAACTGAAAATAGTCAAGCCTTCCTTGATCGAATCTCCATGAATTCATAGGCTTACACCCAAATTGCCAATGGATGCCCTATGCTTGTCTTTTTGAATATAATCAATGGACTTCATGGATTGAAAACGTTGTAAAAGGGGCTGATTTCTCAGCCCCCTTTTTTTCAATCATCGCCGCTTAAAATGCCCAGAATTTGCAACAAGCTGATAAACAGGTTAAAGATCGAGACGTACAGGGTAACCGTGGCGAGGATGTAATTAGTTTCGCCGCCATGGATGATCTCGCTGGTTTGGAACAGGATCATGCCTGACATGAGCAGGATGAACATGGCAGAAACCGCGATCTGCAAGCCCGGCATGGGGAAAAACAAGGTCGCGAGACTGGCTAGGAAGGCGACCAGAATGCCCGCCATCAACATGCCGCCCATAAAGCTGAAATCTTTTCGGCTGGTCAGCGCATAGGCTGAAAGGCCGATGAAGATGACACCCGTACCGCCCAACGCGGTCATCACCAGTTGCCCGCCGTTACTGAGGCTATGGATGTAGAAATTGAGGATGGGGCCTAGCGTCATTCCCATGAAACCGGTCAGGGCGAACACGAAGACAATGCCCCAGGCGCTGTTGCTGAACTTGCTGGTCAAAAACAGCAGGCCAAAATAACCGACCATCGTGACGATTACGCCCGGATAAGGCAGGTTCAAGGCCATGGACAGGCCGGCGGTGGCAGTGCTAAACAACAAGGTCATCGCCAGCAGGGCGTATGTGTTGCGCAGAACCTTGTTGGTTTCGAGGATGCCCGGTTGGGTTCGGGCTATGCTTTGGTAGCGACTCATAAATGAAGATCCTTAAATAGGGTTGAGGTAGAAGGTAGGACACCAAAATGGTACAGCAGTTTCCAACTTGTTGCCATCATCCTTATTTTTCGCATCCCGCAAACCGTCGCTTGAACGGTGTTGCCTTGAATATAAATAATTTCATAGTAGAATTAGGCAGCCCATCAACGGGTTTGCGCCGAATGTCCGGGAGTGTATGATTGTCTTGCAACGGGACATTTGGCATTTTTTTAATAGTCATTTAATGGGTGAATTGTAATGAGAAAATATGTGGTGGAATTCATCGGGATGTTTTTCTTCGTCTTGGTGGTGGGTTGCACGGTCATCGGCCCTGGAGCCGGGCCGGGGGCGCTGCTGGCCCCGTTGGCCATTGGTTCGGTGTTGATGGTCATGATTTACGCGGGCGGCCATGTGTCCGGTGGACACTATAATCCGGCGGTGACTCTCGGCGTGACGCTGCGGGGTCGCTGTAGCTGGGCCGAAGCACCCCTGTACATGGCATCGCAACTCTTTGGCGCAGCAGTGGCTTCCATGGTTGTCAAGTATCTTGAATCCAAGGCGAAAGCCCCCACACCCATGACGCTAGACCTTGGCCCGGCCATGGTGGCGGAATTCCTGTTCACATTTGCCTTGGTTTGGGTGGTATTAAACGCTGCAACCTCCAAGGACACCGCGGGCAATTCATTTTATGGGTTGGCCATCGGTTTTACCGTGATGGTCGGTGCCTTTTCGGTGGGCAACATATCCGGCGGGGCGTTCAACCCGGCGATTGCACTCGGTATTTCCCTGTTGAATCTGACAGATATTGCCAATCTTTGGGTTTACTGGATTCCCGAATTACTGGCCGGTGCGGCGGCAGCCTTTACTTTTAATTGGGTAAACCCAGACGACCGATAAGTTTGGCTGTCTGCCCATTCCCAAGTGCCCAGCTTGCGGAACCGGGGTTAAGGCGCGAAACCATATGATCGTCAATGCTTGGGTTCCCAGCCAGACTTGGGGCTGGGAACCGATGGGCGGATCGCTGCCGACACCCTTAAGTTTATCCAATCAGCTTTAATCCCGGCGGCAGCGCCTCGCCAAATATCCGCTTCTCATCGGCTTCGTCCAGTTCCTTCACTTCCCTGACCATGCCTAGCCAAGACTCCGGCGCCTTGGCCGTGCGCAGCCGTTCCAAGACTTTCACCCTCATTTCCGGGCTTATGTCCCGTTCCCGGTCGCCTGTCATGCGTGCCATCAAGGCGGCAGCAAAGCCGGCGGTGGCAGTATTTTTCCAGTCGAAATCCAGCAGGACTGAAAGCCATTCCTCTGCGGTCTCGCGGGGGACCACGCCATGGAGGCCGCCGTGGCAGGGAATGCGTGCGCCGACCCGGCCCAGCGCCCAGCCAATCTCTGCCGGCTCGCCGGATTTCCCCAAGCGGCTTAGCAGCCAACTGCCCAGCGCAGTCTTATCGGTTAATGGCAATCGTTCCAGCACGGCCACAAGACGCAACATGTCTTCGTATCCGCGTTTCTTGGCCAAGGCCGGCAGATTGCCGCGTTTGGCTTTCGCCGGATTGATGTAATCGGCGAGTGCGGCAAATATCTTGCCTTGCGCTTCGGTGTTCAGACCGCCAGCGATGCGCCGCCACAGCGTCCACCATTCGGCCCAGTTTTGGCTCTCGCTTTGGTGTTGAATCCCTGCGTCGTAAATCCCCCAGATTTGTTCCACCCGCCAATCGTCCAATGGATAGCCGAAACCGGGACGCAGACAGTATCCGGTAAGGCTAAGCCAGACCCGCTCGTGGGCATCGGTCCGGCGGCGATGGGGCAGGCCATCCAATAAGGCGGCAAACAATTCCCGCAACAGTGGCAATCCCCAATTTTCCCGACTGCCCAGCAACTTTTCCAACTCCGCCCGCGAACTTTTTATTTGTTTTGCATCAATGGTGCGGGTTTTTTTGCCAAACACCAAGCGGATAAGTTCCACAGCCTCTGCGGTCTTGGGTGGAAGGCCATTGTCACTGAGGATATGTGCGGCGGAGTGCTGCTGGCGCAGTTGGAATTCCACGTCCCAGCGCCGTTGCGGGTCGGTCGCATCGACACATTGGATGTTCAATGCACCCATTTCCGTCAGCGCTGCGGCCAGTCGCACGACAACCTCAGTCCGGCCTTGGCTGGTTTCCCGGTCGAAAGCCACGGCCAAGGGCGGCAGTGGCGCGAAATGTTCCCCGTCGATATCCACCAGATCGCCGGGCCTCCAGTGGTTGTCGGCCACGGAGGAAACCAAGTGGAAACACACGGGAACGCCCAAGGTCAGGGAGAAACTGCGCTCGGTCATGAATACCTCGTGGCCTTCCCCGCTGCCACGCGGCAGAAGGCAGACGCCTTGCCGAATTCCGTCGCTCTCCGCGTCTACCAACAGAAAGTAGGTGCGGGCCGAGCCGCCGCCGATTTTACGCACCGAAAAGCCGCGTCTTGCCAGTCCGTAAGCGACCGCGCCATGGGCAACGGCTTGATCGGGGCGGTCGTTGCGCAAGTGTTTAAGTGCCAGTCCGTCACGCCAAGAACCCAACAATTCGAGCAACCGCTTGGCGACAATGGGGCTTAAGAACATGCCGCCATTCAGCAACACGGCATCGGGAAACGGCCTGTTTTCATCGCCTAAGGCTTCGGCCATCGCCGAGCGATGCTGGTTGAGGAATGCCGCGATATGTTTGCTGATGGCCGGGTCGGGTGCGTAAGGCAGTCCAAATTCCACCACCCCGCTGCGTTTTCGATCCGGTATTTCGGTCAATCCAGTCAACGGAAAGAAACCTTCCAGCACGACCTCGCAGACATCTTCCTTGCTGAACTCAGTGGAACGTGTCCCGCCGATCAGGTTGGCGCCTGCCCCCAACAAAGTGACCGAGGCAGCGGCTGGGGCATTGTCGCCGAGTAGGCTTTCCTTGGCGCGACGGCATTGCTCGACGACTTGGGAAAGTTCTGCCGCTCTCAGGCGGCGGTCAGGGGAAAGGCGTTGTTCGACCATATTGGCCAGAGTCAGATCCAAGTTGTCGCCGCCCAACATCAAATGATCGCCCACGCCGATCCGGGTCAGTTCGGGTTCCTTTCCACCCGATTCCACTTTGATGAGAGTCAAGTCGGTGGTGCCGCCGCCCACGTCTATCACCAGCAACAGGCGCACTCCCTGCAAATCATTGGACAGACTTTTCCGATGGTGCCAGACCCAATCGTAACAAGCGGCCTGCGGTTCCTCCAGCAGCCGTAGGCCGGCCAACCCCGCTTCCCGAGCCGCATCCAGCGTCAAGCTACGGGCCGCCTCGTCGAAGGATGCGGGCACGGTGACCACAATTTCCTGCCGTTCCAAGGGAAAATCAGGGAAAGCGCGGTTCCATGCCGCCCGGACATGGGCAAGATAAGATGCGCTGGCCGCAACGGGTGAGATTTTGTCCACGCCTTCCGCCGCCCCCCAGGGTAGGATGGGCGCATTGCGATCCACCGCGCCATGGGATAGCCAACTTTTAGCGCTAGTGATGGTGCGCCCGTGGGTTTTCGAACCCAGCAACCGGGCCAGTTCACCGACGACAGGGCGGGTCTCGTCATCGTCCACGCTCCAGGGCAGGCGCGTATCCGCCTCAGACATCTCCCCGGGCGCGGGATGATAGCGCACCGAGGGCAGCAAAGGGAAGTCCGCAGTTTCGCCAGGATTGGTCAATTGCACGATATTGAAAATCTCAATACTGAGCTTTCCGCCCAAGGCGGTGTCTGCATAGGCTACGACCGTATGCGTAGTGCCCAGATCAATGCCGACAAGGTAGCGGGCCTGATGGTTCGATTCTATGGGCATAGGTGGGTTGCCGGGTTTTATCTTTGAGAAAACAATTTATTTCAACGTCTGCTTTCGACTTTAGGCTATTTCCGAATAACAAATCACTCAACTGTAGGGCGTCCTTCAGGATGCCATGGTGGCCTGAAGGCCACCCTACGGGTAAAGGCATTCTCGAAAATGTCCTTAAAGGTTTTTCAGGAAGCTTTCCAGTGACTTGACGGTATTCAAGTCAATTCTTGCCGAAGTATGGAGAAAACGGACCAAGTGCTTAAAGCTGACCCGATTTGCATTCTTACCTTGCTGATTAAAGAAATTGTCTAAATCGCCCACTTGGATATTAAGCAAAGAACGGGGCGTGTTGGATTGCAATAAATAGGTGTTGGCGAAGCTTTCCACTGCCGAGAAATGCGCTTCTTGTTTCCTGCCGCCTAGGCCGGAGGCGGCCAGATCTTTGCGGAAAGCTAGCAATATTTTTTGGTTGCCTTGCGCAATGGCATCCATCCTCTCATTAATGGAATCCTCCGAGTTCAGAGAGGTTTTAACCCCGCAAAGTTCCTGTGCTTTGCGGTAGGCATGGTTAAATTGATTGCGAAGTCCAGGCCCGAAACTGACCGGACGGGGGAAGATGAGGCTGTCATAGATGATTTTGCCCTCGAAAGGAAGCAAAACTGCATCGACCATGACCGGCAGGGAATGGCCCACCAGATCGTGTAGCGGGCTAATGATGCCCAACACACCGAAAGCAACGGGTTGCCCGTCGTAGCGTAGGAAAATGGAATGTTTTTTCAGGTGGCGCAGAATGACATACTGGCTGGAAAATCGTTGCTTCCAGCTTGCGGCCAACTCTAAATCTGTTTCCATGAGCCTGGCTGGATTGGCACCGATAAAATCATCCAATAAACTAGGGGAGTTCCACAAGACATTGCGGATTTTCGTCGCATCTTTAATATCGACATTTACAACGAATGGATCTTCGGGGAAGTGTTCAACTACATTTTGTCGGGTGTTGACATATTTCAGCAACGGCCACCAGATTTGGTAGAACCTTTTGCTGTCAGTGGGGGATAATATCATACAGCGTTTTCAACCTCTAATAATTATTTTCTAAAATCTCATGACTTTTGTAAATATCTTACTCAAAACAAGGCCAAGGTCAATTATGAAGCTCCTGTATTTTATTTGATAATATGTGAACGCTGCAGTCATGAAGCAAAGCGCAAATTACGGCGACCGATAGACATTGCCGTCAAGCGTCGCCTATCCACTGGAATTCAATGCCATTACCCCTGCACCACGCTTCGGCCATTTGGGTTAGGGCAAGGTCTTCAAATTGGAACCATTGTTCAGGTAAATTGGGATAATCATATAAAGCGTCTTTAAACCGGCGGAATGGTTTCTTTCCACTGATGGCTTGAGTCAGACGGTCGGCAATCCCGCCCGGTTCCAGCGTGTCGATGAAATCTTCCATGATTTTGAAGGTTTCATGGGATCGAAAGGGGGTCATTTCCAGATAACGGGGGTTGACCTCCATATCTTCGGGAATTCCGTATTCAGGGTGTTCCCTACACTCCTCGGTAAACAAAATCAAAGCACCGGTTTCTGTGTCCAAGTAATAGGCCGCTTCATGCGAACTCAAGTCGCTGCGAAGGGCGAGGATTAGGCCGCCACGGTCTATGGGAAGCTTGTGCGTCATATTTATTCCTCAAAACAAGGGAAAAGCAGGTCTCACGCAACGCCCGCAACGACGCAACGTAAAGAAATAATTTGCAAAAAGCACACACTAATAACATGGAGGGAATAATGCCTCACGCAAACATAATGCTTTGCCCTTAACGTTGCGTCGTTGCGGCGTTGCGTGAGAAAATAATCCTTTAAGTTGGCGCATATTTGTTTGGGTATCCGGTGTCGGAAGTTCTGCTTCCTGAAATGTGAAGTTAGAACTTATTTGCCCCATACACAGTTCTTTTTAATATAAGTAATTGGTAGTTATAATCCAATTTTATTGTTCCATGATCAAACTTCGCTGAAATAGTCTAGGTCAACTTTCTTGATCTCATAAGTTGCAAAGCTTGTCACCCCCACGTTATAGTCAATCATCAGTTTGGCAAGCGTTTCCCCGTCGATCAAAATGATTTTTCGGTCAATGGCGGAAACATAATCAACAGCTTCTTTGGTGAAGCTAGAGGTGGTAATGAAAACCCCTTTTCGAGCACCGTTTCCCATCAAGGCTCCGGCGAATTTTTGCACTTCAGGCCGTCCCACCGTGCCTTCCCAACGTTTTGCTTGGAGATAAATAATGTCCAATCCCAGACGATCTTCTTTGATAATGCCATCAATGCCACCGTCCCCGCTTTTGCCTACGGCTCTTCCAGCATCTTGGCGTGTACCCCCGTAACCCATTTTGACCAATACGTCGACAACCAAGCTTTCAAAGAAAATGGGCGTACAGCTTTTTAGGGTTTGGAGGAGTTCATCTGCCAAGGCTTGTCTTAAATATTGGTAGGAGGCTTCTAGTGTCTCTTCAGGAGTTTGAAACGAAGGTTCTGCTACATAATTTTGCGATGGCTTTTCCTTGCTTTCCAAGTTTTTGAAAGTATTAAATTCAGGAAATCTTTCAAGATATTTGATGTTTATTTCAGTTGGATCTAGTTTGATAACATCAATGCCACGCGGTGTTATTTTAATTGATCCACGCTTTGGGGCTTCAAGCAAGAGTGCTTTTTTCAAATAAGTCCTAGCCCATCCCGCACGATTGGAGAAAGTTGCCTGCCTTCCACTCGGTAGAAGCTCCTTTTTTTCATCCTCCGTAAGCTGAAATTGTTCCGCCAAAGTGTTAACAATCACTTTCGCCAAGTGTTCCTTCCCATCTCCTGCGAGTTTTAACAAAGGAAGCATGATGGATTGAAAATCGGGTATTGCCATGGTTTATATTCCCTTGTTACTGCCCTTTGCCACTTACTGTATGTTTTACAACCCGTAGGGTTGTTAGCCATTAGCCGGGGGTTGAGCGTAGCGACACCCCCGGATAGTGCGTAAAATCGACCCACGACCCCGGAAGGGGTCGCAGAGATCGGTCTAATATACCAGCCGTTCTTCCGATTTGGTGCGAAAGCTGTATTCGGCTGGTGATGTTCTGGGTTGTGCAGGGTAAGACTGCGACCCCTCCGGGGTCGATATTTTATTTTTCATGCCCTCCGGGGGTGTCGCTACGCTCAACCCCCGGCTAACAGCTTGAACCCCTTTGGGGTTCGTCGGTCGTCATGGGATGCCTACCTACGCCTTATGACGCATTTCTCACGACAATCTTACTTAAACGGCCACAACGACTTTTTGGCCGGTTGCCCTGCTTGCCCGGTCTGATCCTCAGACGCTTCTTCGGATTCCTCTTCCTCCTCGGACTCTTCCTCATCCAAAAACTCGACGGGGTTCTCCGGCACTTCGTCAAAGCTGGTCGGTTCGTCGTAGACGGGTGTTTCCCCGGCGCGGACATCGAACTCCACTTTCCAACGCTCGCCGTTGCTGGTGGCGACGGCTTCCAGTTGCAGGGTTCCAACTTCGGTTACTTGGGCGGCGAGGTGGACGGGCACGACTTCGCCAGCGCGGCGGTTTGCGGAAGACAGGTGGACTTCGATTTCGTTGAGTTCCTGCAACTCGTCCCCGTCCCAGTAATCCAAGCGCGTGCCAACCACGTCGTCACGGCGCACGTTGGAGCCGAAGAAGCGGAAACGCACCGGTTCGCCGACCACCAGGCCAAATTCGTCGTGGGGCAACTCCGCGCCAGTGCCTTCCTCCATGCCGAAGGGGGCGATGCACAAGGCTTCCAAAGGCGGCGGGAAGCCGGGTACCGACGGCATCGCACTTTCAACTCCGACATAATAGGCCGCCGCCGTGCCGCCACGAATGCGAACGCCTTTGCCTTGGCGCACATAGCCATAATAAGCCGCGCCCCGTGCCACCGCCAAGTCCAGATCGGCACCGGCCAACAGGCGGGCTTCCGGTGCTACCTCCCCGTCTAGCCAGTCGTTCAATACTTCCAGCAGACGGTGGGCAAGGGATTCGGACTTGAACACCCCACCGTTGAGCAGCAATGCGGTGGGGTGGATGAATGCCGCATCGGGCGGCGGGTTGAAACCGACAAGCTCCTCCGTTGCATTGACCTGCCGGGCCAAGAAGGCAGCCAGATGGCAAGTGATGCGGGCATCCTTGGCATAGGGCAAGCCTAGGGTGGTCAGGCCGGTGCGTGTCTGCGCCGCCGGACGCTC